>Ga0307379_10010310_pt1 | contig 12377 bp, 6 predicted proteins | sample UN2MG_FD_202237 | JGI IMG/M metagenome (GOLD analysis project Ga0307379, IMG submission 202237) | Soil microbial communities from Risofladan, Vaasa, Finland - UN-2 | ecosystem: Environmental > Terrestrial > Soil > Coastal area > Acid sulfate soil | place: Finland: Risofladan, Vaasa | collected... | reverse complement strand
TCTTCTCTCCAATTAGATCATTGAGCTGACTTCTGGCAAATTCTCTAACCTTTTCAGGTTCGGACCGCACCATTTCTTCACGATCCACAAGAATGCGATTCAGGTTTGCCCTTGCATCGAAGTAATACAGACCACTCACCTGATAGAGATACCAAAGACGTTTACCCAGACGATCAACCGCATCGGCAATGAACGGTGGAGGTAGCTCAGGATTCAATGTTGCAACTCTCAATTGAGGAAGCGTAATACCCCTTTGTTGGCCTGCCCCAAAGGAATACATGAAGACCGCTTTGGCAAGCTTCTCAGAAACAGATTCTTTGGCATACTCACTGCCAAGCTGTCGGTCGATTTCGGGTGCTTTTGCATCCTTCCCTGCTATATCGGAATCTATGACGCCATGATATTCATTGCCTGTGAATTTCACCAGTTCCGGCCGGACTTCCACAGAGCCAAGATCAACATTACAGCTTTGAATCAACGGATCGTTGTCCTTCTTCTTATAAAGCTGGCTGATAACGAACGCCAGAAGCCTGAGAACACCACGGGTACGTTCGAATTCAGGCATTGAACCCCATCGTTCGTAGAGGACAGAAATCAACTCAGGATGAAATGGATATGCGGCAAGCATTCTATCACGATATGACGGCTCTTTACAGGCCGCAGGAATATCATCACCAAGCTTCTGGTACATAGCCCAATAGGCATCAACCGTAGCCTGTCTATGTGAGCCATCACCCAAATCTTCAAACAACCTACGGCGGATGACCTCATAAATCTCCTCACCTTCAACAGGGGTCTTAACAGTCTCTACTCGACCCATGACCTTTCTCAATGATTGATATGCCCGTTCTGCATTCACGTCCAAGTATTCAGTAAGTTGACTGGTCAGAGTTACGACAAGTACGGCGTGTGGGCAATTTGAAACTGCTTCAGTCAGTTGTTGCATGAATGTCAGTGTGGTCCCGCGAAGAGTGCCTTCACCCACCTTTATCGCACTTGCATTGATCAGATAAGAAAGGATTTCATCAATGAGAATGACACATGGCCCCGCCGCCTCAAGCATCTCGCCAATGAGCTTTGTTCCAGGAGCCGTTTTCTGTTCATCATCCTTCGCCATCATTCCATAGAGAGAATCTCCACCGAGCTGATGGGCCATTTCTCCCCAGGGTGTTCGGTCACGATTTACATTCAATGCTGTGCCTACAATAGCCGCAACCGAGGCCGTTGGGACTTCCTTCAATCCGGCAGCATCGACAAGCTTCTTTACAGAATCAAGCTTCGCAACCTCTTTGGGAGACTTGGCCAAATGATACATACACAACAGCGTATGAGTCTTGCCGCCGCCAAAGGGAGTCTGAAGTTGAATGACCGGCTCGGATGCTTTTGTCTTGCCTGACAACCTCTCCATCATCTCTCGAAGTAGTCGCGACAATCCTCTTGTCATATATGTTTTTGTAAAGAAGGTTGTTGGGTCGCGGTAGTCTACTGCTCCTTGCCCCATCAGTACGTGTCCAAGGTTTGCAGCAAACACAGAAGCGTCAAATCTGCCTTGCCGAATATCTTCATGCGGCGTAACTACCATTCGCCATGGTCTTATTGTACTCATTGTGTTCTCCCACTCAGATAATGAATTGCCATCTGTGGTCCAGCCGCCGACTTGAGCAGCCGAACTTTCTCTTCTCTTAATTTCCTTGGTCCTTGCAGAAATCTGCCTATCGATACAGCCTTATCTGCTCCTGTAGGACGCAAAAGATGATCAACTGGTATAGGCTCGTCAAACATAACCGAAGCAGTTGGATCAGCTACTATTCTGTACTTGTATGCATCCGGCGGATAGACAGGATCGTCTGCCGGATTATCAAAGACCTCTCGAACCTGCCAAATGCCAACCAAGAATCCGGCCTGCTCAGCTTCGTGGCCGATGCTCTTGCCGGAAGTGACCAACCAGAGTCTATCACCGGCATTAAGCTCCAACATCTTTGTTGCGTTGGTGTGCCAATAATACAGACACCCTCCGGCAAACTGATCGGCCCAGTTCCGTCTATAATCACGCCAATACAATAAAATATCTGTCATATCACTCCTCAAAGAATTCTTATAGAATCGACTGGAACTAATGACACGATCTTGTTCAGTTCATCTGAGTAATGTTGTACTTGCTCTACCAATCTGCGTATTGAATTCCCACCGTCCAAGTATAATCTAATGGTCTCAACTAAATGCAAATTTCTCGCTACGGTCTGTAATTCCCAACCCAGATTTTCTTTGATGCCATCAAGATTATAATAGCTAATACGTAGTAGCGAGTAGCCTATTTCAGAAACCTCTGCTTGGAAACTATCAGCATTTCGCCATACATAATCTCCATCTTTTGCTCGAATACACAGATTCGAGAGTTTTCTTGCCGATTCAATAATCACTTTTTTAACCTGCATCAAAGACGCTTCAGATAAAGCTTTGGTATCTATCCATAACGCCCTTATCATCGTTGCTTTCTCAACGGCTTTTGTTGTATTATCCTTTAGATCGTTCCACATACCCATAGTGAGTGTAACGCTAGCAACACCCTCTAATATATCTGCAAGCTCACTTAACTTATCTGAAAGCCCTTTCTGAATAGCGAAATCGTTTACAGCAATATCTCTTAAATCAGAAGCTGCTTGGGCAAATTGGCTTCTCCACATATCAAGCCAGGGATTGCAATCTCTCTGCTCTGCTTCCTCACCATAAATAAGGATTTCAATAATCACGGACGAAAGCTCTGATAGTAATTGAGAGAATGGATCAACCTCTTCCTCCCCAAGCTGATCGGCTGGTAGCCATTTCCGAATCAACTCAATCACCTCATGAGGTTCAGCAGGTCGAGATTCTGTTATATGCCTAACATAGGGCCTGTCATTCGCATAATAGACAGGCTGATTACCTTTGGGTACAAAAATGAACAATACTGTCTTCTCATCCTCGCAGGCATACTTCACCACTGGTGTTATGGATGGCTTTACTGTCCCCCTGCATATGCCCTCAATACGACGCGAATAACTGTCGCGATCCTCAGGTGTCGATGCATCTTCCAACCCTTTCAGTGAACCATCATTCGAAACACCAACCAAAATAGTACCGGAATTAGAACTTGCAAATGCAGCGATTTCCTTAGCCAAATCATGAGCCTGTTTGGGAAAAGACTCCATATACTCAATCTCCTGACTTTCTCCCCTTGACCTAAGAACAGAAAGCTCTTTAGATAAATCAATATCAGCCCAATCTGGTATTCTCATCTCAGCCAATTAATATTCCTAATCAAAACAGTTTTGCGTCTCTTGCGGCTTCCATGATTCCGTCTCGTTGGTTAAGGAGACCTTGCAGAAGTTGTTTTTCCTTGTCGCCATCGGGAAGGATTTCACTGATGGCCTGTGCAACCAGCCAAAGGGTCTCATTTCTGCCATGACCGCTACGAGCCAAGAACTCCGTTAATGCAGTTGTATCGCCCTTATCACGGTAACTGCACATTCTGTGCAGGACATCGACTATGCTACCCGGTGAGCCATCTGCCTCTGGTTCACCGAGATTGCTGATGCTCATGCGTTTGGCTATGGGTATAGCTTGCACATTCTGACCGCCCTTTTCTAATGTGCCTGTTCTATCCCACATCATCTCAGTATCAAGGCCCAAGGCCTTTGCCAACGTGAATGCTTCATCTGCCGGAACCTTTGCATCGCCATAGGACCATCTCCAAACAACGTAGAGCCGTGTTTCAGGGTCAATCTGCCCTCTACCGCTTTGCTTGATAATCTTGTCCAAAGCGTACTCAGTCACCACGGAGCGTACCTCCTCTAAGAACTGCTTGACCGTTACTGGTTCGCCACTAAGTCGAACAACCTTTTCATGCTTGCCAAATACCGATAGTGCTGGACCAATAGCTGAGATAAAAAAGTCTGCTCCTCTGATCCCCTGGTTCCAAAAGAAATCTAGCCTCTCATTCGCAACACCCCTTAACTCTTTTCGCACATCATCCCAAAATCCTTCATCCGCATTTTCGGCTCGTTTGCGACATACTATAGTTACGCTACTTGCCAAAGCTGCAGTTCCTCGAGCAATCATACGATTTTTCTGCTCCGTATGGATTGGCCAGCTTCCAGTAACCAATAAGCCTGAGTTAAGCAAACTTGCGATCAAAGTTTCCCATGCACTTGTACTTTTATGAGCAAACATAACAGCGGCAAGACCATCTCTTACAAGTACCCTTTTAGCTTCTTCAAAAGAATGCTTTATGCATTCTTCGTAAAAATTCTTGTCTTTTCTTGTTTTTAATGATTTATGAGGACGTTCTTCAATAGCTTCAAGTTTTTTAGGGGTTACAGGTGTTCTAAGCAAGTCAGGATATACATTTCCCAATGTTCTTTTCAACCACACGTAAAAGAAATCACTTAAATCTGAATAAGGTACAGCATCATAATAAGGTGGATCAGTAACAACTATTTGGATACTCTTTTCACTCATAGGTAATGCTGTAGCTGAACCCCTTTTCGGAAAGCCTCTATCACATGTTTCTTTAACTGTTCCATCAAATATTCTCAACTGGGCATTAAGCATTGGCAACCAAGATCCAACTGCGTCTGATAATGGGTTTAGTTCTCCATAGTCCCACACCATTGGCAATGCCTGTCTTGAAAAAAGATTTACATTTCTTTCTTGAGAATTATCCCATCTACTCACTGAATTACAGTAGTCAGCCACTCGGTCAGTAAGAAAGGCCAAATAAGTAGAAATTGCCTTAGCATATGATGTTGAAAACACATCATTTGTATATTCAAAAACTCCCCGTACTAATTTAGTTAGCGTAATGAGCGTAAAAAGCTGTCGTGAATTGAAGAGCTTTCCAAAATCTCTAATGCCATAAAGAGTAATCCACATCACTCTTGGTTGCTGTTTACTAATGGCTTCATTTGGTATAAGAGAATTTCCGTTTCTTTCTACATAATCTGATAGTTTAAGTGAGGCAGACCTGAAAACATTTAAATCCAATTTTTCAATATTACGATATTTTTTGAACTTATTTTTCATAACAACTGTTAAAAGTTGCTGTCCGATTCGTTCTGCATTTCCTTCTTCTTGAATATACTTACTTTTTGAAGTGGTCTTGCAAAAAGGACATTCAGACTGCCCTTGCTGAACTGTTCCTTTTTCCGGATCAAAATCAATTTCATTGCCTTCTACAACTTCAAAATCACATTGTTTAGTCTTGGGATTCGGCGTCATCTTCATAGCGACTTTGCGGTTCTTCTTCTTGCAAAGCCAGAGCTGTCTCACTAAGGGAACCGTAGAGCCACAAGCAGGATTGGGACATTTCACTGTCCTTGCCCAAAGGTATGCTACAGGAACCGAGCCATCTTCATCTGGTGGGTAGAACTGCTTCAATTCACGCTTGGCGTGTTCCAGAATCCAATGGCCCCAGTATTTGACATCAGCGGCTAATGGATTCTTACGATACTCATCTTCACTGATTTCAACATCGGGAAAAAGTCCGTCTGAATTTGTCTTACCTGGTTCGTCTGATTTCTCGAACAATGTAGCATGACTCTTGTCTTTGCCCTTCGCTCTATTATGAGCAATAAGTTCCTTGATGTAGTATGGAATGGGCTTGTCTTTTGGCAGTAACTTGCCGAATTTCTGGGGATAGACCAACGTGCAGAGTTCAATCAGATGTGCTACAGGATTAATATCTATTGCATGAGCCTCACAGCCAAGCCTCAAGGCCTCTAATGGAATCGCTCCTCCTCCAGCAAAGGGGTCAAGAACTTTAGGTACATCGCTGTCGGAGTCAGGATGGAATATCTTGTGTGCTTCCTTGATGAGCTTTCTTGCTGGCTCGATATAGTGTGGCTCGTTGGAATTCTCCCACCTGACCAAATGTTTGATGAACTCAAGACAGCGATTTCGAGGTGTATCTTCAATAGTAGAGCCATTGCTGTCCTTGGGCTTAAACTGGCTATCAGCCAGTTCTGTTCTGACTAACTGCCTGAAATGCTCAGGGCATTCAGGGTCATCTGGATCGGGGATTAGGGATGCGAAAATCACAGCCCGACAGGCAGCTAACGGCCTCCTTGCCCACCATATATGCAGAGTAGAGATATGCCCATGTCGAATCGACTTCTCCCTGGCCGACTGCTCCGACACTTCCTTCAACGGCAAAGCTACTTCTATCAACCTCTTAAGCATTCATCTTCCTTTTGTTTTCTTTCCCACATGGGCTTGTGAATGAATTCATTGTGAAGCTTTGCGAAGACATTCCAGCAAGCTGGCACAAACTTCAAGCACCAATCGAGCATTGCCTCAGAGTTTGGATCAGAAACGACTGGAGTCAGGCTTGTAACCCTTATCACTGACCGTCTCCCTTGGTGGACAACCTGATTTCGGTACTCAGCCATTTTGCGATAGTTCTCCCAGATATGCTTGGCATAATCTGGCTCCAAGACTCTTGTCAGCATCTGCTGCCCTGTTGAGTTAAACAGTCTTTTCAGTGCCGCTTCTGTGTCTTTGTGAGATCTAATCGAGTTCAAATAATCCCATATCTCTTTCTGTTTCTTGGCTGTTTCATCAAAGTCTAAACCTATCCAGTTAAGTTTAGTGTCGAGCCATACAGTTCCCCAAAATATAAGGTGGAAGACGGAACTCTCGAAGTACATGGCGGCCACTACCGCAGAAAGTTCAACACGTTCATCATTCCACATGGCAATCTGGTCATACCAGAGTTCCGTTAGCTCAACATCCGGCCAGTGTGTATATCCCTGCTCATAAGTGCTCTTGCACACAGGACAGACCCGCGTCTGTGGAATCTCTGTGCAGACATAGTGGCACTTGTCACACTGAGCATACGGTGGCTCAAAGTTCTTAAGCGGGCGTTTCAACTCAATTTCTATCTCTGCATTTGTCATTTCTGGCCGATTGCTCCGAAACTTCCTTTGACGGCAAGACAACTTCTACCAAATGCTTCATATTTTGCATTTTAGTCTCTCTTAATTTAGTCAACAATTGAAACTTTTACATCAGGCAAAGCATCTCGAACTCGCTGACAGAAAGAATCTGCCCTGGAGAATAGAAAGTCGCGATAGTCTGTAGATTTATATTCCTCTCGATCGATGAACTCTCGAGAAATGAGGTGAGAGTCTAAGATAGAGTCGAAATCACGGACATGCTCAAAATGTTTGAAGTACTCCAGGGGATTCTTATCGCTAATTTGTATATTTGTTTTGGCTCGCAGGAAACAGATATTCATGAGGCTGTCAGGAGATACTTCTGCTAGTAAATTACCGTCCTTTTTCAAAAAGTTTTTGGGATAAATATGGTGTAGATTCGGAGCCTGTGACATCTGTAAATAAACGTTATCTAATACCTCAGCGTGAGGATCGCTAAAATCAACGGGCCGTAGATTTGCCAACCAAGCTAATACTGCCCGACTGAGAGAATTGCGATAGTAGTAGCTGGCTTGTATCAAACGGGACCGAGACAATGTTAGGGGTTGAATTTCAACACTTTCATTATTTTCGAGCTTTCCGAAAAATTCAGAAGCATAGTCATAAACCAATGTGGAATTATTGAAACTATCCAAGCCAAAGGCATTTCTCCAAAACCACTGACGAGCCATATCTCGATTCGGAGAACTGTTTTGGTGAAAATAAGAGCAAATTGGCAGAACTAGATAAACAAATGGTAACATAGAAGGACCAAGTACTTTTTGGTCAGTTAGAAACTTAATCGTATCAAGAATAGTACGCTGGAACCTATTCCAGTTCTGTTCAAAATGTTCGGTTTGAAGGTTATCAAGTGAGGCAGGGGTAATTCCGAATGGATTTCTTCCTTCTGTATGCTCCTTACGCAAGCACATAGAAACCATTTGAATTACTAGCAAATCATCTATCTCTTGCCATCGGCTCCCGCTATCAGTAAGGATGGAATTTAAAGTTTGAAGATTATCCCTTAGATAGAAACCTGGATAACCAATATTGTCATCTGGATTCTGGTAAGTCCTTGCGACTATAATATCAACCGGATGAAGACGTTTACCTTCCTGGTTAATTCGCTCAAATATTTCACAGACCTCATTGACTTCAACCCCGCGTATACGAATAACTGATAATTTATAATCACTAAACATCCTTTGGAGTTGCTGGAGATTATGCTCCATCTCCTCAGTAAAACCCTCAATGGCAGATATCTCCTTGTAGAATGTAAACCCCCAAGTTGGTACATCACGAACTCTAACAAGCAAACGTTCATCAGGTACCTTCTTCCTATGCTTGTCCAGCTCCCCAACAAAAAAGAATTCTCCTGAAACAGCATCGAAATAAAGTGTATAGTCGAATTCTTCGTTGTCCTCGACACGTCCCTTACCGCCGAGCATACATACGAGTAAGGAAGTAGAACGCTGCTGGCCATCAAGGATGTATTTCCACTCTTTGAACTTTTTGACGGTGTCCTCATCATGCGGGAATGTGAATCCACCGAGTTTTCGGTGTGTATGAAGGTATGAATCTGTCTCCCAGTACAAAATGCTACCGATGGGATAGAAATGGAACATACTATCCCATAATTTGAGAATACTAGATGGTTCCCAAACAAAATCCCGTTGAAAAGTAGGAATGAGGAACTTATCTTCACGAAGCATCTTAACAATTTCTTCGATCTTAATATCTTCCGTTCCAATATCTCGAGTTAGATTTGACATAATATTTTACTTCTCCCTTTTACTCGACTATTTTTTCCCAATCTTCCTGATCAATCATATAACGCACAATACTGATTTCTTCAGTGGGCTGTAGCTTCGCCGCTGGATTTTGTATCCGGTGGAGTCTTGGATTAGTTTTGCAGTTCGTCACCACATAGAGCCAGTATTCATCACCAAATCTTTGAGCTTTTATCCATTCGTTTGGGGTTAGTGCGACTGCTCCCTCACTCGCTCTTCCTTTGACCTCGATATATCGCTCTACCTGACCACCTTTTAGAGAACTGATATCCCAGCCACAGTTCTCCTCCTCGACAGAGACAGGCTTTCTGCCTTGAGAAACCTCATATTCCTTTGTAACCTCAATAGCAATCTTCTCAACTTCAGGATCACTCTTCATATGTGTTACTTGCGGCGGTGTTTCTTCTGCTGGTGTTGGGAGGATTAGTGCAACACCAACCACCTCTACAGGTCTCTCGGAGAGATGTCGTTCATGCTCTAATTCAGCCAGCCGGTCATCCCGACGCTGAATAAGCTCATCACGATGGCCCACTTCCCTCTCGCGGGCATTGGTAATGCCCTGATACTTGGGGCCTTCTTTGACAAGGAACTCTTTCAGTCTTCTGTCGTAGTTCGCAATCTTCTTGTTGGATTCGGTGATAAGGAATTGTAATGACTTTCGTACGTATTTTTCCTTGATCGCCAATTCGTGATTCCGCCGTTCTGAAATCTCACCGTAGTATGGGGCAACTATTTCATCCAATGCCCAATCAATCATCTGGTCCTCTTCTTGGGCCTCAGCTTTGAGGCTGCCTGTTATGCTGGGCAGAGAATCTGGCGATTTGAGATCGAGCATCGCATAAGGCTGTACTTTGCTGAAATCCTTATCTAACTTGCGAACGCCACATAACCTCTGGGCAATGACCCTGCCTTGGCCATCTTCAATCCCAGCCTTTATAAGCCAGAGAATTTCGGATTTGACTGCATCTGCATTGTAAAAAACGGCCCCACGTAAGAGGGCAGGTCCATACTCCTTTTGCACACGTTCGATCATCCCTTCAAAAAGAGGATGCCCCGGCCCAACAAATTCAGTCTCATGGTATTCATCGGCCAGGTCTTTATCGAATGTGATACGGGCATAAGTCTTGCCGATTTTGCCGAACCGTCTTTCTATATGTTCAGGCAATTTCCGCAGGTCAGGACTAACTCTTTTAATTGACCAGATACCGCTGTCACCTTTTACAGGTTCAATAGTACCTCCGAACGACCGGAATGCTTCGATGAAGAACCGTTCAATATACTCCGGCATCAGGCGTTGCTCTTTGCTTTGACGTACCTGCTCATTTAAAGTTGTCATGTCAATGTAACGAGAACCAAGAGCTTTGTTCTGCATATCGCTTCTTATACGAGCTACCTGCTTCTCATCTGTGTGTATGTCAATGTCAGCCAGAATCTCATTAAGGGTTCGGCGATTGGCCAACCAATCCTTCATAAGCTCATCAAACTTCGGAGCGGAAATAATCTCTCCAATTACATCATAAACACGGTCGCTACCCAAGGCTTGCTTCATGGCTTCCAGTTTTACAAGAAGCCTTTGTATAACCTGCCCTTCACGAGTATTGGCGGCCACGAGATTGAAGATCATGACTTCCTTTTGCTGTTTGTATCGATGAATACGCCCCATCCGTTGCTCAAGTCTATTGGGATTCCACGGGATGTCGTAATTAACCATCAGCGAACAGAATTGCAGGTTAATGCCTTCACCGGCGGCTTCTGTTGCAGCCATTACAGAGGAACTATGCTCGAAGAAGTCCCTTTCTGCATCTACTCGCTTTGGCAACGGCATTCCGCCATGAATGGTACAACAGTAAAATCCCAAATCCCTTAGCCGTTTGAGAAGAAAATCGAGGGTGTCTTTGTGTTCTGTAAATATGAGCAATCGCTCATTCTTTCCTGAGACATGTTCCGATATGACTCTCCGTAACTCCTCGAATTTAGTATCCGTTATATGACGAGCTGTATGTTTTGCTTTCCGTACAAGTTCTACCAAACCTGCAATTTCTGCTTCCAGTTCTGCCATTGTACCTGCAAGTGTGACCCTCTCGACAAGATCATCTTCGAATTTCCAACGCTCTGCCTCCGTCAAGTCTTCAAGTTCTTCTGGTATTTCCCCGAATTCTTGCTTTAGTTTGCCGAGCTTGCGTAGATCTTTAAGCCTCTTCAAACGTCTTTCAAGGGACAACGTTACTGCCGCCACACTGGAAGCGAGACGGCGTTGCAAAACTGTTAGAGCTAGGCCAACATTTCTGTTGCCCTCTGCTTCAGCCCTCTGGAAATTGTCCTTCACATAATCTGTGACCGCCTCATATAGGTCAAGCTCTTCACCTTTGAGTTCATAGGGCAGGGTTTTTACATGGCGAGGGGGAAAACACGGAGTACCATCAAACTTCTGCATATCTTCCTTGAGACGCCGAATCATCATGCGATTCTCATCCTGTAATCCAGCCTCTGATAAAATATCACCCGTAGCATAGAGGTCTTGGTCAAGTAATTGAAACAAAAGTGCAAAGTTATCTGGGTCGCCTTTATGAGGTGTTGCAGTAAGGAACAAGAAGTGATCTGTACGACCTCTGAGGAATTCTCCAAACTCATAGCGGGCGGTCTTGTTTACTTTTGAACCATATCTGTAAGCAGCCATCTTGTGGGCTTCATCTACAATCACAAGATCCCACCTGGTATCACGCATCAAATCTTTTATGTCATCCTGCCGGGATACAAAATCAACCGATGTGATACACTGTGAATTATCCTCCCATACATTACGACCATAAGAACTATTGACCATGGCCCGATTTATGACAGTGAATGTTTCACCGAACTTATCATGTAGCTCTCGCCGCCACTGGTCTGTAAGGTTGGCGGGGGTCACGATCAGAATATGTTCGATGAGGCCACGGAGCTTCAACTCCTTTATTAGAAGCCCTCCCATGATAGTTTTGCCAGCTCCAGGATCATCTGCAATTAGAAGGCGGATTCTTGGTTGCGTTAACAAGCGGCTGTAAACAGCATCAAGTTGATGAGGCAAAGGATCAATCTGTGATACAGACACTGCAAAGTGCGGATCGTATTGATAGGCAAGCCTGATCCTGTGGGCTTCTGCCGCAAGACGAAAATGAACCGAGTTCCCATCAAAAGCTGCTCTATCTGATGGCAAAGAAATTTTTATATTCTTCCGAAAATCCTCAATTGCAATTAACTTGGCTGAATGCTGATGGGAACTGATACCAATAGCATGGACCTCAATTCTGTTTGCCCTAACTTTTGTGGAAAGCACTTTTACAGGTTCCTGCCAATAAGGACCTTCCAAGATGCTTCCTTCAACAATGTTTTCCACATCGCTGTTCATTTTCAGCCTGCTTTCATGGTATCTCTGTTCCCACTATTTTCTCTGTTCATCAAGCTATAAATCTACCATCCTACAGGCATAATACTACCAATAACGGACATTAGCAAGTAGATTTCAAGGACAGGAGATGATGATAATGGCCATCTGCAGGCAAAAATGCCAACCAGTTGGCAATCTAACGCATCCATCTGAATCTGAGACAGTCATAGTATTAAGTAAAAGTAAGCCCTCCGCTTCTTCGGTGGAGTGTGG
>Ga0307379_10010309_pt1 | contig 12377 bp, 9 predicted proteins | sample UN2MG_FD_202237 | JGI IMG/M metagenome (GOLD analysis project Ga0307379, IMG submission 202237) | Soil microbial communities from Risofladan, Vaasa, Finland - UN-2 | ecosystem: Environmental > Terrestrial > Soil > Coastal area > Acid sulfate soil | place: Finland: Risofladan, Vaasa | collected... | reverse complement strand
TAATCATAAAAGTAAACAGCAGTTTACATCTTCTAACTTCTGCCTAAAGCCTAGCTTAGCAGCTAACAGGGGAATACAAGGCAGCTAACCCTTTTGGCGTGTTTCTTGAATCACAATCTCTGCCATGGGCAGGGTATATAGTCAGCGTCATCCGGAGAGGACGGTGTTTTACCGTGTACTTTTCCATCATATTGACAGCTTCCTTAAGGTTTATGAGTCAAGATTTGAGCGTGAGTATGGTTATCTCCGTCCCATTGTTGAGGAAGTGGTTGACAAATATCTGGACTGCGGCAATCCTAAGTGTGGATTCGCGCGGATAAAGTGTTCTGATTGTGGGAGAGAAAAATTACTGATGTTTTCCTGCAAGACCCGCGGATTCTGCCCCTCTTGTCATGCCAAGCGTCGTGAGGAATGGGGTGAGTGGATGCGGGAGGAGCTTATACTGGATGCACCTCACCGCCAGGTAGTCTTTACCATACCCAAGATGCTGCGGATATTCTTCAAGTACAGCGGGGGGACAATGCGTATTATCTCATTTATCGAAGATTATAAAGTCATAGACAAGATTATCGATCACCTTAAACTGACCTTTAAGGCAGAACGTCCTCCGCCTCCCGCACAAGCTCAGCTCAGCATGGCAGCTGAGGAAAAATCAGAATATATATGAAACTCCAAAGTCCTGGATCAGGAACCAAGGGTGACTTCTACTTTGATAACGTTTTATTCAGGCCAAGTCACTGAAATTTCCCCTTTCCTGAATGTTTTTCATTGACTGGACATGTTTTTCTGTTTATCATTTTCAATGATACAGCTCAAAGGGTGAAAATTTGATGAAATTGAGGATAAATCATCATCAACAGAAAAACCAAATTCCTATCACTAAAATAGACAACTCATTCATACCGCAGCGAAACCGAAGGATCGGTCAAGGCGGCTTTGGTGGACTGATAACTGACCGTCAGCAAGGCGATGCCAACAGCCAGAACAGCGGACAAGAGAAAGGGCGCCAATCCCATCTTTATTTTATAGGCAAAGTTCTGCATCCATTGGTTCATCGCAAAGTACGCCAGCGGCCAGGCGATGACATTCGCCAACAGCACCCATTTGGCGAATTCCCGGCTCAGCAGGATAAAGATATTCCCCGAGGACGCCCCCAGGGCTTTGCGGATACCGATCTCCTTGGTTCTTTCCTGCGCCGTAAAGGCGGCCAATCCGAAAAGCCCCAAACAGGCCACGAAAATGGAGAGAACGGAAAAAACCAGAAAGATGCTCTGCATCCTCCCCTCGCTTTGGTAAAGTCGAAGGATCCTTTCATCCAGAAAACTGTATTCAAATTGATTCCCGGGATAAATCCCCATCCATGTGTTGCGGATGAAATCGATCGTTTCTCCCACATCACCCGGCACAATCCAGACCGAAATATATCTGGTATATTCCGGCTCGAGCATCAGCAGGAACGGCTCGATGATCTGGTGCAGCGATTTGAAATGAAAATCTTTCACGACTCCGACGATAGTCCCTTCCTCGAGTTTATTGGCCTCCCGTAAGCGAAGCAGCCTCTTGCCCACCGCCGCCTCCGGGCTGTATCCGAGTTCCCGGGCCGCGGCTTCGTTGATAATGAAAGTATCCTCTTGATCCGCCCCGAATTCCCTTGAAAAACCGCGCCCATAGGACACTTCAAGCTTCATGGTATCGATAAAATCGTAATCGATGAACATATAAGCCAGGTCAAAAACATCATCGGAGTCGTCCCGCTTGAAAACGGTATCGCTAAAGGTTCGACTCCCGGGAAGATTAGACGATCCGGCAACAGATTTGATACGAGGATCGACCGATAAGGCATTGCGAAAGGGTACGATGTTCCCACGCACCTGACTGTCCTCGACGGGGATAACGATCATGTTTTCCTTTTCGAATCCGAGAGGGCGCTTCTGGATATAATCCATCTGACGCGCAATGACCAGAGTCCCGATGATCAGAGTGATCGAGATCACGAACTGCCCCACCGTCAATACTGTTCGGAAAGCCGCTTTCCCCGTTCCTTTGAACGCGCCCCCCTTCAACACCTGGGCGGGCTCGAAGGAAGTCAAATAGAAGGCGGGATAAAGGCCCGCCAGCAGGCCCGTTGTCAGTGTGATCCCGATCAGCATCAGCCAATTGCCGGAGAGGAACAGCTGGTTGAAGAAAAGCGATTTTCCGGAGATAAAACTAAACAGCGGCAGGCACAACCGGATCATCCCCAACGTCATCAGCAAAGAGATGAAGGCCAGAAGCACGGATTCCCCCAGAAACTGGATCCAGAGCTGGCTTTTTTGGGCGCCGATGGTTTTGCGCATCCCGACTTCCCGTGCCCTTTTGTTGGCCCGGGCGGTGGAAAGGTTCATGAAATTTACACAGGCGATGATCAGGATGAGAATCGCGATCGCCGAAAAAATAATTACGGAGGTCAGACTGCCCTGGGGTTCGATTTCAAACTGTTCGCCGGGGTGAAGATGGATGCTCAGCAGCGGCTTCATTTTCAATTGAAAAACGTCATTGATATCCGCATCCGGCCCTAAGATTTGGATAAAATCCGCAGCCATATACTTGGTGAGAAAAGAGGCGAACTTCGCCTCCAGCATTTGCGGCGAAACGCCTTTTTTAACCAACAGGAAGGTGTGAAGAAAATTGTTGAACCAGGGAGTCAACCGTTCATCCGAATAGGTGGAAAGCGATGCCAGCATATCGAATTGAACGAAGGAGGTCTGTGGAACCTTTTCCAGGATTCCGGTGATCTGAAACTCAACCGGCTGCTCGTTCCAATCGATGGTCAGCGATTTCCCGACGGCATCTTCGGTCCCCAGGTACTTCAGGGCGTTCTCCCGGGTTATAACGATCGACCTCGGCTGGACGAGAGCGGTTTTTGCGTTCCCCCGCTCCAAACGAAAATCGAACACATCGAATACGGAATTGTCCGCAAACAACACCTCCTGCTTGCGATTGATATTTCGATGGTCTTTGATGACCAATTCATTCTCCTCAAGCCGGACATAATTTTCAATTTCCGGATAGTCGCTGACCAGAGCCGGCCCGTAAGGCCCTGAGGTAATCGGCGCCTGGCCGTGGATCTCTCTGAAATCGATCTTTCTTTCGATGCGGTATATTCTGTCCGCCTTCTCATGAAAACGATCATAGCTGACTTCATTCCGCACCCAGAGAAAAATCATCAGACAGGCGGTCATGCCGATCGCCAGGCCGAAGATGTTTATGAATGAATACAGTTTGTTGCGGAACAGGCTGCGCAGAGCCACTCTTAAATAATTTCTCAGCATTTCATCTCACTCCATTTTAAAATTTTTTGATCCCATCAAAGGTATTCTGAACCCGAGCTTTGCCACCTTGAATTCAAACCAGGAATCGCGGCCTTGTATGTGATATGGATGCAGCGGTTGTGAAGGTTTCCGTATAAGCGCACCTCTCCTGCCGGGATTCCGGACGGCAAAGGAGCGTTTTTATTCCGCAAATCATTCAACTCAATAGAATATACGATTAACGGTTCAATTTAGTTCAAAAGCGGCGGGGGCGGGGATCCCGGCCTCTTTCAACCGGGATGATTTTGCTAAAATTGAAGCTTGTCTTGCGGTAGGAATGGGCTGCTCGATGTTTCCCTGAAACCTTTCGATTCCGGGAGGGTCGAAAGTGCTGAAACAGCGCCTTACCCATCATTCGAATCGAAGCGAATCCACGGGATCGGACGAAGCCGCGGTCACGGCTTTTAAACCGACCGTCAGCAGGGCGATGAACAGAACGATCGCACCTGAAACTAGGAACAGCCAGAGCTCCATCCGAACGCTATAGGCAAAATTCGCGAGCCAGCGTTTCATCATGAGATAAGCCGCAGGCCAGGCGATCGCATTCGCCAAAATCACCGACAGGATATCTAAAAAGGACTCACCATGACAGAATCGAAAGGCCGGAAGCCCGTCCTAGGTTGGAATGGCTGGCTATATAGTTACCCGTAAGATAACCTGGTGCTGGGCATAGTATCCAATAGAAGTCTTCTTGCCGATTTTAATCATAAAAGTAAACAGCAGTTTACATCTTCTAACTTCTGCCTAAAGCCTAGCTTAGCAGCTAACAGGGGAATACAAGGCAGCTAACCCTTTTGGCGTGTTTCTTGAATCACAATCTCTGCCATGAGCAGGGTATATAGTCAGCGTCATCCGGAGAGAACGGTTATCCTGGATGCACCTCACCGCCAGGTAGTCTTTACCATACCCAAGATGCTGCGGATATTCTTCAAGTATAAACGCTCGCTTCTCTCTTCGCTTTGTCTCTGCGGCAGAGAGGCGCTTGTGAAATACCTCAAAGCTACCACACGCAAAGAGATCGCACCAGGCATTATTGCTGTGATACAGTCATTTGGAAGCCGGATAAATTTTCATCCGCATCTGCATTTTCTGGTTACAGAGGGTGGGACTGATAAACAAGGCCGGTTCCATAAAATCTCAAGCTTCAACGATTCTCTGCTCTGCCGGTTTTTCACCCGCGAGGTTTTTTTGCTTCTTCTTCGCAAACAGTTGATCAACCGGGACCTCGTAGAAAAGATATTGCTATGGCAGCATACAGGATTCAATGTGCACAGTAAAGTCAGTGCCCAAAATAAAAAAGAGGCCGAGCGGATAGGTAAGTATATGATCCGACCCATCCTCTCCCTCAGACGGCTTTCCTTGGATGAGGCGCAAGGGCAGGTAGTCTATCAATACGGAAAGCACAACGGGGAGACGGAGTATATGGATTATCTAGAGTTTATTGCCCGGGTTACCTCCCATATCCCTGACAAAGGTCAAGTGATGATCCGTTATTACGGGCTGTATGCCAACGCGCATCGGGGAAAAAAGAAGAAAGCAGGAGTTGACCCTTCCTGCCCCCCTATTATTGAGGATGAAGCCTCATTTATACCCTCTAGCGGATGGGCTGAGATGATAAAGAAGGTCTATGAGATCGATCCTCTCATCTGTCCAAAATGCGGTGGGCAGATGCGTATTATCTCATTTATCGAAGATTATAAAGTCATAGACAAGATTATCGATCACCTTAAACTTACCTTTAAGGCAGAACGTCCTCCCCCTCCCGCACAAGCTCAGCTCAGCATGGCAGCTGAGGAAAAATCAGAATATATATGAAACTCCAAAGTCCTGGATCAGGGACCAAGGGTGACCTCTACTTTGATAACGTTTTATTCAGGCCAAGTCACTGAAATTTCCCCTTTCCTGCATGTTTTTCATTGACTGGACGTGTTTTTCTGTTTATCATTTTCAATGATACAGCTCAAAGGGTGAAAATTTGATGAAATTGAGGATAAATCATCATCAACAGAAAAACCATCCTATCACTAAAACATGAAAAAACCGAAATCAAGAACAAATAGAACATTTATCCATACAGTATTTTTTATCTGTATACTGAACGGTTGTCTTTTTTCACATGAAAAAATCTTTTGCCAGGAATTCCAGACGAAAAAAGTATCTGACAAGGTAAGCATTATATCCAATCCTGATCTTGGTGACCAGGTTATTATTGAATCAGAAAAGGGATTGGTAATTTTCGACAGCTTTTGGTCAGAAAAAACAGCAAGGCTGTTTAAGGAAGAAATTGCAAAAACGCTGGGCCGGAATGATTTTGCCTATCTGATTAACATGGTTGACCGGTTGGATTTAATTGGAGGTAATAATGCCTATCACGAAACCGTGAGTGTAGGGCACAATAACATACTGACAAAATATGGTAATAAAAAGAAAGTTGAGTCAGAGATCGCAGATTTGATTGAGATGTGGAAAGAAAAAGAGGAAATTTCGCGCAACCGGCTGTCAGAATATGAAACAGGAACAGAAAAAGAAAGACTTGAGAAGGTATGGATGAATAAATGTGAAACTATGGCAGATGAACTGGAAACTTCTTTTTCCCTCGTTCTGCCTCAAATATTGTACAATGACAGGCTGACACTGATTCTTGGTGATATCACATTGAAGCTTCGGTGGCTTGGAAAGTCAGCAAATTTCAGCGGACAGACTGTGGTAATTATACCTGAGGAAAAACTGGCTATTTTAAGTAAATCTATTGTGTATCCTAATCTTCACTTGGCTCCCGGGCTCCGTCCCGATTTTAGTGAAATGGATGTTCCCCGCTGGATTGAAGTATTGGAGGAGATACTCGAGGGAGAATATGCAGTTGATAACATTATTTTAAGTGATGATCACCAGGTATACTCAAGAGAAAGGATGAAAAATCACCTGAAATATATCCGCACATTATGGAATCGCGTGACAGCATTGGAAAATGAGGGAAAGAGTTTGGAGGAGATAAAAGATATATTGTCTCTTGAAAATGAGTTTGCATTCGTTAAAGAAATGATTCCTTATAAAGAGAGAGGTGATAACTGGATTCGCCCCCAGCATGAACTGCATACCAGGCTCTTCTTTCTGCAGCATAAAGCATACCTTGTCTCTGAGATCATCAAGGAAGGTGGGTGTGAATCTTTGCAGATTTCCCTCGAAAAGATACAAAATCTTGGAGATGCAGTTTATACAGATGAAATATCCATATGGCGTCTCGGATATGTTTGGATGAACGAGGGGCATATTCCCGAAGCCGTTGAGATATTTAAATTGTATGTTGAGGCATACCCTGAATCTTCAAATGCTTATGACAGTCTTGCCGAAGCATATATGAAAAACGGGGACACAGAAAAGGCAATACAAAATTACAGAAAATCGCTGGAGCTCAATCCGGATAATAACAATGCCAGAGAAAAACTTAAAGAGTTGAAATAAGGAGGAATTAAAAATAAAAATTGTAATACTTTTATTAATCCTGGCTTTGTTATCAATAGCTGGGTGCAAAGCTACCAAAACCTATGACTTAAATAATAGTGTAAAAGGTTCAGGTGATGGTATAATAGCTTTTTATTCAGGCAGGGATGGCAACTTTGAAGTGTACAGAGTGAATTCTGATGGAACTAACCAGCAACGGTTAACAAATGAGTCTGCTTGGGATGTATAGCCAAGTTGGGGGGAATAATTGGATTCTATAGGCGTGCAGCATATAATGGTAATTGGCGAAGTAGGAGCCGGTAAAGGGCGTTTTACATTGTATCTTTCAGAACGTGTAGGTACATATGGGCATATTTATGCTAAGCCTTCAGATAAATCACTCAGGGGGATGAGATGAGTTTAACCTGTTCCGGGTGACCAGGTTGATGATCAACGGATTAAAGCAAGCGCCTGAGATTATCGAAGGCGAGAAAAGATTGATCTTAAAAGACGACAACATTTCCATTGAAATAAATTACTCAAGGTTAAGCATAGACAAAAATCGCTATATTGTTGATCTGTAAGATAAACGATGTAATCGCCATCTTCGGAAAAAAGAAATCTGGGACAGACGATGCCGGGGAAAACGCCTGAGATGGAAAATACCCTTTTTTTATGAATGAGGGTATCTGGTGGGTGGATATTAGGGTGATTGAAAAGTTAAGACCTGAGGAAAAAAACTGAAATAAAGGAAGAAATCATGAAAAAACTGACAATTATCGGAATTTTATTGTTTTTAGTGGTAATTAACATTGATGCCCAGGATCATCAGGCAGAAGCATGGCAGAATGACCTGGATTACCTGGTTAAGAGGATCGAGAGCATGCATCCGGATCCCTATGCCTTTTTCCCGAAAGAGGAATTTTCCAATTTAAAACAAAAGCTTCAGGATAAGATTCCCGATATGAGCGATGTGGATATCGTGTTATCGATCTCTGAATTACTGGCAGCTTTGCAGGACGGCCATACTCAGTGGGCTATTGACAAAACTGATCCTCAGTGGCTGCAGCATACATTCCACTTTCTGCCTATCATCCAGTACGCCTTTAAAGATGGGATCTGTATTATGGCCGGATTAAAGAAGTACAAATCGTTGGTGGGTTCGAAAGTCATACAAATCGGGGAAATGCCCACAGCCGAAGTCACCTCAAAACTCGGTAAAATGTGGAGTCATGACAATCCATCCGGAGAAAAAAAGTTTCTCTACTACACACTGAGTATGGCGGAAATGCTGAAAAAAGCCGGTGCTGTTGAGGATGTGCGTGAAATCGAAATGGTACTGCAAAATGAACAGAATGAAGAAGTCACGATTCAATTGCCCACAGTTGATTTTTTCAGCATGGTTCCTTTTTTAGCGGGATCCTGGTACCCGCAGACCGGAAACGGCCTGATTGCCATGAACCAGGGGGCGAAAAATCCTTTGCCTTTATGGCTCAGAAAACCGGGTGAAAAATTCTGGTTTGAATACATTCCGGAAGAAAAGACTATGTTTCTTCAGATCAGTTCACTCGCTTTTCCCCACGGGAGCGGGGACCAAGAGAGCCCATTCGGCAAATTATGCGATCAATTTTTTGAAGATTTTGATCAAAGCGGAGCTGAAAGATTGGTGGTTGACATCCGGACCAATACAGGCGGCAATCATGTGGAGCTCCCGCTTCTAGAGGGAATGATGGCGAGACCACATATCAACAAGTCAGACCGCCTGTTTCTGATCACCGGCCGGGTGACTTTTTCAGCCGCGGTTCATTTAACTACAATTCTGAAGAGATATACCAATATCACCCAAATCGGCGAACCGCCCTCGGGCCGTCCCAATCATTACGGCGCCAACAGAACCTTCAGCTTGCCCAACCATCCCCAGATTAAGATCAACTGCTCCATCGATTATTATCAGGATTCACAGCCGTTTGATTTTCATGTCATTCACGCCCCGGACATTCGGGCGGAGATGAGTGCGGCGGATTACCGGAACAATATCGATCCGGCGATGCAGGCGGTAAAAAACTACGAAAGAATTATTAAACAAGTCAACAGAGCAGAGCAAGAACTCGAACAGGCATATACCAATGAAGGAATGCCTGGATTCAGGAAAACCTACTCCCTGGAGAAGCCAAAGATAGTCAATCATGGCTATAACCTCGAAAAGTTATTATCGGAATTCTATTACACCTTTTTATCCGAGAACAGCAAAAGCACGGCCGACCTGATTGATTATCTCTCCTTTTCCGTGAGCGAATGCCCGGAATCCATTGACCTGAACTATCTCTTGGCTTCACAGCTTGAGTCTGACGGACGGTTAGAAGAAGCAAAACAGAAGTATAACCGCTGCCTCGAGCTCAATCCCGTCCATCATTATGCCAGGATGAAGCTGGAGCTGATTGGATTGAAAGAAAGAAGCTAAAAGTTTTTAAATATTATCAAAGGAATTTTAATATGAAGAAAAAAATAATAATCTGTGCTTTATTGCTTTTTGCAGCAATATCTGTTATCTCACAGGAAAAAAAGTTACCCCAGCTCACAGGCCCTTACTTAGGCCAGAAACCGCCGGGGGAAACACCTGAATTGTTTGCTCCCGGTATCATCTCGGTGGATGAGAATTTTGAGCACAGTGCCGCTGTTTTTTCATCTGACTGTCAGGAAGTCTTCTGGTGCACAAACGTCGATGCGAATACAGAGAAAAGGGTGGCTGGTAACCTCCGTTTATATACCATGAAAATGGTTGAGGGACAATGGACCGCTCCCCGACCGGCTCCTTTTGTGAAAAATATCTATGTTGAACGGCCTTTTTTTTCTCCTGACGGAAGCAGACTTTATATCGAATACGGCAGTGATACCACTAGGGAAAGCGACTTTGATATTTATGTTGTTGAAAGAAGGGGCGACGGATGGTCTGACCCGATGCCGGTATCGCCGTTGATTAATTCACCGGCCATGGAGCGGCTGCACTGTGTGACTGCTGACGGTTCGCTTTATTTTTCCAGAGATCCTTTTACACAGAATGAAGAAATGTTTGTTTCAAGATTCGTTAACGGAGCATTTACCAAACCTGAAAAACTGGGGAGAGGCTATAATTCCGATGACTACGAGGCAGCGATCTTAGTTGCACCGGATGAAGAATTTATGCTGATCTCTCATACAGACACTCAACACAGGGGAGTAAAATTCAGCATCAGTTATAAAAAGGAAGATGGTTCCTGGACTGATCGTATCGAGACTCCGTTCTATTGCGGAGGTTTTTTTGCCCTTTCGCCCGACGGGAAATACCTTTTCTTTATGAATGAAGGTATCTGGTGGGTCAGCACATCGTTTATTGATGAACTCAAACCGAAAAGTTTGAAATAAAAGGAGGATATAAAAATGCTTGCCAAAAGAACATCAAAATTACTTTTTTCAACTGCTATTTTTCTGCTTGTAGTAGCAATAACTCATGAAACCACAGGAAATAAAATAAAGGAGATTATTATGAAAAAACTTACGATTGTCAGCATTTTGTTGCTTGCAGTAACAATGAACATTTATGCACAAGAGAAGGATTTCCCCAAACTCAAAGGCCCCTTCCTGGGCCAGAAACCACCAGTAAAGGAACCCATAATTTTTGCAGATGGAATAGTGTTGAACGCCCATTGCAGTTCAGCTTTTAGCCCAGATGGGAAAGAGGTTTACTTTGAAATCGGGACCGAAAATGATTACTCGACCAAAATTGGTTACTCTAAGATAATAAATGGAGCATGGACAAAACCTGAAGTAGTATCTTTTTGTAAAGAAGATACTTATCAATCCGGCAATCCATTTATTACTCCAGACAATAAAAAAATGCTCTTTACATCTTTTGCTCCGATTCCAGGAATAGAGAAAGAACATCGTCGGGATGGTCAGAACCAAAGCCCATTAGCATTTCTGTTAATTCTTTGAGAATACACTGGAGCATATCAGTTTCTGATAATGAGACTCTTTACTTTGCAGGAAGACGCCTTGATATTGATGATTCAGGGGGGATTTATTATTCAAGGCTAGTTGACGGAGAATACACTAAACCGATAAAAATGGGCAAAGAAATAAACAGGCCTGGCTCCATGACCACATGTCCCTATATTGCACCGGATGAGTCATACGTAGTCTTTACCCTGATGGGGAAAGGGTCTGAAGATGGAGGGATATTTATAAGTTTTAAGGATAGGGCAGGGAAGTGGTTGCCTGCTGTAATGCTTGAAGGAGGAAGCATGGAGTGTGGGGGACTTAGCCCTAAGGTAACTCCCGATGGAAAGTATTTGTTTTACGTAAATGGAGGTATGTTCTGGATGCCAATTAAGGAACGAATTGAAGAGCTGAGGCCGAAGAATACCGATTAATCCTTTTCGTTTTTAGCTGTATAAATCATGAGGAAGATGTGACTCTTTCCTTTGCCAAAAGTGAGCAGGTTTTCGCTCCAAATCTCACGATCCAGATAGGTTTGGGTGATTTGGATGGTGATGGTGATAAAGACATAATTGGTCAACATTCTGTTTGGTTCAATCAATTGAAATAAAAAAGTCTGTTTTTTTAGATGCCGTCAGAAATTAGGATTGGTGTGGGGATTACACAAGTCATAAACTGCAAATTACATATACAATCAAGATTCAGGATAACCATTATAATTTTTTATTATTAAGGATTCAGAAAATGAAACAAAATGACAATAAAAAAATAAAAAATGAACAAAGTAATTTATTGATGAAGATTATCATCAGGGTATTACTAATATTCATTTTTCTTGCATTGTTATTTTTCCTTACAGCCGGTTCTTTACGATATACCGAAGCGTGGATCTATATTATCGTATTATTCGTTGCGGCTTTATTTGTGATTGCCTATTTTTATAAAAAAGATCCGGATTTTATTGCAAGCAGGCTGTTGAAAAGACGTGAAAAAGAACAAATGCATAAATCAATACAAAATATTTTTTCAATAGTGTTATTGATCGGGCTTTTGATTCCTGGTTTTGACTTTCGCTTTAACTGGTCACATGTTCCGATTTCTGTTGTGATCGTATCAGACATACTAGTGTTCCTTGGTTATATGTTAATAGCAAGGGTCATGGAAGAAAACAGGTATGCCTCAGCAATCATTCAAATCAGTGAAGAGCAAAAAATAATTGAGACCGGTCCGTATAAAATAGTACGACATCCAATGTATACAGGTGGCTTGATATTCATGTTGTTTACACCTCTTGCATTAGGATCATACTGGGCAGTAATCCCATTTTCTGTCAGCACAGTCTTAGCGCTTATCTTACGAATAATCAGTGAGGAAAAATTGCTCATTGCCCATCTTCCTGAATATTCTGATTACTGTCAAAAAACAAAATATCGTTTAATCCCTTTTATATGGTAATGAGAAAACAGGTGACTGGCCCACTAACGCTTCTGGCGTGTTTCTTGAATCACAATCTCTGCCATGAGCAGGGTATATAGTCAGCGTCATCCGGAGAGGACGGTGTTTTACCGTGTACTTTTCCATCACATTGACAGCTTCCTTAAGGCTTATGGG
>Ga0307379_10010308_pt1 | contig 12381 bp, 10 predicted proteins | sample UN2MG_FD_202237 | JGI IMG/M metagenome (GOLD analysis project Ga0307379, IMG submission 202237) | Soil microbial communities from Risofladan, Vaasa, Finland - UN-2 | ecosystem: Environmental > Terrestrial > Soil > Coastal area > Acid sulfate soil | place: Finland: Risofladan, Vaasa | collected... | reverse complement strand
GCAAGTTGCTCAAGAAGTTCTAGAAGCTTATCATCTGGGATTGATTTGCGAGGTGATTCGGCGAAGGGTACCAACGTACCATCATAATCTAAAAATATTATACGGGAGTTGCTTTTATGGTAATCTGTAATTAACTTACTTTTAATTCTATCGTTTATTATTTTTGCTTCCAACGTTTTCTGAAGTTTCTTTATTTCAAACAGCTGATCAACAAATTGTCTCGTCCATAATTTAACATCATAAAATCGCAATCGTTTTTGCATCGTCGTATTCCGTAAAATCTGCTCTTTCGTAGACATTTCTAAGGCTAGGTTTAAAGCATCCGAGATTTCTTGCTTATTATTTGGATTTACTATTATAGCTTCTCCAAGTTCTCTTGCAGCTCCGGCCATCTCACTGAGAATTAAGACACCCAAACCGTTTGAACTCGCAGCGATATATTCCTTTGCGATAAGATTCATTCCGTCCCGAATAGGAGTAACAAGGGCTACATCTGCCATGACATACAGAGCAGCTAGGGTATGAAATGGTAGAGTTCGATGTACGTATAAAATAGGGTTCCAGTCTATTGTTGAATACTTCCCGTTAATCCTTCCTACAAGTTCATCTATCTCTTTTTTTAATAACTGGTACTCATATATATTTACACGGGAGGGAGTGACAGCCAAGACCAGAGTTACATTCCCATGCCATTTGGGATTATTTTCCAAAAAATTGTTAAAAGCATCCAGCCGTTCAGGTATACCTTTTGTATAATCCAACCGATCAATTGATAACACAACCTTACGCTTTCCTATCATATCTCGAAACCTGCGTATCTCACTATCTACCTGTGGGTCTTTACCAGCAGCAAAGTATCGCTGAAAATCTATTCCTAGCGGAAAGACACCAACTTTTATAATTCGAGTCTCAATGTGTATTCTCCCCAGTTTGTGGTCTTTACCCAATAGACAAAGAACGCTGTCGAGAAAATTATTAGAATACTCGAACGTGTGGAAACCTATAAGGTCTGCACCGAGGATCCCGTTCAGTATCTCTTTTCTCCATGGCAGCAAGCGGAATATTCCAAAAGGTGGAAATGGTGTGTGCAGAAAAAATCCTATTGTAGCCTCCGGCAGATATTTTCTGAGGAGGCTAGGGAGAAGCATCAGGTGGTAGTCATGAATCCAGATAACATCATCCGGATTTGCAACATCTACTATTCTATTGCAGAACACTTGATTTACCTTTTTGTAGTAATCCCATTCACTGGAATCGTATTTGGTGATTCGAGGGAAATAATGGAATAAGGGCCAAAGTGTTCTGTTACAAAAACCTTGATAGTATTTTTCAATGTCTTTCTTAGAGAGAAATACAGGATGGCATCTAAACTCGGAAACAAATTTAGATTCAATCTTTTTCGAGAAAGACTTTGTCCCCGACCAACCAACCCACCACCATTGGTATTGATTATGAACAGAAGATAAAGCGGTAGCTAACCCACCAACAGAAGGATGAAAATATGCTTTACCTTTTCTTTTTTCAACACTTATAGGTAATCTATTCGACGCTATTAATATTCTATGCCCGATAAGTTTTTTCCCCTTTAGCATGCTTTTAACACCTTAATGGAAATTATATTTTTAACACTACTAATCTTCATGATGATCGTGCAATGAAGGACTCCTGTCAGCATCTTGATGGATTCATTTTGGGAGGATGTCATTTCTATCAAATAGTATCACTTTCCATTAAATAGTGCAGTGTCACAGTTTTTAGGTGGCAAAACAAAGAACAAGTATATCTATTAAAATAGTTCTCTCATGGTATGCTGGCTACATAACATGTTTTTCAACATCTTTTTTATACTAGCGGTTTCACTTTTTCAAATGGAGAGTTGGTTTTTTAAAGAAAAAGAGGTTATGAACTACTAGTGAGAGTGAAAAAAAGAAATGCGGCAAATGTAAATTCAAAGACAAAAACACAGACCTCTGCGCATATCCTTTCAAAGCAACTGCTGTAGGCGACATCAAATTTGACAAGACTGGAAATATAATAGGATACACATACGAGAAGAAAAAATAATGAATGAATATAGAACTTTACGCCAATAAATTTTTTCTAACACTCTTACAAATCAAAATCATTAGTTGATACGTACGAAATATGTTATCAAAGTTGTTGGCCATTTTGGTAGAAATTTCAACAAATAATTGAACAAAGTATTTAATCAATTAGTTCATTCAGAAGTATTAGAAGAGGAGAAAAAAACTTATGGCTACGAAAGCAAAGAAAGCAAAAAAGGTAACGAAGAAGAAAACAACAAAGAAAAAGAAGTAAATCTCTTTTTCTTCCTCTTTTTTCCATTACTGAAAAAGGGAGACTAATAATTTCTCGAAATCAGGTAGTGCTTTTAATGCAAAATCTGATATTTTACCGGTAATTAGGAGTTCAAATCCCGTCCCCGTGCACTTTTCCACTTATCTCAATTCAAAAAATACAATTAACTCAGTCCATGAGTTGCCCAATGATGAAAACAAGGAGACTTACTGTTGCTCCTAATAAAAAAATTATTATATGATGAATCCATTCAATAATACAGTTTGAGTGAAGAGGCTGGAAGGGTTTATTTAGCTTTCAGTATATATTTTAAATACCCCCGTCAATAAAAAACAAAAAGTGGGATTTTTTCCTGTTTTTTGTACAAATCACAACAGAGAAAAAAATAGTACGCACAAAAAGGTTGAAAAAAAAATGACAGTGGAACTGATTCAAATTAAGGAGAACACGGATTTCCCAAAGATTTTACCAAAAGGACAATTCATAGAATTTTTATACACCCATCTCCAAGAATACCGGGACACAAAAGAAGACATCACCAAAGCTGTGGACTACGCCTTTTCAAAAGAGTCAGGCAAAGGCGGATTCCTCCTCGCAGCAATCGAAAAGGGGATCGTACTCGGGGAAGTGGTCATCAACGATTCTGGCATGTCAGGGTACATCCCAGAGCATGTCCTCGTCTACATCGCGGTCCGTCCCACAAAACGGGGGAAAGGAATAGGAAAGAAGCTCATTCAAAAAGCAATCGAGCTCTGCGACGGGGACATCTCATTACATGTTGAATATGACAACCCTGCATTGAAGATATACAAACACATTGGTTTTACATCAAAATACGCTGAGATGAGATATAAAAATAAGGAGAAAAAAAGACCCGATGGCTAAATTACGAATATTCCCTGAGAGAATCATAGATAATATTTCAAAAATGAATGAATATTGTAAAAAATACAACAAAAAATGGACGTTCGTCACCAAAGTCCTAGGCGGATATAAACCGGTATTGGAAAAAATATTACAACCAGATGTGATATTGGGGACGCATTCAATTGGGGACTCCCGGGTCTCAAGCCTAAAAACAATAAAAAAGATCAATCCGAAGCTTGTCACCATGTACCTGAAACCCCCATCTTCAGCGTATATCAAAAGTATTGTGAAATACGCGGATATCTCACTAAACACGGAGTTTGCCACGATAATAAAATTAAATGAAGAAGCGAAAAATCAGCAGAGAACTCACAAAATAATTATTATGATTGAGATGGGGGAGCTCCGCGAAGGTGTGGTACGGGAGAAGTTGTTAGAGTTCTATGCTAAAGTTTTTAATTTAACGAATATCAAAATCATAGGAATTGGAACAAACCTCGGATGCATGTACGGGATTGAACCAACATTTGATAAACTGATACAACTCTGCCTCTATAAACAGCTAATTGAGATAAAATTCAAAAGAAATCTCCACCTTATCTCCGGTGGCAGCTCCATTACCCTACCACTCCTCGGAAAAGGAAAAGTCCCCCTGGAAGTCAATCACCTGAGAATAGGTGAAGCGATTTTCTTAGGGACCTCACCACTGAACAACAAAAAATTTTGCAATCTTTCTACAAATGCGTTTGAATTTGATGCGAATATCGTCGAATTCAAAAAAAAGGAACGAACACCTGATGGGGTGATAGGAGAAGGAAACGTGGGACATGCACAGTTACACACAGAATCGCTGGAAGGGATAAAAGAACACAAAGCGGTAGTGGATTTCGGTGTCGTTGATGTTGATATTAATGATCTTAAACCAAAAGACCATGGAGTACAATTTGTTGGAACGACCTCGGATTTAACGGTGTATAGTCTTGGGAAAAACCCTACGGAATACAAAACAGATAACTATTTGCGTTTTTCACCAGATTATATGGCTGTTGCACGTTTGATGAACTCTCGATTTATTGAAAAAGAAGTTGCTTAAAAAAGTATTTGATAGAAACATTGTTTATTTTTTATCAGTAAATAGAGGTTTAAATCCCTTTCTCTGCATCTATAAATCGTTTTTGGAGGGAACTGTAACCTCGGGGATACGTTTCCGCTCCCCCGGTATTAAGAGCTTTTGAATATCATTTTCCTAATGTATTTTTACCGGTAAAATGGGCTGTCAAATCTCCTCGCCATTAAGAAAAAAAGGAAAAAACAGGATGTTTTAGTATCCCATTAGGTGTCGTAGCAGAGGAAATGCCTGGGGAAATCGCTCGAATATTTTTTCCAAGAACCTTTGTATCGGTACGTTATTTGAATAAGGCATTGTCACCGCATGTGTCGCCCAGTCACTTTCAGCACCATTGATGTCTTTTGCTTTGGCTTTGATGATATACGTTCCTTTGTTGGACCAGCTGTGGTTCGCATTCATGACCGAGCCTGAGTTGATCGGCCCGAGCCACCCGGTGTTGTTGCCGTCGCCCCAGTCGAACCAGTAATACAGGTCGTCCCCGTCAGGGTCAGTCGCGTTCGCAAAAAAGGTATACTTCACGTTGATTTTTCCCTTAGAAGGACCGGAAATCACTGGTGTGCTTGGCGGGTTAGATGATCCCTGGATAAACGCCCAGGTCGTATCACTTGCGACAATGCTATCTGCATCGGTCACGGTCAGTTTGACGGTGTAGTTCCCTGCAGTCGTGTACGTATGTACAGGGTTTTGTTCATCGGATGAGGTGCCGTCGCCAAAGGTCCAGTGGAACGTATATGGTGACGTCCCGCCTTCAGCGGAGCCGGTGAACTGGACCGGCTGATCAATGAGCCCGTAGTACGGACCATGAGCGTCAGCGTGATAACCTGTGATAGTGAAATCAGACGGTGAGATAGCGGAGACGCTGTCCGACCCGGTGGACACGGTGACCTTCACCCGGCAGTGCTTCGAGCCGCTCGCATCCACCAGCCACTGGTAGCACCCGCTGTTTGGTACTCCCTGGGCTATAGTCTCCCAAGGACCGGAGACCCCGTTGAGGGAGAGTTGGATGTCGACCGTGGCAGGACCTTGTGATGGCGGCACGGCAGCAAGCCACTTGATAAATCGTATAGAGCCTGCCCGATAGGTTTCCCCCCCGTGCGGCAGGGTCACCCGGGCGGTGAGTTCGGTCGGCTCGACCCATGCGGAGTACGCCCGTAGTTGATTGGTGCCTGATTTTGCCTGGATGACGATGTCCTCGCGTCCGTCATGGTCGATGTCGCCATTGACGACCAGATCCGAATAATCCCCTGGGGACGGCATCGTCCATGAGCCGCTCTGCACCCAGTTCCCGTTACCGTCGCCGAGATACACGTAGCCCTGCGGGCCGGCGTATCCGACGATATCGACGAATCCGTCACCGTTGATGTCCCCTAACTGGGCGTAGTACGTCCCTGTTGTCGGCAGCCCGTTTGAGGCAGACACCCAGCTGTCCGTACTTTTATCGTAGGTATAGCATCGAATGCCAGAGGACCCTAACCCGAAGACGATATCGTCACAGCCATCATTGTTGATGTCTCTGCAGTCTATTCCCGTGTACTGGCCTGTCGGAAGGCCATTCTGATGTTGGGTGAACCCGAACGATCCATTCCCAAAGTAGACGTACTCGGTATTCGTGGATGCGAAAATATCGGGATATCCATCGGCGTTCGCGTCCCCGACCTCAAGGTTATTTTCTGAGAACAACGTCGAACCGTCGACACTCCAGATATGGCTCCAGTTCCCGTCACCGTGATTCTTGTACACGTGAATCCCTTGACCCATGCCGAATGATTGTGACACGAGATCAAGCAGCCCGTTGCAGTCGAAATCAGCTAAATCAGTGGCGAACATCCCCCACCATTCCCCGCCGGTCCCAAGCCCGGTCGCGTATGGAATCCAGTTGTACCCGGTGCCGTCGCCAAGGGCGGCGCCTTCCAGGGTATCACCCCACCCAGGGACCCCGCTGTAGTCATGGTGAATCCCCCAGGCCACATCCATGTACCCGTCGTTGTTGATGTCGCCTGCGGCAATCCCTCCATAGCCGAAATCTCCGTTCTGATGTACGTCCCATGTTCCATTCCCGTTGTTCAGCCAGACCATGATTCCATGCTCCTGGGTATTCACGTAGGGGTTCCCATGGTCACCAACGGAGATGATGTCCGGGTTCCCATCGTTATTCATATCGGCGACGTTCAACGCTGTGTGTCCAGACTCCAGGGTCGGAGTTTCCAGCCCTACTGATTTTGAGATGAGTACGAGATCGCGTGATGCATGGGATGCAGCTGCACTACCATGAATGGACCCTTGGTTGAAAGGGCTGTAGAATGTGTTTGCTGCAGAAGTAATGAAAGAGATAAAAACAACAACCGACAGAATGAGTATACCGCTATGCTTCAGCGTATGGTCCTTAGGAAGCCGCTTCATATGTATCCCCTTGCATAACCTATGAGCGGAGCTGTATTTAAACATTACATTCTTAAAAAACCTTGTAGAATGCTATGCTATATATGATATTTATACTTGGAGTTGGTATCTCTTCCATACTGCACTAATTTATAAACTCAATTGGAGAAAAATCGCACTTTTTACCAGTAAACATGAGTTCAAATCTCCTCCTCACGCTTTTTACTGGTAAATGTGTGTTCCCTTCCCGACAGGAGTCTATTTTTAGGACTTTGGAATCGCTCCTTATAGCAAAATATTTTTACCGGTAAAATGGGCTGTCAAATCTCCTAGCTGTATAAAAGAAAAAAATTTTTGTGAAATAAACCTAAATTTCCCAAAAAATCAACAAACCTAAAAATCAGGTTCTGTTATTGAAAATTACTCCTGTTGAGTGTATCCGGGTCGCAACATGGATTGTATGTGTGTGTAAAATAATTGTTTTTTTGTGCGAAACTCAAGGTATGTCATAGGGTTGCTTTGCGGGATGCCAATCAATTTCGCATAGGGGAAATATGGGAAGGGGGATAGTAAAATTCCCGATAGTTATTCCTCTTCCGCCAATAACTAATTTTGGGAGCATTTTTAATCTACCCCAATAATTACCGATCCATTTGTTTTTATATCTGTTTAGATGCACAAAGAACGCGTGTATTGGATTATTGTTAAAAGTGTTATGATAGATAATGTTAGAATATGAAGCAGAAGCATACAAACCAAAACCCTTATGTTGCCTCTTCGAGTTATTTTCAATGATATTATTTGAGATATTGTTATTATTAGAGGCTTCCAACATTAATCCATACATATTATTGCAGATAATACAGTTTAATATGGTATTGTTGTTAGATACTTGGATTAATAATCCGTAATTATTTATAGTATTTTCGAAGTCTGTATTGTTACACATGTAGCAGGTAGAAATATAGTTATAATCAGAGTGGAAAATTCGTATGCATTGACGACTTTGGTTTGAAAAAATAATCCTTGAAATAGTATTGTTTGTTGAATAGAAAAGGTCAATTCCTGTGATCGTACAAGAGAATAGTTCTGAATCGGAAATTACGTTGGAATAGGAGTATGAAAATTCAACCCCAATTTTACATCTATTGATAATGTTACTGGAAATGATGTTGAAACTAGAAAAATGTAAATAGATTCCAATTCCGATGTGTTGGAAACCGGGATCGGGGGAAATAATGTTTTGGGAGATGGTATTATTGGTGGAATTCAGGAGTCGGATGCCTGCGTAGTTATCTGATTTTATGACATGGTTTCTTATTATTGTGCAATTTTTGGAAAAATGGAGTGCGATGCCGCTATTATAGTTCGTTGACACTATATTGTTAAAGATTTCAGAACAAAACGAGTGGTGGAGGTCAATGCAATCTGACTTGCTTGAATGTAATTTATTTAAAAAAATAGAGGTATGATTGGACCATAATTCGATTCCTGTACCATATTTATAGTCTTCTCCTTCGTTGTTGATGGTAAAACCGCTAATGTTTACAAAATCAGCATAGACAATTATCACTGGTCCACATCCGCTTTGATCAATAACTGTGGTGTTTCTCTCTTCGCCTTGGAGGTTAATTGATGTCGTTACATTCAGATTTTCATTGTATGTGCCTGCGTATGCAAAAACAGTATCTCCATTGCTTGTATTATCAATCGCATCCTGAATCCTTGTATAATTCCCTGTTCCATTTCCACCTACATATAAAGTGTTTCCAAGACTCAAAGGCGTAGGATTATTTGTAGAATTGGTATGAAAACCAGACACAACACTAGATCCAATAAATAACAGGATTATTCCTAGCGCCAATTCTTTCCTAACCAGATTATTTGCCATTTATACACCTCCTTTTGGGATAGTATAGGGTTTCTGAGCGGGATGCCGGTCAAACTCTAGTCGTGAAGGAATAAGAATCATGGGGGTTATCTTTCTGAATACAATAATGAATTTAGGGAGCAGTCGTGCTCTTCCCCAATAGTTATTTTCCCATTGGGTATTGCGATACGAGCCAAGATAGGTTCTTTTTATCTGAAAACGATTTTTCTCGAAATTATTCTGTTTAACAACAGAAGATAACGACCTACCGTTCATGCAATGTGACATATTACCTGAGCTGGGATTGTATATCTCGATACCAACCGTATTGTTCGTGACGTTATTCATATATAAAGTTGCATTAGTGCAAGAGCTCAGATAAACTCCAATATCATTGTCTATGATTGTATTATAGGAAATGTTACCGTTTAAAATACGTCCCTCTATACCCAGACTGCCCCGGGATTGATAGGGGTCTAAATTTCGATGTCTTGCAACATAATTATTAGTGATAGTAATATTTTTTCCCTCTGAAGCTATACCGACTCCTCCATCAAACCAGGAATTGTTCATAACAATATTTCTACTGATGATAAGGTTCTCTCCGCCAAAGATTATTCCAGAAAAAAGATTTTCTTTAACTACATTACCCGAACAAATACCATTTTTTACATAATTACAATCTATAGCGGAACCATTATTTCGTTCAAAGGTATTATCCGAAATGATAAAGTCACTGGTTGGATCCCCAGCCCCACCGGCAAAAATGGTCATATCACCATAATTATCTGAAATTATATTTTGAGCGATGGTGATATTGTCACATGAGGTTCTAAACCATATAACAAAAGAGCCGCGTTTTGAATTATTTTCTATTATATTATTCAAGATATGTATAAAAGACAGATTCAGTAACCACAGAGCAATATCATTATCTTTGAATATGTTATCTGAAACACAGATATGACATGAATCATAAATTTGAATCCCAGCATCGTGATAAGGGTAATCAAATCCACTGTTTTGTATAGTAAATCCACTGATATTTACCCAATCTGCAAAAATATTGACAATAAGATCCTTTTCACGTTCCCCGTCAATAATTGTAGTATTTTTATCTTCGCCGATGAGAGTTATTGATTTATTTACATTCAAATGTTCATAATAGATGCCAGTGTATACAAAGATTGTATCTCCATCTGATGAAGCGATTATAGCATCCTGAATCCTGGTATAGTTCCCTGATCCACTCCCACCAACGTATAACCAATTACCACGACTCAACGGTTGAGAACTCGAATTTATTTGAAAACCAGAAACAACACTTGCTCCAAAAAACAAACATAGCATTCCAACAATCAAGCCTTTCCTACACAAACTATTTTGCATTTTTTATTCCTCCCCCTGTTTTTACAGGTAAAAATCGGTATGACTTTATTTAATTTAAATGTTTGGAACCAATAAAAATAAAACAAAAACACAGAAGTGGGGGGGAAAGCGTTGACACGGTTCAGCATCAAGGTTTTAATAGCAGATTAATATCTCAATAAAAGCCTTGAACCACATTTCGGGCATTTACCAAGGGATGAGACGTATTCAGTCCATTTAGTTCGTCTCCATGTGTGACCGCATTTTAAACATTTCATGATCTAATAATTCCTCTGATATTTTGTAACAGGTGTTCTCTTAAAAACATATTCTCAGAAACAGAAGCATTGACACGGTCTGTGGCGAATAAAAGAGGACTATTTTCGCTTACAGGTTGCGCCTTCTTTCTCAAAATGCTTATTCAATGCTGTCATATTAACAAAACTATTACTGCATTGATTGCAGATCACCCAGCGAGGATGCTTCTTCTTCCATTTCTTCGGCGGGTTACAACCAGAGTAAGAATCCATTCCCATCATTTCACCTTCTTTTTCTTATCCATTCTCTCAATGAAACCTATATCCCCGTTTCTTTAAAAACATATTCTTAAAAAAAAATGATGAAAGATATTATTTTCCTCTATTAATGTATTATAAAACTTACAGTCTTTTCGTTTTGCTGTCCAAATATCCATCGGTATACTTTTAGGGTATGTCAGGCATGTTCCTTTAGAACGCTCATTTCTACAGGTCGCACATTGAGATTCAACTGTTATTGATTCACTATAAGTGTTATCAAGAACCATTGATCTATCTTTCGTCATTTTTCCACGTCTGATATTAGTTATGTTTTTCATAACTTTCCCCTCCATTTATTTCCCCTCGATCTATGATAAAAATTTATAACTATTTCTTCTTTAAAAACATATCCTCAGAAACAGAAGCATTGACACGGTTTTTTTATTTTTTAGCCAAGAGAAATTCTGTGATTAATGAAAATACAAATGCAATGAATAATAAGATAAGATATCCAAGAAATTCCATTCCAGTTCCTGTAATAAAAAAACCGATGATTATAATGATAACAAAAGCCCATATTCCTGCAATTATTATATGTTTACTTTCCATACAAAATCCACTTTATTGTTTTGTAACTATTCCTTCTTTAAAAACATATCCTTAAAAGGTATGGAAATAAAAGATCTGGGGCCGTCTGGGGGGTAGGAAATAGCTCTTTACGAAAAATAGCCAGATTCCGTATTATTTAATATTAATCTGTTAGGTAAATGTTATCTTATCAAAAAAATTAGGTATCATTCATTCTTTTTGGTTTGATGGCGATAATCGCTTCGAGGCTCAAACAATTAACTCCATCATAGGATTTTACCATCATAAATTTTGTTTGGTGGTCAATCTCCTGTATTGTTCCCGTGACGACATGCGCTTTTAAATCTCCGGGCTCTTTTATGACGATCTTACAGTATTGGCCGATCATCCGATCCAAATGATTCGTCTTCATCTTTATCCATCACCATGATAATAATTGTCAATGTTTGTATTTAAACATATCGCGGAAAAATGTCAGAGAGAGAATGCTTCGAAGGTTTGGTTCTGTATAATCTAGTGGTGGCAATTTTGTGGTGTCAACTCGGTGGTGGTAGCAGATAAGATTTAATCTAGTGTCAATATAATTTTTTTAACCTCATCTGATTTCCTGAGGCATTCAATAGTATCAATCGCATCAGCCAATGAACAACCATATTCCTTCACAAGTTTGACAGCATCCAATCTTCGTAAATAATCTAAAAGATATTTTTCTATGTTTACGATACCTTTTTTCCTCAATAAATCTTCAATCATTTCTTCTCGGATTGTTTCAAGTAATTTATTATTTGTACTCATAGCAGTCCCCTTCCAGTTTGAAAATTAAATTTTTGAATACTGACATTCGACATAGTTGAAAAAATTTTTTGTAAATTCTGATTTTGTAATCTCCTTCTTATTTGTATACAAATCCTCTAGCCTCAATTTCCAATATAAAACAATTTTACATATTATCTTGTATTTTATTAATTTTATTATCATAACCATTTAAGGATTCAGGTTTAACTCCAAACCTTTTACAACATTTATAACAAAATATTACAAACAGTTATAAGAACATATTTGATTCCAAATGATAGCCTCCCCGAAAAAAGAGGAATAAAGAAAATTTCGTAAGAGGTGATGACTTGTTATGGGGCGAGTGAAAACAGGTGTAGATGGTTTAGACAGCCTTATCGAAGGCGGACTTCCCAAGGAGTCCACTACCCTTATTTCAGGTCCACCCGGAAGCGGTAAAACCATCCTCTGTTACCATTTTATATCGAAGGGATTGGAATCTGGGGATACATGCTTGTTTTTAACACTGGATAACAAAGCAGAAAAACTCATTACTCAAGCGAAGGAAC
>Ga0307379_10010307_pt1 | contig 12381 bp, 14 predicted proteins | sample UN2MG_FD_202237 | JGI IMG/M metagenome (GOLD analysis project Ga0307379, IMG submission 202237) | Soil microbial communities from Risofladan, Vaasa, Finland - UN-2 | ecosystem: Environmental > Terrestrial > Soil > Coastal area > Acid sulfate soil | place: Finland: Risofladan, Vaasa | collected... | reverse complement strand
CGTCGTCGGAGAAGAGATCGCACCATGCCGGCAGCCCAGAGGTATGGGTGGCAAGCTGCTTCACCGTTATGCCTGCGAGATGCGGAAGACTTCGGTCGGGGAAGAACGCCGTCACCGGCTGATTGAGGTGGAGCGAGCCTCGCTCCACAAGGATCATGAGGGACGTGGCGGTGGCGACCGGCTTAGTCACCGAGGCCATGTCGAAGATGGTGTCAATCTGCGCGTCAGGACTATCTTCCTCGAGGCCCAAGCGTCCCATCGCGCCCGATGCCCCGACCTTCCCGTGCCTCGCAACGAGGTACGTGGCGGCAGTGTATTCCCCTGCCTCGAGGCCCTTAGCCAGGAAGTCATACGCCGCCTGCAGGCGACCGGCATCGAGGCCAAGCTTATCAGGATTTGCCAGCGGTAGTCGTTCAGTAGAAGCCATTCCAACGCCTCCTGACCAAAGTATACGCCGGATGGGACGACGAATCAAGAGGAGGAACGCTCAGGGCTCACGGGGAAACTGCCATGCGGAATGAAGGTTATTCTGATATCCATTATGCTTGCATTGTCATCATCAGCGATTGCTATCACACTCATGGAGAACGGGCACACGGATTACCAGATCATCGTGCCGAACAAGAGGCCTGCGGTCGTTGACTATGCCGCGCATGAGCTTCAGTACTTCCTAAAAGAGATATCGGACACCAGGCTGCCCATCGTGAGCGAGAGCAAGGCCGGGCCGGGGCCCGCGATCATTCTCGGCAACAGCAAGCGAGTGAAGAATGTGGAAACCGGCAAGCTGACGGCAGACGGTGTGCTGATAAAGTCCATAGGCGAGGACATAGTACTCGTTGGACAGAACGAGCGTGGACAGCTTTACAGCGTCTACGTCCTTCTCGAGCGGTATCTCGGGGTGCGGTTTCTTGCACGCGACTGCACCATCATTCCGAAGAAAAGAGCCGTGACCCTTCCCAAACTGGACTACTCCTACTCGCCGCCGTTCATGTACCGAGAGGTTCTTTCTTACGATGCGTTTCCTAAGCAAATCGCGGCTCGGCAGAGGCTGAACGGTCCATATACGCAGTGCGATGCCTCGACCGGCGGCAAGATCGCCTTCTTTCCATACGTGCACTCATTCGACGATATGATTCCCCCGGACAAGTACTTCAAGGATCACCCGGAGTACTTCAGCCTGATTGGCGGCAAGCGCACGGCAGGCGCCATCCACGCTCAGCTCTGCCTCACCAATCCGGACGTGCTCAAGATAGCGACTGAGCAGGTGTTGAAGTGGATAGAAGAGCATCCGGATGTGCCGATTATTGATGTGTCGCAGAATGATGGCAACGGCTGGTGTGAGTGCGAGAAATGCATGGCCATAGCAAACGAGGAGGGCTCGCAGCACGGACCGATACTGCGCTTCGTCAATGCCATCGCCGATGTCGTAGCCGAGAAGTACCCGGATAAGTGGATAGAGACCCTGGCTTACGCCTACTCGACGAAGCCCCCGGCCCTTACCAGGCCCCGCAAGAATGTGATCATTCGGTTGTGCCACGCGGGATGCTATTACCACGGCTTTATGAGTTGTGGCCTGGGGGCAGATTTCGCCCCCAACCTGAAGGAATGGTCCAGGCTGACCGACCGCATATTCATCTGGCACTATGGGACGAATTTCGCGCACTACATTGCGCCGAACCAGAACCTGACGGGACTGGCGAGAGATCTACTGTACTATGGTTCGCACGGTGTGAATGGGGTCATGGTGCAGTGCAACTATCAGGGTCCGGGCGGGGAATTGGCGGAATTGCGGCAGTACCTGGTATCCCAGCTTCTGTGGGATCCCAAGCGCCACCCGAAGGAGATTCGGCTGGAGTTCTGCCAAGGCTACTACGGCCCGGCGGCGGATGATGTGCTGCAGTTCCTGGCATTGATGGACAAGCTCTCAGACGACCGCTCGAAGCATGCTTTTGGAGCGTGGGATCCCAAAGATACCGTGCCGCCGTCTCTTGTCGCGGACGGCCTGGAAGTTCTGAATCGGGCGAGATCGCGGACGGACGACGCTCAGATAGTCAACCGCATCGAGAAGCTCATGCTGCCGCTGTGGTATATGGAGCTTACCTATCCAGAGGTCTACGGCCTCGATGCAGAGACTGCCCCGAAACTCATCAAGAGCTTCGAGGCAGTAGTGAAGGCCAATGGCATTACTTATGTCAATGAAGGCCGACAGATGCAGGATTGGCTTGCCGAGATGAGGCGTAGATTCCCTACTTGATCCAATCCATCTGGGGAACGGTCGCCGGCTCTTGGAAGACGGCCTCCTTCATCCTGCGCAGATACTCATCGTCGGTGCCGTCCTTGGTCGCAGGGCCATACGCGAACAGGTTGATTCCCTGAGCGCCGATCTCCCGAGCCTTCAAGATCTTCTCGATCGCGCTCTCCACGGGAATCTGCCACTGCCCGATCCCTCCGTACACATGCCGGCCATTCGAGTTGCTCACCGCATCCTGAATCTGTTTCACGAAGGTATCGGTATTCGTCGTATAGGCCATCGGCATCAGGACATCCATTATCCCCATCTTCATCCACAGCTTCCAATCCTGGAAACGGTGATTGGACGCATCATCGAAGTCCGGGAAGACGTCGGCCGAGACGACTATCTTCGGCTTGATGTCCTTTGCCCGGCGGTAGACCTGGCCAACCAGATCGGTGACTTGCTTCCTGCGCCAGTCGTCCCATCTCGAAGGGAACGCCTGAACGAAGGCAAGCCGGTCATTGGTGCTCTCTAGCGCGGCAATCCTCTCCGGGGGAAGTTCCTTGACGATCTCGGCCTTGAACCGGGCGAGGCAGCCGTCGCAGTAGCAATAGTCACCGCTCGGGTAGCGGACGTAGTCGAAGTTGATGCCATCAACATCGTAGTTCCTGACCACATCAAGGAAGCAGTTCCTCACGTGCTCCTTGACCTCGGGATTGCTGGGGCACGTGTACGCGCCCTCGGATTGGCCGACTGGATTCAGTGTCACCTCATTCGCCGAGTTCTTCATCAGCCACTCGGGATGCTTGTTCACGATGTGATCGGGCGACTTCGGAGGATCGCCCGAGCCCCACGTGTAATGCGTATTCAGCCAAGCATGAATCTGGAGACCGGCCTTATGGCCCTCCTCGACATACAGGGCAAGCGGATCGAAGTCCAGCGGCTGCCCCTCCAGGTACTCGGACCTCGGCTCGAAATTGGATTTATAGAATGCGTCCCCTCGTCCTCGGACCTGAACGACCAGTATATTGAAATTGTTGTCTTTCGCATACTTCACGGCCTGCTTGACTTGCTCGGGGCTCGCCAGGTCCCATCTGACCACCCAGATCGCTCGGGCTTCCTTATTCGTGTCTGCCAAAACTCCAGCCTCCAATCCTGCTGCCAGCGCCATCGCCAACAGAAATCCCTTGTAGAATAGTGACACCGTACACCGCCTTTCCCTCGAAGGGCTGCACGCCCTCCGAGGGCATTGTACTTTGGCGCGGTCGTGTTGTCAACTGCGAGCCGATCACAGATACTTGTTGACTGCCGCCTGCGAACATGGTAATATATCGCTCGGAGGATCAAGATTAAATGCTCCAAAACCGCTAACAAGACGCCGAAACGCAGGGGACCCTACCTCGTAAGGTGAGGCAGGGGTTTGCGGTCACGTCTCGTCAGCGGGTTACTATGGATGCACTGGTTAAGTTGTTGTCTCCCGTTCGTGGTTAAAGAACCGTCCCATGCGCTTCGGCATGCGGACGGTTCTTTGTCTTGTAAGACGGGAGAGAGCAATGTTAATCACAAGTCGAGGTAATGCAAATATCAAGAGAATAAGGAGCCTGCGCCGCCGCAAGGCTAGGGAGCACACAGGCCTGTTCTTCGTCGAGGGCCGCCACCTCTTACGTGAAGCCCTGGAAACTCATGCCGGCATAGAGCACTTAGTCATCTGTCCGGAGCTTCTGACGGATAAGCTTAACTGGGGAAATCTATCGCGTCTGGAGGTTACGGCGGAGGTCTTCCAATCCATTTCCGAATCCGAGAATCCTGAAGGAATCGGTGCAGTCGTTCGCCAGCGATGGAAATCTCTGGAGGACATCTCACCCTCCAAAGGGCTGTGCTGGATCGCGATTAACTCCGTGCAATGCCCGAGTAACCTGGGCACTCTGCTCCGAATTAGCGATGCGGTCGGAGGCAGCGGTGTCATCCTCATAGGGAACTCGACCGATCCATACCATCCGGCGGCAGTGCGTTCCAGCTTGGGGACGACCTTCTCGCAGAGGCTCGTGCGGACGACATTTCAGGCATTCGCGGAATGGAAGCGCCGGCGCCAGCTCACGCTGGTTGGCACATCACCATCCGCATCGGAAGACTATCGCTCTGTGGAGTACCAATCGCCATTGATCCTGTTCATGGGCAATGAATGGTTCGGCCTGACTGTCGAGCAGCAGAGATTGTGCGATACCCTCGTTCGGATTCCCATGGTGGGAAGGGTAAACTCTCATAATGTGGCAGTTGCGGCGGGAGTAGTGCTCTATGAGGTCTTTAGCCAGTCAAATGCCAAGTAGCAAACCAAGCGTTCGCATGGCTGAGCGGTGATAGAAGTGTGACGGATTTCTGAAACCCGAGCGGAAATCCGAACGTCTTAGTCAGTAAGATCGTTCAGCAGAACCTGTGATCGGCTAATGGCTGGCTTGTCCGCCGCAGCCACGGCGAAGGTGGATTTCCTCCGGGTGCATGCGGCAACCTCAAGCGGACGGCCCGGAGGTCAATAAGGGGAGGACTGTGTAGCCCTCCCCTTTATCTTGCCTTCCGCCCCTCATCGAGGACCGCGAGGTAGTTTTCGACGGGCATGTAGTCGGTGAGGGAGTTGCCGGTGCCCATGGCCCAGTAGCCGTCGTAGAAGCATTCCTCGATCATCTTGCGGGCGTAGGCGCGCAGATCCGCCTCGGAGCTTCGGCAGATGACGTCCACGTCCAGGCCCCCCAGTGGGGTAATCCGATCACCATACTGCCGCTTGAACTCCCCCACCGGCAGGATGACGTCCTCGAACGAGTGCTTGGCATCAATCCCGGTTGCGATCAGGTCCTCATAGACATCCGCCAGGTTCCCGCATGAGTGGAGGATGAATGGCTTGCCGGCATTGTGGGCCTCGGCGACCATCTTCCGGTAGATGGGGAAAACGTGCTGACGGAGTTGATTCGGGCTGAGGAAGGTCGAGGTCTTGAAGCCCAGGTCATCGCCCTGGCGAAGCGCGCCGATGCAGTCCATGGTCGCAAGCTGCCTGACCGCGCTGTGATGCAGCCGCCCGATCCGATCGAACACGAGGCCGACCAGTTCGGGATCGTCCGCAAGGGCATAGGAGAGGCCGATTGTCCCCATCATGCGCGAAACCCACTCATACGGCCCGGCGCAGACTCCACCCACGATCTTCGCCCCCTCGGGAAGGAGACCGGCCACGACCTCGAAATGGCTGAAGTCAATGGGATTGGACTCGTCCGGCCAGGGGTACTTCTCATAATCCTCCATACTGCGGATGACCACATGGGCCTCGCTGCCCTCGGTGATCCCGGCGTGACGGGGCGGCAGAGGGCAATTCAGCCCGATCTCCATGGGCACGCAGTCATAGCCCATCCCCAGCCAGAAATCCACGTATATGCGCCAGAACTCCGGGCCGCCCATGGGCATCTTGTCAATGGGTACGCCCATGCGCCGGGCGATGAATCCCCAGCTTGCGATGTGCTCGTAGAACGGCAGGTGATCCGGCCTGCCCTTCCTCCAGAGGACTTTCAGGAATTGATCGAAGTCGGGACTATGGTTCATGGTGCTTAGTGCATTGTGCATAGTGCTTAGTGCATAGTGCTTTGTCGGACGAGTCAGACAAGTCGGACGGCGAGCTAATTCTACCACGACTAGCTTGCTTGTTCAAATGAACAAAAGACCAGGCATTCCGTCTATACGGTCGAACTCGAGTTCAGTGGGCGAATGGCCCGAATAACCAAGAAAGAGAGTGATTTTGATGAAGTCAACAAAAATGATTGCGCTGTTGCTGATTGTCCTTCTGGTAGTCTCAGCGGCCGGGTATGCCCAGGAAGCTGCAAAGGCGAAAGGGCAGAAGGCACAGGCCCTGGCGGCAAACGGCAACCAGGCGCAGGCTATGACGCCGGATCAGCGCCGAGCGCATGCGGCGGCGATGGCCAGCCTGACCAGAGTGCTCCTGCCTCCGGGGCCGAAGGAATTCATGAGATTTGCGACTGCATTGAACTTGACCGAAGAGCAGAAGCAGCAGGTCAAGGCCCTGTATGAGGCGTTCGGCAATGCGCTGAAGGCGTCGGCCCCGCCAAGAGCGGAGGCGTTGAAGGGCGTTCTGGATACGTTGAAACAGCCGTCTCCGAACAAGAGCGATCTTCAGGCGGGCGCCGTGAAGGTATTCGATGCTGACAAGATCATCTCAGACGCGGAGTTCGACTTCTGGATCGGCCTGAAAGGCATTCTCAATGCTCAGCAGCAGAATGCCGCTGCTAGCTTCATGCAGAACAGAGTCATGGGTGAACTCGAAGGCGGCAGGCGCGGCGGACCCGGCGGACCTCCACCTCAGCAGTAGGATTTCGTTGAAGGGTATGCAGACCGGAGAAGGGTCGGCCGATGAGGCCGGCCCTTTTTTTCGTTAGTAAACAGTAGACGGTGAACAGCGAACGGTGGGGAGACGGCCAAGATGCCACTCCGCATCTGCTTGACCGGGGCGGGGAAATGTGACAGGATTTGCTGAGCTTGCAGGTTATCAAAAGCGAAGCCTCGGCATGCCCTCCTTCGCTAAAGCTACGGCGGACTTATGAAGGATATCGTCTTACTGTCGGGCAATGAGGCCATCGCCCGTGGAGCATACGAAGCCGGGGTAAGGGTCGCTGGCCTGCACGCCTTCCTATGCCCTCTACATCGCCGACACCGCCGCCGAAATGGGAGTGGATGTCCGAGACTTGCCGCTCAAGTATGGTATTCTCGGAGCCGAGCCTGGACCGACAGCATGCGCAAAGAGATCGAGGCCAAGATGGACGTCAGGGCAACCGATATCTATGGCCTCACAGAGATCATCGGGCCGGGGGTTTCGAGCGAGTGTGAGGCCCAGTATGGCCTCCATGTCTTCGATGATCACTTCCTTCCCTTGACAAGGCGGTTGAATCCCTCAAGGCGGATGGGGTGAAGATCCTGACGGCAGAGCAGGTATATGCACTCTAGGCGAATTGAGACTTTCCACTTAGGTTGTCTAGTGCTATAATGTATGGCAAGTTACACAGCATCGAGTTGTGGATACCCTAAGCCGCCAAAAAAGGGAGTGATTGGGATGTCCGAGAACGTGCCATCAAAGGGGCCTAACATACCCAAGGGAACGTATGAAGAACTCCCCTTGGATAGGATAGTGCCTGGGAAGAACCCCAGGCAGAACATTGATCAGCAATCCCTCGCCAGTCTTGCCGAGAGCATCAGACGAAATGGCCTCATTCATCCGATAATGGTTCAGCCGACCGGGATGTCTGGCACCAGGCGTACGGACGAGACCTACTCGATTATCTCTGGAGAGCGCCGATACCGTGCCGCAAAAATGATTGGCATGACAACGATTCGAGTTACAATACGCAGACCAGATAACGAATCTGATGCCTTAGCCTTAGCACTAGCCGAGAATATCGAGCGGGAGAATCTGAACCCGATTGACGAGGCACGTGGGTTCTTACAGCTAAGGGAGTATGGTTGGAGGGTAATGGACATTGCGGAGCGATTTGGCCGTGCAGACTCCACCATATCAAATTCTATACGCCTTCTTCAGTTGCCGGAGGCAATCCAGAAGAAGATTGCGGTCGGTTCACTAGCGCCAACCACCGGACGAGATCTGCTCCGTTACATGGATAATCCGGAGCTAATGCAAGCAGGTTTGGACCTTGCTGAAGCCGGCGTTCCTCAAAAAAAGATCCTCAAGCTGGTTGAAAGCGGTAGCCGGGCATCGCATATTGGCCAAGCAAAAAAGAAAGAATATGGCGACCCGATTGATTTTCGCGGCTTGCGGCATGTTCCTATCGGCGAACAAGGAGTCGTATATCTTTTCGGAATGGTTAGCCACGAACTCGGCTTCTTGATAGAATCCGTTCAAGAAAGATTTCCAGACTGTGAGGGAAAGAGATGTGTCGACAAAGATAGAGGCAGGTGGGAGCGGGTCTTGATCGAGTTTGAGTTCGAGAGCGGCAGTTTCCGAATCCATGGACATGACGTGAACGGTTGTGACCTGATCGTCTGCTGGGAACATAACTGGCCTGACTGTCCCCTCGAAGTGCTGGAGCTGAAATCAGCGATCAAACAACTCTCATCCGCTGAGAAAGACTAGCTCACTACTGGTTATTACATAGCGATTGGGAAGGCAACCATGCCAACCAGGACTCGCGCAAAATACATAGTTGATTCCCGAGGGCGCCGCAACGCCGTTGTTTTGCCGATTGAGGAATTCAAAGCAATGCTTCAAGAGATCGAGGATCTACGCGATGCACAGTATGTAGACGAAGCTGAGGCCTCTGCAGAAGGTTTTGTCGAACTCGGTGAGCTGAGACGAAGCCTTGCCGAGAAGCGCTAAATACCACCACCCGTAATACCTCCTCATCTTCAGAGCGCGTTGCTAATAGGACCGATAGGACAGATAGGACGGGAAGGTCAGGATGGAAAAAGGCCTCGCCTTCAATCTGCAATCTGCGATTAAGGGCGAGGCCGCTGCATACAGAGGTGAGCACTAGCCCTGCTCCCTCATCGCCTTCTCGCCGCGCTCGATCAGGTGCTTCACCATGTAGCCGCCGATCTTGCCGGCCTCCTCGGTGGTCATGCTCGGGCCGATCTCCTGAATGTTGAGTTCCTTCTTCACCTGTTCCTCGAGTTCCTTCATGGTCTGCTCTCTCTCTTCCATCATACCTCACCTCCTCTGCAGATGCGCGAATTCGCACACCTTGCTATTCCCATTCAGAGGACGAAGACTAAACGTCCCCCGACCGATCCAGAAAAAAACTGCGGAGTATGTTGACAAAAACGGCAAAACCGGGTATAAGTTAAGTAACTTAATGAATAAGTACATTAAGTCCGAGGATACACTGATGAAAAAGAGGTCGGCGGCCTACACCGAACACGTGCTGGCTCTGTTCAATGAGATTCTTCACGAATCCATTACACATCGCCCGCTGCAACAGATCGGCGACGGGATCACGCCTGCACTGGCCCACGGGCTTCAATTCCTATTTCAACATGGAGTCTGCTCAGTTCGCGACGTAGGTCAGGGACTGACGATGACATACTCCGCCGCAAGCCAGCTTGTAGAGCGCCTGGTACGGAAGGGCTGGGTCACTCGTCGGGATAACGAGCATGACAGGCGGCTCTCAGAAATTCGATTGACGGATCAGGGAAGAGAGCTTGTGGAGAAGATTCGGTTTCGCAGAGTTGCGGACATGTCGCGGATTCTGGACAAGATGGACCCGGATTCGAGAGCAGCACTCGTGGACAATTTGGAGAAATTCATAGTAGCGGCGGTTGACGACGCGAAGTCCGCACTGAGTACTTGTTCTCATTGCGGCAGGGATCATCTATCCGATTGCGTGTTGAACGAGATCTACCGGGCGGAAACCGGATCGCCCATCAAAAAGATCTGATTTCGAGTTTCAGATTTTCCCGGCGCTAGCGGGATCCCGTCCGTAGGCGGGAAAAATCGCCAATTGAAGCTCTTGGAGGATAAGATGACGAATACACAGTATAGCGACAAGGTGATGGACCACTTCATGAATCCGCGAAATGTCGGCGAGATACCCGATGCAGACGGCATCGGAAATGTGGGAAACCCCGTTTGTGGCGACATCATGCGGATGTATATCAAGGTGAAGAATAATGTCATTACGGACGTGAAGTTCAAGACATTCGGATGCGGGGCGGCCATCGCCACGAGCAGCATGGCCACGGAGCTGATCAAAGGCAAGACGCTGGACGAGGCGCTCGAACTGAGCAATAAGGCCGTCGCCGAGGCCCTGGGAGGTCTGCCGGCCATCAAGATGCACTGCTCGGTCCTGGCTGAGGAGGCGGTTCAGGCGGCGATAGACGATTACCTGAGGAAGACCACAGGCAAGGGATTGGATTTGAAAAAACTCGAGGAGGAAACTCATGCGGGAACAAGTTGAGAAGGTGCTGGACGAGATTCGACCTGCATTGCAGGCGGACGGCGGGGACATCGAATTGGTGGACGTGAACGAGGAGACAGGCGTCGTGGAGGTCAAGCTGGTCGGGGCCTGCGCGGGATGCCCGATGTCGCAGTTGACCCTTCAGATGGGCGTCGAGCGAGTGCTGAAGGGCAAGGTCCCCGGCGTAACCAAAGTGGAGAACGTAGGCATGCCCGTGGTGCATGGCGCCCCTGGGGGAGAGTGAACGGTAAACGGTGAACAGTGACTGTTCGCCTGCGCCGGAGGTGGGCACTATGTTTGATACACTGAAGAAGGATATAAAGGCAATCAAGGAGCGAGACCCGGCATGCCGGAATACGTCTGAGATCATGACGTGCTACCCGGGCTTTCACATCCTCTTTTTCCATCGCTTCGCCCATTGGCTGTGGACGCATAAGATGAAGCTCTTTGCGCGAATCGTCTCGCAGACCGGCCGCTTCCTCACGGGTATCGAGATCCATCCGGGAGCGAAAATCGGCCCCGGGTTCTTCATTGACCATGGGATGGGCGTAGTGATCGGCGAGACGGCCGAGATCGGCGAAAACGTCACTATGTACCATGGCGTCACCCTTGGAGGTACGAGCTGGAAGAAAGAGAAGCGCCACCCGACCATCGGCAATAACGTCGTCATCGGGGCGGGCGCGAAGATCCTCGGCCCATTCAAGGTGGGTGACAACTGTAAAATCGGCTCAGGGTCGGTCGTCGTGAACGAGGTCCCGCCGAATTCGGTGGTCGTCGGCGTACCCGGAAGAGTGACTTATCGGGATGGCAAGCGAGTCGCCGGGGAAGTGGACCTGGAACAGCACGAGCTTCCGGACCCAGTGGCCAGAGCAATCGAGTGCATCCTGGATCGCATGCACCACATGGAGCACGAGCTTCAGGCCCTGAAGAAGCAGTCTGCCGAAAAAGCAGAGGTCTGATATGTTCAAGAAGAGCGTCAGCGAGTCGGATGTGCGGGAGGCCTTGGGCACAGTCCAGGATCCCGAGTTGGGGCGTGATCTGATCTCGCTCGGGATGATAAAGGCCATCCAGGTTAGGGACTCAACCGTAACCTTCACCCTGGAGCTGACCACTCCCGCTTGCCCGCTGAAATCCGAGTTGAAGAAGGCGGCGGAAGAGGCGGTTCGGGCGATCCCCGGAGTCAGGGAAGTGGAAGTTGACCTGAGCGCGCGAGTTCCGAAAGCGTCCGGATTGCCCGAGAAACAGCAGATTCCAGGCGTGAGCAATATCATAGCGGTTGCAAGCGGCAAAGGCGGCGTAGGCAAATCCACCGTTGCCGTGAACCTGGCGGTCGCGTTGGCCCAGACCGGGGCTAAGGTCGGACTTCTGGATTCGGACATCTACGGGCCGAGCATCCCGGTCATGATGGGCGTTCACGAGCAGCCGACTTCGGACGGCAGGAAACTCCTCCCCATCGAGCGGCATGGCGTGAAGCTGATGTCCATCGGGTTTCTAGTGCCTCAGGATACCGCCATCATCTGGCGCGGGCCGATGGTCATGAAGGCGGTCGAGCAGCTTCTGTATGAGGTTGCTTGGGGCGAGCTCGACTATCTCATAGTGGACCTGCCGCCTGGAACCGGTGACGCACAGCTTACTCTGGCGCAGAAGGTCCCGGTGACCGGAGCAATCATCGTCACTACCCCTCAGGATGTGGCACTGGTTGACGCAGCTAAGGGCGTCAACATGTTCCAGGAGGTCAAAGTCCCGATTCTCGGGATTGTGGAGAATATGTCCTATTTCGTCTGCCCTCACTGCAAAGGCCGCACGAACCTCTTTTCGCACGGTGGAGGCGCGAAGGTCGCCGAGAAGCTTGGAGTGCCGTTCCTGGGCGAGATTCCACTCAGTACGGATGTTCGCGAATCAGGCGATCTGGGAGTGCCGATCGTGGAGGCCAACCCCCAATCCCCTCAGGCTGAGGCATTTCGACAGTTGGCAGGGAAAGTAGCCGCACGGGTCAGTGTGGTAGATCTGTGCGTAGAGAGGTAATGCAAAAAAAAGACCCCCAGCCAGAATGGCTGGGGTGAGTGTAAGGAGGTCGGATTACTTGGGCAGGGAACTCGCAGGGACCCGGCTTTCGACTCCCTGGAGTGCCCAATCGCGCTATTCACTTGTCACTTAATTCGACGGTTCGTTTCGCCTCGCTGTTCCACATTT
>Ga0307379_10010306_pt1 | contig 12381 bp, 10 predicted proteins | sample UN2MG_FD_202237 | JGI IMG/M metagenome (GOLD analysis project Ga0307379, IMG submission 202237) | Soil microbial communities from Risofladan, Vaasa, Finland - UN-2 | ecosystem: Environmental > Terrestrial > Soil > Coastal area > Acid sulfate soil | place: Finland: Risofladan, Vaasa | collected... | reverse complement strand
CGGCCGGCAGAAAGACTACGGCCGATTTTTTTCCACAGGATAGGCGACAGGTTGAAGCCAACCAGATGATCGAGTGCGCGCCGTGCCTGTTGCGCATTAACCAGCGGCATTGAAATCTTGCGTGGATTCTGTACGGCTTCCTTCACCGCAGATTCGGTGATTTCATAAAACACCACGCGATGCAGCTTGCGATCCTTCAGGAGCTTTTTGTCCTTGAGTATCTCCGACAAATGCCAGGCTATGGCCTCACCTTCGCGGTCCGGGTCGGTCGCGAGATAAACCTCCTTGGCCTTGGCGACTGCTTTGACGATGCTGTCTACATGTTTCTTGTTGCGCTCGACCAGCGCGTAGCGCATGTTGAAATGGCTTTCGGGATCGACAGCGCCCTCTTTCGCTTCCAGGTCGCGAACATGACCGTAGGACGCAAGGATGTCGAAGCCCTTACCCAGGTATTTCTTCAAGGTTTTCGCCTTCGAGGGCGACTCAACAATCAGCAGATTTTGCGACATTCACGCGGCGATTTGAAAAAGAGGGCGAGATAATAAGAAGATGCCGGCTCCGGAGCAAGCAAATGCTGGGCTTGGGGAGTCGTTTTTACTGAGGGCTACTGTTATCGCGACTGGCCAGCAACTCCAGTACGAGGCTGTCGACCGACTGCTGTTGGTTCCATAACACCATCAGCACAATCAGTTTTATTCTTTCGAGATCCACAGAAGTTTCGGGCAAAGCAAGCACGCGCTCAATGATCAATTCGCGTTGCGGCGCGGAGATAATCTCCGAGTCCTGCAGAAAAAGAATAAACCCACGTGCCTCGGCAGTCAGGTTAGTCAGTTCCTCGTCAGCGTAAATGCGAAAACCACGACTTTGGGCGAACGCCGACTCACCATCTGTTTCGTCCGGGTGACCAAAGCCACTCAGCCAGGTAAGCGCCTCGGAAATGTCTTCTTCTTCAAAACCGGCTGCAGACAGGCGTTTGGTTATCGTTTCAGCATCGGGAAGTTGGCCATTGTGAAAATAGTTTTCGACGAGATAGACAAGTATGTCGAACATGAGTCCCCAAGGCTGTTTGATAATTCCGCTATCACTAGCGGACTCGCTGGAATTTCCCTCCAGCCAGTTTTACGACCGCGCCGTCGAGTTCCAGTTCCAACAGCATCGCCGATGCTTTCTCGGCAGTCAAGCCGCAGCGAGTGCAGATCGTATCAAGATCGACCGGGTCGAATCCGATTCCCCGGAGCAGCAGAGGATGCCTAAGTGCCGGTGTGTGCTTACGCGTAGTCCCTTCCAGGACGGTCTGTCGGCCAAATTCTTCGAGAATGTCAGTAGAAGTTTCAACGAGTTTTGCGCCTTGCTTGATAAGAGCGTGGCAGCCCCTCGACAGGGGAGAATGCACCGAGCCTGGTATCGCGAAAACCTCACGCCCCTGCTCAAGCGCGTAGCGCGCGGTGATCAGTGAACCGCTCTTGACGGCAGCCTCTACGACCAGCACACCTTTCGCCAATCCACTGATCAGACGGTTGCGGCGAGGGAAATTTCCCGCCAGCGGTTTGGTGCCTAGCGCAAATTCCGAAAGCAGTAATCCTTGTTGCGAAATTTCATGCGCGAGGTCCCGGTTACGTGCCGGATAAACGCTATCCAGTCCGGTCGCTACCACCGCAATCGAGGAGCCTTTCCCACGCAAGCCTCCGCGATGGGCCGCCGCGTCGATACCGAGCGCCAGGCCGCTGACAACGGTAAAACCATTGTTTGACAAATCCCGGGCGAAGGCTTCGGCGTTATCGATTCCTTGCGGTGTTGCGTTCCGGCTGCCGACGATCGCGAGTGCGTCCTGTTGCAGCAACCTGGATTCCCCCTTTAGATAGAGCAACGGGGGCGGATCAGAGATTTCGAGGAGACCGCGTGGATAATCTTTATCCGCGAGGGTCAGAATGCGATTGTGCTCGCCGGCCGCCCAGTTGAGAGAGCCGGCCAGCTGTTGTGCATCAGGACCTTCTGCCACGGACGCGGCCAATGCCGGGCCGATGACCTGTTCCAGCGCGGCCTTGCTCGCGCCAAGTGCCGCCTCAGGGTTGCCGAAACGGCTCAGCAGTTTGCGGAATCCAACCGGTCCCAGGCGCGGGATGAGCCCAAGCCCCAGCCAGGCCTTGAGCTCCGCACCGGTCATTCAGGATGGTGTCAGTACAGTGTCGTTAATCTTGACTGATCGAGTTGTGTTCATCACCAGTGCGTATGACAAGCGGTCGTACACCTTGAAGACAAAGACGACGCCATATCGCTCGTCGGGTAGTTTGACCCGCTCTCCGGGATCGCTCGAACCCGCGGGCCGAACCGTTTCACCTGTGCGTGACAACGCGAGAACATTGCCGGTCTCGAGGCCATCGCGGCGCCCGCGATTCAGAATCACAACGGTGAGCGGGCCGATCTCGGTCACACCTTCCTTGGCGGCCGCAACGATCTTCCCGGTAATCTTGCGGGTTGGCGGCCGTGGCATGTAGGGTGCGTCGTCACGCTTGGTCATGGTCAGCAAACGGTCACCGGGGTTGATTTCGCGCTCTGCCCGGCTGATCGAGAGCGTTGTAATGTCGGCGACTTCCTTGACGCGCGTATCACCGAGATACACTGCTTCATATCCCAGTACTTCATCAGTATCGGGGTCGGTGAACGTGCGCCCCTCTCTTACCGCATAGTAGCTTTTGGTTCGGGCATCCGTGACGCCTTTCGCGTAGGCGATATCACCGGGCCCGAGTACGATCCGACCCTCATGACCGGAGATGATTCTCGGCGCGAGCTCCAGTTGTTTCTCGTCCACGATCAGAGTATTTGCCAGATAGGATCTCACGAGGTTGGGTGAGAACGTCGGGATCGCTGGCGAGCCCAGTGCGGAGGTACGTATCTCCGGACTGAGACGCTCTCTAACCAGCGACCAGCCGGTGTCGCCTTCGAAACGCAGGCGGGGTGTCCGGCCGGAAAAATCGAGGACAAGAACATCGCCAGGATAAATCCAGTGCGGGTTCTTTATTTCGTCACGGTTCAAACCCCATATATCGGGCCATCGCCAGGGATCACGCAGAAACCTGCCAGAGATATCCCAAAGCGTGTCACCTTTAACAACGACGTATCGGGACGGTGGATTCTCGACCAGGGCGAGCGGCGCTGTCGCCTTGCTGTCCTGCGCAGTCACCAGGGCGGGGCTGGCGAACATGGCGATCGCGGATAACACCATATATATAATTGACTTGCCCATTTGTAAGGTCCTTGTGCTCAGGCGTTGTCGGCCCAAGAGGTTTTCGGCGAAAATTGATAGCCTCTTCATATCAGACATTTTGGTTTAAATTCTGCATATAGTCTATTAAATTAGCAAGCATTTATGGCATTTCTCCAGATTCTCAAATACCCTGATCCACGCCTGTATACCGTCGCCGAAGCGGTGCGGCAGGTCGACCACAACACCCGTTCGTTGATCGACGACATGGCTGAGACGATGTACGCGGCACCTGGTATCGGTCTCGCGGCGACACAGGTTAATGTCCATAAGCAACTGATCGTTATGGATCTTTCTGAGACTAAAGACCAACTTTTGGTACTCATCAATCCTGAAATTATCGAATCATCTGGTCAAATTGAATGCGAAGAAGGCTGTTTGAGCGTTCCCGGAATCTATGACAAGGTGTCCCGGGCCGAGAAAATACGTGTCAAGGCACTTGATCGGGATGGCAAACCCTTTGAATTCGATGCCGAAGGCCTGCTTGCTGTCTGTGTGCAGCATGAAATGGACCACCTCAAAGGCAAGGTATTTGTAGAGTATCTGTCTCCCCTGAAACAGCAACGCATCGTCAAGAAACTGCGCAAGGCAGAGCGGCTGGCGATTTGACAACCCGACTTGCCTGAACCCATGCGCCTGGTTTTCGCCGGAACACCGGCATTTGCAGCTAATGCCCTTGAGGCGCTCATCCAGAGTGAGCACGAAATCGTGCTGGTCCTGACGCGGCCTGATGCCGCAGCGGGTCGCGGTATGAAACGCTCATCCAGCGAAGTCAAAAAGCTTGCCCTGTCGAATGGCCTGCCTGTTTTTCAGCCACCAACGCTGCGTGACGCAGAAGCGGTCAGACGGATTGCGGCAGTGGGTGCAGAAGCGATGGTCGTCGCCGCGTATGGGCTGATCCTTCCAGCGGACGTCATTGCGGCCTTTCCAGGTGGTTGCATCAATATTCACGCTTCGCTGTTGCCGCGCTGGCGTGGTGCTGCCCCGATACAGCACGCGTTGCTTGCCGGTGACAGCGAAACCGGCATCAGCATCATGCGCATGGATGAAGGACTCGATACGGGACCGGTCTACTTCAAAGAGTCGATCCCTGTCGCCCCGGGTGATACCGCGGGTTCACTGCACGACAAACTTTCAGCACTGGGCGCGCGCGCAATTGTTGCAGCGCTGTCAGGTATCGCGTCGGGTAACTTGAAAGCAACAGCGCAACCCACGGAAGGCGCCAGTTACGCCCACAAAATCACCCGGGACCAGGCGCTGATTCATTGGGACCGCCCGGCCAGCGAGATCGAACGGACAATACGCGCTTTCAACCCGTTTCCGGGGGCGTTTTCGCGGCTCGACCAACACGTGGTCAAAATATGGGCGGCCGAGTTTGCCAAAGCTGCATCCGGTTGCCCCGGGCTGGTGGACGCAGTATCGGAGGCCGGCATCACGGTGAATTGTGGTGATGGCACGGCACTGCGGCTGACCGAATTGCAAAGATCAGGTGGCAAACGACTGCCGGCGGGAGCATTTTTGCGGGGATTTCCGATCGCGCCAGGTCAGCGCTTCGCTGACTGAGGCAGGCTGGTGCAGAAAATACAGCAGGCAGCGGCGGAGGCAGTTCAGTCGGTACTATCCGGGCAGAACCTGACGTCAGCCCTCCTTGCGTCCCGTCGGAAAGGCGTGCTAACCGATCAGGAGAGGGCAGCCGTGCAAGCTTACAGCTACGGCACGCTGCGTCATCTGGGCCTGCTGCGCTACATGCTTGACAAGCTGGTCACGCGCAAACCGAAAGAACCGATCGTGAGTGCCCTGCTGCTGGTCGCACTCTACCAGCTTGAATTTGGCAGGGCGCCTCAATACGCGGTCGTTGATCATGCCGTCAAGACGATCAATTTGGTAGCCGGCCAGGGCCTGAAGTCGTTCGCGAATGCGGTACTGCGCGAGTATCTGCGCAGGCGAGAGGACTTGCTGCGCTCAGCGCAACACGATGATGTCGCGAGATTATCCTACCCCCGCTGGTGGATAGAGAAACTGCGCTCGCAGATCGGCGCGCAGGCAGACACCGTGCTCGAGTTGGGAAACACGCATCCGCCGATGACGTTGCGCGTGAACCGGCGCCGCGTTACGCCAGCGCAGTATCTTTCCATGCTCGAGCAGAGTCAGATCGAGGCCAGAGTGGTGGGCCCGTCCGCGGTTTTGCTCGACGTACCGCTTGCGGTTGAGCGCTTGCCCGGTTTTAGCGACGGCCTGGTTTCGGTTCAGGATGCCGGAGCGCAACAGTCAGCGAATATGCTCGACTTGCGATCGGGGCAAACTGTGATCGACGCATGCGCGGCACCGGGTGGCAAAGCCGGGCACATTCTGGAACTCGCCGACGTGTGTCTGACCGCTCTGGACCACGACGCAGAGCGGCTCACCCGTATCAGCGACAATCTGCAAAGACTTTCCCTTAAAGCGAAACTGCGATGTGCCGATGCGACGCAACTCGACACCTGGTGGGATGGTAAGCCGGTCGATCGGGTACTACTCGACGCGCCCTGCACTGCATCGGGTGTTGTGCGGCGCCACCCGGATGTGAAGTGGCTGCGCCGGGAAAAAGATGTGGCCGGCTTCGTACGCCAGCAAAGGCGTTTGCTGGAGGCGCTGTGGCAGGTAGTCGCCGGCGGTGGTAAATTGCTTTATGTCACTTGCTCGGTCTTTCGGGAAGAGAATCAGGATCAGGTAAGGCAATTTCTTTCCACCCATGCCGATGCAGCTCTGGTGTTGCGGCATGCAAGTACTGCAGGAGAGTTGCTGCTTCCAACCGAAGAACACGATGGTTTTTTCCACGCCCTTTTTGAAAAAGTCTAGGCTGTCACGCTCGTTGCTGGGCGTATTGCTGCTGGTGAGTGTCTCACTGGCTAGGGCGGACAGTATCTTTGTCCAGTCGGTTGAACTTACACCCGAGAACGGTGATTACTACCTGAATGCGAGTTTCAACATTGGACTTACGCCAACGGTGGAAGAAGCACTCAACCGTGGTGTCGCGCTGCACTTCCTGGTTGAGTTTGCCCTGATCTATCCGCGTTGGTACACGCTTTATTTCTGGAACAAGCGGTTGGTCGAGCTACAACAAACTTACCGTCTGAGCTATAACGCGCTGACACGCCAGTACCGTCTCAGTTACGGAGTTCTGCATCAGACATTCAACACGCTGGAAAACGCGCTGTCGGTCCTTGGTGGTCTTTCCGATCAACCGGTTTTCGAGGCAGCTCTACTAGATGAAGACCGGGTCTACGAAGCACAGCTTCGTATGCGTCTAGATACCTCCCGACTTCCCAAGCCGTTTCAGATAGATGCCCTCGGCTCTGACGATTGGGATGTGTCCTCGTCCTGGTTCCGGTGGACGATCGGGCGATGAACCGGTCGCTGCAGAAACTTCGCCGATCCTTGATGACCCGGGGTATGCGGTATGTGGTCGGGCTTGCGCTTATCCTTGGTGTTGTCATGCTCTATCTGTTGTCGACTGCGAGCACCAACACCACTGACGTCGGAAATGATCTCCCCAGGCTGCTTGGGTTCGGTGTTGCCATTGTGGTTGCACTGCTGTTGCTGGTCGGTTTTCAACTGGTCTTGCTGCGGCGTCGGCTCAAAGCGCGCATATTCGGTTCCAAGCTGACGCTGCGCCTGGTGATTGTTTTCACCATCGTCTCGGTGCTGCCCGGGGTAGTGATGTACGGCATCTCGGTACAGTTCCTGGCGGGATCGATCGAATCATGGTTCGATGTGCGTGTTGATAGCGCTCTCGAGAGCGGCCTGAATCTGGGTCGCGTCAATCTCGAAACCGGCTTGCGCGAATTGCAACGAAAGGCCGACTCGATGGCGGTCAGCCTGTCCGATGGCGAAATGGTCACGCCGGTTTCCACGCTCAACGAGCTTCGCGAAAAGGCGGCAGTAAACGAAGCTGCGTTGCTGTCAGCGGATGGAAACATAATCGCGTTTTCCGGTGTGGAGTCCGAGCAGTTGATGCCGGTTGTTCCCAATCCATCGATGCTGCGACAGGTCCGGCTGCAGCAGCCCTATCTTGCCGTCGAGGAAGACGGCGCATCGAAGTTGCGGCTTCGTGTGGCTGTTCCGGTCAATCAGCCGGGCGGCGAAACCCAGATTCTGCAACTCGTGCAACCGGTATCAGAAAGGCTTGCGCGAGATGCGGCCCTGGTTCAGGAAGCCTATCGCGACTACCAGGAACTATCGCTTTCACGCCATGGCCTGAAGCGTCTCTACACACTGGCGCTGACCCTGTCACTTGGTCTGGCCCTGCTGTCGGTTCTGCTGCTCGCAATCTTGTTCAGTAACCGTCTGTCCTCGCCACTGGGATTTCTGGCGGCAGGAACGCGCGCTGTCGCGCAAGGTGATTTCAGTTTGCGCCAGCCGGTGCACAGACACGATGAGCTGGGTGTGCTCACTGAATCCTTCAATGCCATGACCGACCAGCTTTCCGAAGCTCAGAGGGCAGCTCAGCACCACCAGGAAGCGCTCTCTGCTGCGAAAGCCTACCTGGAAAGTATTCTGGCCAACCTGTCGGCTGGGGTACTTTCTTTCGACAAGCTATTCCGGTTGCGGGCGAGTAATCGAAGTGCCGAGAAGATTCTTGGTGCAGACCTTACTCAGCTTATCGGTAAAAGGGCCGAGAACTGGACCGCCAGTGCGCCTCGGTTGGTGAATATTTGGCAAGTGGCACGATCGCGGTTTGTTGACGGGGCGGAATCAACCTGGGAGCAGCAGATCGATGTCGATACGCAAACGGGCAAACAGGTGCTGTTGCTGCGTGGATCGCAACTGCAGGAAGGCGAGGAAAAAGGCTACGTAGTCGTGTTCGACGACGTCACAAAGCTGTTGCAGGCTCAGCGCTACGCTGCCTGGGGCGAGGTCGCGCGCCGGCTTGCGCATGAGATAAAGAATCCGCTCACGCCAATTCAGTTGTCCGCCGAACGCCTGGAGCGCAGGTTGGCTGAAAAGCTGGATGCATCGGATTCGGACGTCCTGAACCGGTCGACGCATACCATTGTTAACCAGGTGTCGGCATTGAAGGACATGGTGAACGCGTTTAGCGAGTACGCTCGGTCTCCGGAGCCCGACCTTGTACCGGTCGATCTGAACGCCCTCGTTAGTGACGTGCTCCAGCTGTACGAGGCGTCGAGGCCGAGGTTAAGCGTCGAACTTGGCCGCGATCTGCCGGCGATATCCGGTGATTCGACCCAACTACGACAGCTTGTGCACAACCTTCTGCAGAATGCCGAGCAGGCCGTCGCTGAAGTCAGCCAGCCGCGGATCATTGTGCGCACCTGGATGGCGTCGGACGGAGTTGTGCTCTCCGTAAGTGACAATGGTCCGGGATTCCCTGAACAGATGATGGCGCGCGTGTTTGAACCCTATGTCACCAGCAAGGCGCGGGGAACCGGTCTGGGTCTCGCCATCGTAAAGAAGATCGTCGAGGAGCACGGTGGAAGCGTCACTGTTTCGAATCCCGAATCCGGCGGCGCGCTTGTTGAAATCCGGCTTGCCAGGGCAACCGGCATGCCGGACACGCGCCAGGCGGCAATCAATCAATAGCGGATCGAGCAACGATGAGCCAGATAATGGTGGTAGACGATGAAGTTGGCATCCGCGAATTGTTGTCCGAAATTCTTCGCGAAGAAGGTCATCAGGTTCATCTTGCAGACAGTGCATCACAGGCACGCGACTTACGATCGCGATCAAAACCGGATCTGGTGTTGCTCGACATCTGGATGCCCGATAGCGATGGTGTCACCTTGCTCAAGGAATGGGCGTCTACCGGGCAGTTGACCATGCCGGTTGTGATGATGTCCGGGCACGGCACGATTGACACTGCGGTAGAGGCAACGCGGATAGGCGCCTATGGTTTCCTGGAAAAGCCGATCGCCTTGCAAAAACTGCTTTCGACTGTTGGGATGGCGCTTGAGCAAGGCATTTCGAGCGACAAGCCCTTGCCCGTGTTCGCCACAATCGGCAAGTCGGCTGCCGCGAGCCAGACCCGGGAACAACTCGAGCGTGTAAGAAAACTGCAAAGCTCGGTATTACTTGTTGAGCCTCCGGGAGCCGGAGCCGACCAATGTGCGCAATTGCTGGCAAAAAAAGAACATCCGTGGGTTGAAGTCGTAAGCCCTGGTCATTTTGATGAACGCCGCGAAGAACTGCCCCGCCTGGCCCAGCAGGGAACGATATACCTGCGCGACGTTCAGGACTTTTCACGCGAACAGCAGTTTGCCCTGTTGGCGATGATGGCGGAATTCGAAGCGAGCGGCGCGCGCCTGCTGTCATCGACAACGGCGTCGTTGCCGGAATCCATTGTCGCGTCCACGTTCGAGGCACGACTTTACGCTGTCCTCGCAGGGACCATTATTCGTCTTCCGGCATTGCGCGAACGGTCTGAAGACATACCCGAGCTGATCGAACTGATTCTTTTGCAAGCGCTGCCGGAAAGAGACACGCGGCCACGTACATTCACCATGGCAGCGCTCAACATGCTGCGCAATTATCATTGGCCGGGCAATCTGGTTCAGCTACAGACCGTGGTGAAGAGTTGTCTGCAGCTGGCTACGGGAACGGAAATCGGTATTGGCGATGTCACCAATGCCCTGGCGGAGTTTGACGACGTAGTACCGGTGCTCGACGAGCGTCTCAATCTGGACCGAGACCTGCGCGCAGCGAGAGAGGATTTCGAGCGGGTCTACTTTGAGTACCATCTCAGCCGGGAAAACGGCAGTATGTCGCGGGTGGCAACCCGCGCAGGACTGGAACGAACGCATCTATATCGCAAAATCAAACAATTGGGGCTCAAGCCGCCACGGCGAACCGACGATTGACCGTGTCACCGTGTGGCTGGCATTGCCTGAGATAGAATAGAGCGGATCCCGGAGCCAATAGAAGCCGGGCGCTGATCGATCCCGGAACACCCGTTCCGGGATTTTGTTTTCCTGGAAGAGGACCAATGGCGAACAGAACTGAATTGGCCAACGCCATCCGCGTGCTGGCGATGGACGCAGTGCAAAAGGCAAATTCCGGACACCCGGGAATGCCGATGGGAATGGCCGATATCACCGAAGTCCTGTGGCGAAAATATCTGCGCCACAATCCGGCCAACCCGGCGTGGCCAAACCGCGACCGGTTTGTGTTGTCGAACGGCCATGGTTCCATGTTGTTGTACGCGGTGCTGCATCTGACTGGCTATGAATTGCCGATGGACCAGATCAAGGCGTTCCGCCAACTGCACTCGAAGACACCGGGACATCCGGAATACGGCGTAACGCCTGGTGTCGAAACCACCACAGGCCCGCTGGGGCAGGGTCTGGCAAATGCCGTTGGCATGGCGATCGCAGAAAAGATTCTCGCCAGTGATTTCAACCGACCCGGCTTCGATCTCGTCGATCATCATACTTATGCCTACGTCGGTGACGGCTGCCTGATGGAGGGCGTATCGCATGAAGCGTGTTCGCTGGCCGGTGTTCTAGGACTGGGCAAGCTAGTCGTTCTGTACGATGACAATGGTATTTCCATTGACTCTGACAAGGCCAATATCGGACAGTGGTTTTCCGATGACACGCCGAAGCGCTTCGAAGCATATGGCTGGCAGGTAATTGGCGGAATCGACGGACATGATCCCGACGCGGTTGACGGCGCGATCGCGCAAGCCCGCGCGGTCACCGACAAGCCATCCCTGATCTGTTGCAAGACGAGGATTGGCAAGGGCTCGCCGGGTAAAGAAAACACCGGAGCGGCGCACGGCGCAGCACTTGGAGAGGATGAAGTGGCGGCCACGCGCAAGGCATTGGGCTGGACGAGTCCGCCATTCGAGATTCCGGACGATATCTATGCCGGTTGGGATGGAAGAGCGCAGGGCGCTGCCCTGGAATCGGAATGGACCCAGCTTCTGGAAGCCTACGCGGGCAAGTTTCCCGCCGAAGCTGCCGAGTTCAAGCGGCGCACGGCAGGTAAATTGCCAGAGCAGTGGGAGTCGAAGCGCGATGCCATTGTTACCGGCATCGCGGAGAAAGCACAGAAGCTCGCAACCCGTAAAGCCTCTCAGAACGCGCTCGAAGCATTCGCACCATCACTTCCCGAACTGATTGGTGGCTCGGCTGATCTGGCGGGTTCGAATCTCACCATGTGGTCTGGCTCGAAATCCATCACCAAGCCGGGCGGCAATTACGTCTTTTATGGCGTGCGTGAATTCGGCATGGCAGCGATCATGAACGGCATGGTGCTGCACGGCGGATGTATTCCCTATGGCGGCACTTTTCTTGTCTTCTCTGACTACTGCCGCAATGCGCTTCGTGTGGCCGCCCTGATGGGTGCGGGCAGCATCTTTGTGTTTACGCATGATTCAATCGGTCTTGGTGAAGACGGCCCGACCCACCAGCCGGTGGAACACGCGACAACGCTGCGACAAATCCCGAATCTGGACGTGTGGCGACCATGCGATGCGGTGGAAACCACCGTGGCCTGGGCAATGGCTATCGAGCGCAGGAACGGCCCGACGACACTGTTGCTGACGCGTCAGGGTGTGCCTCACCAGCAGCGAACCACGCAACAGGTCGAACAGATATGCAGGGGTGGATACGTACTGGCGGACGTCGATCAGCCGGCCGCGATCATTATTGGCACCGGATCGGAACTGGCACTGGCCATGGACGCCCAGCGGACTCTTGCCGACAAGGGCATTGCGGTTCGCGTTGTCTCGATGCCGTCAACCGATGTGTTTGATCGTCAGGAAGCCGCCTATCGCGACGTCGTGTTGCCCGCTGGTCTGCCGCGCGTAGCGGTTGAAGCCGGCGTAACGGATTTCTGGCGCAAGTATGTCGGTCTGGAAGGCGCGGTCGTCGGTATTGATCGTTTCGGCGAATCTGCTCCTGGCGGTGAGTTATACCTGCACTTCGGCATTACCGCCGACGCGGTTGTGGCCGCGGTTGAAGACACACTGAAAGGCTGAACCGGCGCCGGTAGACCGCGATGACCGAAGTGAATCTTGCATTGGTGGCGGATATTGGCGGGACCAATGTGCGCTTTGGGCTGGTCAGACGTGGCGAAACAAGCCCGCAGCAAGAACACAATCTGCGCTGTGCAGACTTTTC
>Ga0307379_10010305_pt1 | contig 12381 bp, 16 predicted proteins | sample UN2MG_FD_202237 | JGI IMG/M metagenome (GOLD analysis project Ga0307379, IMG submission 202237) | Soil microbial communities from Risofladan, Vaasa, Finland - UN-2 | ecosystem: Environmental > Terrestrial > Soil > Coastal area > Acid sulfate soil | place: Finland: Risofladan, Vaasa | collected... | reverse complement strand
CTTTTGTCATTGCCTTCAAAGTATTTGGCAACACAAATATCACCTACTAGAGCAAGCAGATCTCCACCAGGCATGCTCATTTTGCCAAATTCCAAATGCAGATCACTTGCTAATGTTATCTTTCTCACTTTATCTTCCCTTTCTTAAAACCTACAAATGACGCGCACTGTTCGTCAGTTAACGAATTCATATGCTGCGTCAACGCTTCTACTGCTCTCTCATTATTCTTCCCCGCTAGGAAAAATGTCTTTGACTTGCCTGACGCCGGATGGATTAGAATAATTTCCAAGCCGTTGCTAATCAAGTCTATTGTAAATTCAAACACATTACTATGAAGTGCTTGGTTCATATTAATATTCTCTATTCTTTCTCAAAAATTCCCTAAAGCTTAAACAACTTCGCAAAAAACCAAGTCGTTTAATAGCGTCTTTCTTGTGCAGTTTAGCAGCTCGCCTATAAATCATAAACGTCTGCTCGGCAAATTCGATCGCCCGACCAATATTTCTTGTTTGGAACAGAAAGGTAAGTCGCTGTTCTTCAGCATTATTCACTAATTTAATTGTTGCTATTGGTCGTCTATCACTGTCCATATATTTCCCTAAGTTGTTGATTTAACTTACACATTATAGCATAAACGGATATTTTGGACAAGATCAAAAAGATCTTACTAATCAAAGACTTAGTGTATGGTATGAATCTCGAAGCTTTCCGGGTGCGGAATTCCAGCTAATTTAAAGATTTTTTTCATTGAACTTGGTATTGGTGCCATATCTTTTGACGGCCAATATACTGCTTTCAACTGTCCTTCCTGATCAAAGATAAAACCGTAATCTGTTACTTCAATCTCATCTTGAAAAGCCTCTGCCATATTATCCTCGGCCTGCGTCTGTTTTTTCTTAGCCATTAGCATTCCTTTAAAGAGGTGTTCGTTGTTATTTATTTATTGGAATATAAAAGAGGTGACGATCAATTGTCGCCACTTTCTTCATTGTTTTGCTCCATTTAGGTAAAACATAATCAGCATGATAATAAATTGCGCCATTTGTAATATCAACTATTGTATCTTGTTGAAACATTACAATTTTAGCAAGCTTTTCAGAATCGTCCCACAAATTTGTTTTTTTAGGAACGTTTTTATTAATTAATTTATCACACGTCCAACTAAATTGACATAACTTATCTTTTCTTTCTTGTCCCTCAAACACAACCCCACAAATTGTATTTGGAAATTCTACATGTTTAACTCTGTTTATGGTTACTAAAGCTACCGCCAATTTTCCAGCGGTACTTTCGCTCGCAGCTTCAAAATAAATGTTTGATGTTAGACATCGTAATTCTTTATTCACTGCTTTTTTATTAAATATTACCCTAGTAAAAATTTTGTCATTTAATTTTACTAATTTGAAAATACGGTTAACTTGATAATCAACTAAAAATTCAGTACTTTCTAATACATGAACATTAAAAACAACCGATACAATTAATGCCAAACTAACCACAATTAATGATAGGCGTGCAACTAGTACCCACCTCAAATCTACTAACCGTAAATTAGGTTTAAACATTTAATATACAATATCGTCTGGGTTTATCTTTGGTATTGAAATAGTATTATTTGGTGCGCAATTAAATTTTTGAAAAATACCTATATTCTTTTTTTCCGTAATATGTAATTTGAGTGCTTCTCCATATACATTATTGCTGCACATATTAAGTAATATCGCTTCATTTATTGGATCTCTTGCTAAATCTCCAATACTCCGACCGAATGATATTAAAGACATTTTAGCACCCGTTGTCACTTGCGTCAAATCTATATTCATTCTAGTTATGCTAGTAACTTGATTAGATAATTGTTTTGCTGCATCTGCAAATACAGTACCTGTAGATGATACAATACTTTGATCAAATGCATTTGAACTCGCCATTAAGTTTGACATTTCAGATTCTATTAATGTTTTATATTCTGGTAATGTTCGTCCAGATGTAGGAAATGAATTTGCGGTGTAATCGTCAGCTGGATCAGTTTGAAAATCTAATAATAGGTCATCTAATAAAGATTGAATTGCTACGCCTTGCGATGTACCAGCAGCATCTGTTGCTCCTGTAACTGCTGATTGCAAAGCTGTTGCTGCTGGGCCACCACCAACTGCACCAATTAAATCAGCAGTTGTTGGTCCCACATCATCATTATCAAATATTGGAATAAATCCTTTAATTGAATTTAATTCTCCTGCGGTTAAAAATGTATTGCGTAGATCTAGATTTGTAGTTGTTGGTAAATCTTTAAATTGATTCATCATCAATCCTAGATCACTAAATGCATTAATATTCTCACCACCTGGAATAAAATTTAACGCCGTACTAATTTCTGCGATAGTATCTTTGTTTACAGAATTTGATAAAGATGGAATTTTATTAGAAAAATCAAGCAAGTCACCTAAATTATTTCCTACTATTGTTTCATCAATACTTAACGTAGCATTAAAATCCTTTAAATCAATTGGATTAGTAATGCTATTCAATATTGTAGAAATTTTTTGTTGAGCAAATGTATTATCTTCAAAGGTGGACAATGTTTCTACACTTAGTCCATCAATAGCATTAATTTTATCTTCTAATCCGCCAATACCACCAGCACCTTTGTTAATAGCGTTGATCGCAAAATTTACTGGATTTGACAACGGCTTTAGTCCTTGGGTAATATCAGCTAGGTTAAAACTCTGTCCCATCTTTTCTAATTCTGCGCCTAACGAGGCCAAATTGGTATCAGATATTTTACTTAATGATCCAAGTCCAGCAGTACCAATATCACTGTATTTCTTAATATTTCCTAAATCACTAAAACTTTTTTCAGATAATGATTTTGCTGCTCTAAATAAATCACCAGTGACAGATGCTGCACCTGAAGCCTTAGAAAAATTTTGAACAAATGAACTTATATCACCACCTGGAAATATTGTAGCAGCCTGAGCAGTTAGCGTATCAGCTACGGTACCAACCCCCAACGTTGCAGAATATGTACTAGGCATAGATCCGATTATACCTGGTAATTTTGTTGAACCAATTGTTGCAACAAATGGAGCATTAACATTGGATAGATAAATTATATCCATTGCTTTGGCCGCGGCAATGATTGATTTAAATGCTGCTGGGAGTGCTACGGCATTATAAGTTCCAGCAACACCATTAACATAATTTAAATCAAAACCGGAATTATTTAATAGACCAACAGTGGCTAATATATTTGTCGGAGTGTAACTCATGCTATAACGTCACCACTTCCTGTAACCATAGTATGGCCACAACTATTAACACTAGTTATGATTGCAATAGGAATACCCTCTACTAAGACTGAATTATTTCCAGTCACTATTCTAGCATGACAGTGTTCTTCACAACCCGAATCACCACAACATTCATGCGGAGTAATTAAAGTTCCTATCCTAGCCACAGGTAATCCATTAACTTGAATTGATGACGCAAAATCAGCAACGGCTTGCCCGCCCACTTCATTTTGATCACCTTGTCTGACAACGTTTGGCATTATTGTTGTACTGGAATTTCGATACCAGTTGTTGCTTTAGTAAATGATGCTACCAATTCTGATCTCGTTGGTGCTGCAAACATTACGTCTGTCTTTCTAAACTCAACAATCTGATCGTCATTTAATGACATGACATATGGCATCATAGCAAGACCTTGCTGAGACGGCATTAAGACGTGTGGCTTAGAAACTCTGTATACAGTATCTCCATCCTCTTCTAATCGGGCAAGAATTTCATCACCTGTAACAAGCTTAAAAGTTACTACTTGACCGTTAACCAACCCTCGATTTATTAGCATCATATTCTCCTATTTTTGCTAGGATTTCCTCTCGAGAATGCGAAGATAAGTCTGTAAATCCATTAAAAACATGCTCATCTTGTATAAAAAATTGAGGCACTGTACGCAACCCTTTATTCTTTAAATAAGATCGCAAATTCTCGTTATCTTCTATATTTATTTCCTCAAAAGGGATGGAATATGATTTAAGTAAGGATTTGGCTTGAACACAAAAGCCACATATTGTTTTAGAATATAAAGTAAGCATTAGATTTCACAGCCCCCACCCATACATGCTGGTTCCTGAGATGCGATAGTATTGTCGTCCGTTTCTGAGAATTTACTCCATTCGATTGGCTTCATTGCTTTAGTAGCAGCATCAAAATCTGCTTTGGAAATTGGTTGGTATGGTGCCTGTTTATAAACATGATCACTATGCGGGAGAAATGCTACGCCGCCGATACTATCCCAATTTTTATATACCCAATTACCAACATTCAACCATTCGTCTTCTTCAATATAAACTGTAATCGACGGATTATGTTCACACCAATGTTCCTTGTAAAGCTTATAAACTTCTAGTTGTTGAATTGCCGTCATATCAGAATTAAGAACTGCATGAGCAGGAGACTTGATTGGAAATGAAAATACCGCTGTTGATTCTGGTTTTGTTACATCATCCTCATACGGTACGCCTTGATCACGCATGAATGCAAATAATGGGTCCTTCTTATCATTCCTTACTGTACGAATATAATATTGGCTATATCTAGGATGAATGCCGCTAGAAGAATCTACTAGTTGACTAACTGTTCCGCTAGGTTTAATACAGGTAATTGCGGTCGAATGTGCAATCTTTAATTCATCAGCAATCTCAACATTAGTTTTAACTGTGTGGTCGCGCATGGCTTTTAAATATCTTGTTGTCTCTTGCACATCATTCATACCGTTCATAACAACGTGATCCATAATGCCAGTTAGAGAAACACCTAGCAATCTTTCTTCTTCGCAATTCTTTTTCCAAGTGTTACGAATGTATTTAAAATCTGTAAATGTAGATTGAAATGTACCTAATACCGTTGCAAGGTAAACTTTATCTTTAAGGTCCTTTAGTGTATCATCGGGTCGAACAATTGCTTCTGTTAAATTACAGAATTGATTAGATCGAAGAATGATCTCTCCGCATGGATTTGTTCCAAATTCTGCATCCTCTCGTCTACCATTTTTTCTAGCTTGTTTTTGTGCAGCAACTCTATTAAAAATTCCTCGCTCTCCAGATTTAGATTCATATAATGATAACCATTCCTTCATAAAGATGCCAGTGTCTGGACGTTCTGTATATGCGGCACTATTATTTGCCAATGCACGTTGAACATTATCTTCCCACCATTGTCCTGATTTGGCTCCACGCATTCTGTCATCGGATAAATTTGATAATGAAATTAATGCAGACCTACGAACTCCACCAACAACAACAATTTCTCCAGTCTTACATGCAATGTCATGTACCTCTAAAGAATTAAGTTTTCTTCCTGCTGCACGTTTAAAAATTTGAACGCAGAATTCAAATAGGTCGTTTAAAGGCGCAGGGCCCGATGAACGGCCGCCAAATGTTTTTAGTCTTGCTCCTGCCGGTCGCAATCTAGATAAATCCCATTTAGGTACTTTTCCCGAATACAATAAAGTAATCAATTCATGGAAACCAGTAGCCCAACCCAATTTAGAATCTCTGACATTGATAACAGTATCGGTATCATACAGCTCATCAGCTACAGCAGATAATTGATTAACATATTGACGTTCAACAGAAAATCCAACTCCAGTGCCACACATTAAAATATAAAGTAGTTCACTAAATGCCCTAGGATGGTCAAATGCTAAATATGAACAATTATAACCAGAAATATTATCTCGTTCTAATGCATGACCGGCAGTCATTAGCGATCGCATTGACGGCATAATTTCTAATTCTAATATTGCGCTTTTAATGTCCTTTTCCAGCAGTTTGTCATGTTTTGGAAATTTTTCTTTGAGGTAGTCAATGTATCTTGTAACAGTTTCTTCCCAGGTTTCTCGTCTTTGTTGTTCGTCTAAGTATCTTGCATATCTGGATTGATGAATATACTGCTGGTAGTCGTTCATTTATTAGTCTCCTTTGATTTTTTTATTAGTAGTAACTATGTATTCTCAAATCATCTTTATTATATGTAAACTTAATTTTGCTGCTAGTAATTTGTGGATGTTTTTTATTTACTACAGAATTAAAAATCCAGTTAAGAACATGTTCATTATTAACAACTACTATATTAATCTGCTCTTTCGTCTTGGAGTCAGTATAAATTTGTAATTTAATATCATCAATTTCTTTTCCGTGTTTGCATAAACAGATAGTATAATACATACCTAAGGTTTTTGCTAAATCACAATAATGGTTATCACTAAGTAAACGCCATGGATCAGGCCAATCTGTAGCGTCATTTGGATGGAGATAAAAACCAACGAACGGAGCATAACTCCAAATTTTAGAAATTTTATTTAATGCGGTTTTTAAACTACATTTATCTAAAGAATATCGGAAATCACGCCATACTGCTAGACGAGCATCGGACCGTAAATCCCACATTAAGCAATGTAACGCATTTGGTAATGCATTGTTGCAGCATTACCGGTGGCTGTGGTTGTATAGAATAACGACGTTACATTTGCTGAATATGAAAGTGATAGGTTAACTCCAATGTCGCCATTGTTTTCAAGATAAATGTCGTTAAAGGATTGGTTGGCGGTATCTTGTACAAGAGTAACTTTTCCGTGCCTAACCTGTGCGCCTCTAATTATTTGGTAAACGAAATCAGCCGACTTGCTAACATTTACATCCAATGAAATGCTAGTTGTTGTCGGGGTTGGAATATTATCAGACAATGTTGCTGATCCACCTGGTGCAAGGGTAACATTTCCAGAAGTAATACCTGTCCTTGGGCGAACAATATACATTGACGCGCCATTCATTTCTACTCTTGGTGTGACACGGTCAGCTTCATCGGATCTAGCAAAATAATCACATAAGCTGGTGCAGCCAGTTTCAGCAAAGTCCAATACTGGAAACGCAGGTGATGCATATGCTTCTCCAATTAATCCATTTCCTACATCTCTGTATGTATTAAATCCACTAGTAACATCATTCACTCCAGTGTATGTTGTAATAGCTGCGGTATATACTTTATCAAAATTGTTAAGTTGGAAATTAATTCCTTTGGGATAAATTGAGACAGTATTTTCACCGACCTTAACACCTGCATATAAATGATAAAATCTAGAATTTAAAATTCTAATATGCGAAATATCTTCATCCATAGATGCTGCATATGTTAGGTTTCGAAATTCACAATTGTCACACAATATATCAACAATAATACCTTCTGCACCAGTATAGTTCAATTTTAATCCAGATCTATTATCCATTGCTGTACCAATATCTGAATCAAAGTTTCTATAACCAATAAATCCAACTCTATTAAATCTAACCGATTGTGCGGTATTAATCATTACTACATCTGTTTCAATCACTGTTGATCCGTCTGGTACTGTTTGTGCTGGGCGAGCCAATTTAAAAGATACATCATTAATATCAATATATCTCGAACTAACGCCTGCACCTGAACCGTTATTAACATCAATTTGTTGTAAACTGTCTGCTAATTTGACACAAGGAAAATTCATATCTGATTGTTGAATGATAACACATTCTAAGCCTTCACCTAATATTGTCGCATAGGTAGGAATTTTAATTGCGTCTGAGATAACATAGGTACCGGCCGAAAAATAAAGTGCTCGACGAATTGACGGATTTATGTTCCTGCAAAAGAGCTCAAACAATGCTCTATTAATTGCAACAGTGTCGTCAGTAACTCCGTCACCCTTGGCGCCGAAATCTCGCACGTTTACAATATCATCTAGTTTATCTTGAAATGTTCTTACAATCGGGCTACCGGCTGGACCAGTAGAAACATCATATCCTGCTCGCGCACCACGATAGGTGTAAGTATCTAACAAATCCATAATATCACTGTAGACTGTTAAGATCTCTGTATTTCCTTCTTCTGGCGCTCCTTCGGTTTCAGATCCATTACCAACAAATAATCTTCTAGAATCTATCGCCCAACCTAATTCACCACTTGCAAGTTGTGGTAAATCATCTGTTAAACCTCTACGATGCTGTATGCGGGAAACTGAAACAATTGCCATCAAAAATACCTCTTATTCTTATTATGTATTTATAATTGATAGAACTGTTCCACCCTATCCCACCATTTGTTTGTATAATCCTCAAAATCAGAACCTTCTAGTACAAATTCTTGATATTCTAGATTTCGAGTACACATTAGAATTGCACACTGTTTAATGTCGGTGCCAAACATCTCATTATGTGCTGCTGCATAGGCACAGAGTTGTAGATAATAGTCTGTAATCCATTCAGCTTTTTTAAGCTTATTTGATTGCTTAAAGTCAATTATTGTCGGTAGCGTTTTCCACACCCCAACAAAATCAGTTGTTCCAGCATATAATTCTGGAAAATATAATGATATTTCATTACCCCACGTTTCTTGTAAATTAGTAAGACCACTATTAATAATAACATGGGCCATATCATGTGCTATTTTTTGTATATGATTTGATCCTGGTTCTTTAAGAGTACCTTCACAAAACATTTCCAATTTTTTGTGCATCAATGTTCCGACACCAGCAGCCTCGGTTGAAATCTCCTTAGCTTTTGTATGTCCGACGCGCTTCTTCCAATTCTTTAATGCATCTCTATCACGTTGAGGTTTGGTGGCATCTAAAATCGTCGTGACACTAGGAACCCTATGTCCTTCTGGGGTAAGGTAATGTCTTTTGCCGTCTTTAGTTTCTCGTTTGAGTTGAATATAATTTGGTTTTGAAATAATCATATAATACTTATTGGTATCAAAATTAATAAAATAATTTAGATCACCATTGGACCTTCCAAGCCAGTCGCCCGTTGTTATCTTGCTTACTTATATTATAGCCTAACTTAGTAAATAGCAATTCTACTTGTTCCATATTGTATCGTCGTTCATAATCAGTATTAAACGTTTTCCAAGCTTCGTAATATTGTTCAGCATATCCGTTATCAATCGTAATTGGGGTTGCTGTGATCACTTCACCATTTACGTTAATTAAAGTATCAGAATTAATTATTGCAGTTCGTTTATGTTCTTTAATTGCATCTGAGATCGCCAAATTAATTAAAAATATTTCTTGTAATAAAACAATAGACTGAGACTGAGAAATCGAACCAATACCAAAAACTTCAGCATGCGGACCACCACTTTCAATGACTTCTTCGCCTATTAGGTTAAGTCCAGATTCTGTAATTAAAAAAAAGTCATCTTCAGTTAGAAATAATGCTTCTTCAAATGTTGTATATGTTGACGCTCTTGCGGCAAAAATTACTTTTATTTCTGCCTGAGCTGTTGATGTTCCGATAGATAGTCCAGATCCGCTAGCTGCTCCGGGATTCCCTTCAGCTGTAGAAGTACCTTGTGCAACTGCAACCATAGGTCTAATAATCTTTATATCACTAACAGCAATTGATGTTCCACTTGCTGATGCGATCCCAACTCCGATACCTATTCCGATACTGTTAGATATTGCTGTTCCACTTGCTGATGCGACTCCAACTCCGATACTGTTGCCATCACCTAATGTTGTTGCTATACCATCTGAGGAATAATTGGCTTGTGCTTCTGATTGACCAATACCAGTTGCTATTGAACTTGCTGGATAACCATCAGCATATGCTTTAGCGGTTGATTGTCCTATCCCTATTGTGGTTGATACTCCATCTGAAGATGCTACTCCTATTCCAATACTTAATCCCGCACCATTTGTAGTTGCTGCTCCATCTGAAGAATAAGATGATACACTTATACCTTGACCGATTCCGTTAACCGTGGCATTTCCTGTCGCTTCACCATCACCGGAAATATATCCACTAGCTTGCGCTACAGTTGTCGCTGTTCCATCTGAGGAATAAACTGCTTCTGCTATTGATTGGCCAATACCTGAAGTAGTTGCTGTTCCATCCGAAGAATAAACTGCTTCTGCTATTGATTGACCAATACCTGAAGTAGTTGCTGTTCCATCTGAAGAATAATTGGCCTGCGCTGTTGATTGACCAATACCTGAAGTGGTTACTGTTCCATCTGAAGAATAATTGGCCTGTGCTTCTGATTGTCCAGTGCCACTTGTAATTGCATTTCCGGCGGAAAAATAAACTCCAGCTTTAAGTGCAATACCAACGCCATTAGTTACTGCATTTCCGTTTGAGGAATACGTTCCAAGATTTATTTCAACTCCGATACTATTTGTTGCTGCGGTTCCATCTGAGGAATAACTGGCTTGCGCTGTTGATTGACCTACAATAGAGTCTGTTGCTACACCATCTGAGGAATAACTGGCTTGCGCTGTTGATTGACCTACAATAGAGTCTGTTGCTACACCATTTGCGGAATATACACCGGATTCAATAGTTGGGCCCGATTGTAAATCTTCAAGTTCCAATGCAACAATAGCAGCTCTATTCTGGGTCGTCCATGTACAATCACAGGCAATTGTTGTTGGACTAGGTACTTCGTCATCAGCCAATGATCCTGTTGATGACGAATCAGCTTGTTGGGTTTGTTCAGTCATCGTACTACCCCAGGCTGCTGTTCCTGCATTTCCCATTCCACTGAGAGAAACAACTACAGCATTGGCGTTACTGGTAACAATATCACAGTTGGCTAGAGGATTCGGAGTAGCTGCTCCTGATGTATCTGAATCAGTATTTGTTGGAGTAGTTTGGACTACATCTTGATAGGACCTAGCGTGTACAGTTTGGTCAACAGAAGCGAGGTTGGTTATTATAACATTTGTATTAGCTGCAGAAACAATGCCAGCATCATTTAAATAAAATAAAGCTACAGTTTGTTGAGTAGTGCCAGATCCAGCAATTTCTTGACGGACTAAAGACATTGTTTGTCCGCCATATGAGGCGCCAATATTCCCAGATAAAGTACCCTCCATCTGGGCTCCTACGATCAGACAGCGATTATTTCCAGCACTAATTGAATAGGCAAGAGTTGTTGCGGCCGCATTTGCTGCCGTATCGAGTCTAGTTGCCATTATAGACCCTTATTAAAAATTAATCTTCAGTTACTGTGCTAGCAGTAGTCAACCTTGGGATAACACCATTTGATACTACGATGTTCGGTGTTACTGTTCCGTAATATAAAACTTTGCCAGCGCCGCTGAATGCTGTTCCGATTGCAAAATGTGTCACAGTTCCGCCTGCACCACCAGTCATTTCACCAAAATCGATATTTGATGCTGGGCTCACTGAGTTAGTTGTTACTGTAAATCCACCGCCTGTCCGTGCAACGTTAGATCGTGTATAACCAGTATATGCTATTTCACTAGAAGTTTGTGAACCGGCTTCACCAGGATCACCAGTATGAAGACTGACTGCTAAGTTAGCCAATGGCGAAGACGCAGCATTATCTGCAATGTTAGAAATTGCCGTTGCATTAAAGATTAACAGCAAAAGATCGTTTTCAAATGTATTACCTTTACTCATTTTTATTGCTCCAAATTTAAATTACCAACTAATGTACCAATACATAGTAATATCATCGTCGGATTTCCTATTAATTGAATATCCACGAGATGTAAAATATTTTATCACCTCGTTCATATTCCCCGATTTTATCGGATCTACTACAGTTCCTTTCCATACGTCATAATACGCACTAGTTGAACCATCACTACTTGTCATAGGTGTGCCATCTACCGGAACACCATTAACATATGTAATAGTATTAGTATCAACTGTAAGCACTCTCAGATTAATATCAATTGCTGCCAAAATATTCAAGGCAATAAGCAATACTTCTTCAGTAATTAATGTTCCTTCTAAGCTCTGTATTGCTGCTTCAGTAGCCGTGGGTAAAAAAACGCATGTTACAGCCATAATATATTCCTGTATTTGTTATTTATATCATACTATAAGAAATATCTAATAGACGCTCACACAGAAGTATTAGTTTGTTCTTTGATATTAGACATTAAAGCTGGCTCCACATCCGCATTTACTTTTTTCTTTTGGATTGATGAATTCGAACCCCTCATTTATACCCTGCTTAACCCAATCCATTGTTAGCCCGTCTAGGTATACTAAGTCTTTTTTATCAACATAGATTTTTGTACCATTGCTTTCAAAAATTTCAGGTTCCCAGTCATTTAGTTGATCAACATATTCTAATACATAGGCTAAGCCGGAACAACCCACGGTTTTAGTTCCCACCTTAATACCCAATCCTTTTCCACGCTCAGTAAGAAAGGAATTAACTTTAATAGCGGCTTTTTCTGTTAAGTTAATCATACTCCCCATCTCCTCTTTATATAATTCCTCAATGAAGTTGCTGGATCATCAGAATAAGAAATTTTAATTAATGTCTGAGCTAAATCTTGACTAGCATTTTTATTAATACTAGTATA
>Ga0307379_10010302_pt1 | contig 12386 bp, 19 predicted proteins | sample UN2MG_FD_202237 | JGI IMG/M metagenome (GOLD analysis project Ga0307379, IMG submission 202237) | Soil microbial communities from Risofladan, Vaasa, Finland - UN-2 | ecosystem: Environmental > Terrestrial > Soil > Coastal area > Acid sulfate soil | place: Finland: Risofladan, Vaasa | collected... | reverse complement strand
CTCCCTTCATCAAACGGAAGAGTGTTGTCTTCATTTATTCCATACACTTTCGCTTTTACATCCCCTGCCCCACCTTTTACGGCTATATAAAGAAGAAGATCGGCTTTATAAAAACTTTCATTTTTATTTAAACGGATATTAGTAAATCTAATTGCTCCATCCTCTCGCCCCCACCAGTTTCCAAAATACATATACCCAGTAGTATAAGGACCATCACTTTCGTCAGCATAATCTGCACCTACACATCTAGTATAACTGTAGTACCAGCCAAAATCTGGCCGGACTTTAATATAAAGATTGGCTGTATCAGCCCAGGAAATTATAGCTCGGTCAATATTACAAGCCCCAAATACTCCAGGGCTAACAGGATTGATGAAAAAATCGCTTGCATCACCCCAAAAGTCGGTTTCATAAACAGGATCAGAAGTGGTGTGAACTAAAAACATTGGTACATAACCGAGATTATGGGGAATAGTTGCGGTTCTACCACCATCATGGGTAATTACTCCTGAACCTTGCTGCTTTACTTTTAATGTTTGATATTTGGAACTAAAAACCAACTGGCTAGGAGTAGCCGTTTTTACATCAAATCCTGGCTGTGATACTTTAATTCCGTGATCGCCCATTAGTCTCCTGGATCAACAAAAATAACAAAATAAACTTCAATCGCTGCCGAAACATTACTGCCAATTTGCAAATATAATTTTGTTCCATCAGACCTTGGATTTACAACTCCATTTTTACCAGAATAATCTTCTTGCGTATAAGCAGGATACCATTTGCCACTATTATCAACTTGAAACCAGGCAAAAAAGGCGGGAGTCACATCTAAACCATGCTCAATTTCAATGGTTCTGTAGCCAGAGGCCGTTGACGAAACAGAACCTTCACCATCAGGAGCAGCAATTTTTAAACAGTTTTTTTGGCTATTAAAAGACTGGTCTAAAATGCCAGCCGTAGCTACATCATATCCATCTTTGGTAACTTTAATTCCGTAATCAACTGGTGGCATTATGCTTGTTCATAAAATATATAATAATAGGCGGTATTCCCAACATTACCTGGCGAAATATAAAGTTTAGTAGTGTCTGCTCTAGCAATAGTAACAAGTTCAAAAGGACCTCTTTTTCCAGTACAAAGAAGAGCATACCCCCCTGCATTTAAGTAAGCTAAAAATTGAGGCACATAACCCAAATTATGAGTGATTTCTGTCCAGACAGTTGTACTAAGATTAACTGTTCCGGAAAAAGCTACTTTAATAAGTTGAGAGTCGCTTTTGAAGATTAACTGATTACCGATGGCCGTTGCAATATCGAATCCAGCCTTTGATACTTTGATTCCATAGTCAAGAGGCATTTAGAATCCTCCAGACTGTTTAATATCTCGCATTTTTTTATCAAATCGGAAATCTTCTTTTATATGACAAGACAAACATAATGTAATTAAATTTTCCATTGAATTATCCTTTGACATTTTCCACGGTTTTATATGGTGGCATTGGATTAATTTTTTTCCTGGCTTTCCTGAACATTTGACTCCACATTTTTGGCAAATATAATTATCTCTTTTATAAACTGCTAATCTAATCTTTTTCCACTTTTTCCCCCTCCAGTATTTTGCTTCTCTTGTAATCCCACCTTTCCAGTTCCAATGATTTGTGCCAGACAACTTCCTCTTTGCATACGCCTCTGGTGAAATAGGTTTCTGCAATGCTCTTCTTTCTCTAATTTTTTTCTTTGTCTCCTCTGTGTGATGAAACCCTATCTTTAGTTTGCCTACTTCTTTATCAGCACATTTTCTTGAACAGAAAAATTTTCCTGTCTTATTTCTCTTTTCCCTAGACGGCCATACCCATATTTCTTTTTTGCAAGAAAAACATCTGTGTTTATTACTTGTCTTAATAAATAGTGTTCCTGAACATTTCAAAGAACAATAAACTTGTTTATTCCAATATTTCTTACTGTAATAATAATTTTTAGTGAATTTTTTACCACAGGTTGGACAAACCTTATAATTTTTCATAAGTTAATTATAAAGTTTATTGGTTAATATGTCAATGGGTTCTAAAATCCTGATTCTTGATAGCCAATTAATATTCTGTCATTAGTTCCGTCATTAATAAGAATCCTTTTGTTAGCGCCATCTATTACCACATTTCCTACTCCAACCTGAATGTCTCCGGTTAAATTCTGGGCTGCTCCGGCTTTCAGCAAAGCATCTGCGGCACGCTGGTCATCCACAATCTCCCACTCGCCGGCAGTAATTTCGTTAGCGCCAACGGAAGCCGCCCGGTATGGTTTGTTTTCATCATTCGTGTCAAACCATAAATCGCCAACGGAAACAGATGTTGGAATACCATCTTGCTTGAAAACATTAATCTTGCTATAACCACTCCCTACTGTTACAGTCCCATCCATAGCGACTCGGAAAGGAGCGTCTGCCCACTTGTGAGCGCCGAGCCAGATGCCACTTTCGTCTGCCTTGAAAGCTCTAGTTCCTATCCCAACCTGCAAGGCGGCTATATCGCGAAGATCATTAAAACCGCCTATCCCTTCTCTTTGGGGAAGTGGCCGTCTGGGTATGTCATTAAAGGCTTGGATTGGCATTTTAACTCCTAAAAACTCCGGCCGACTCAATAGTAGGCGCATCGTTACCGCTAACTGTTGGTGACACTTTTAATCGCAAAACATTTGCTTCCACACCCTCTTCTGCCTGTACAATCTTTCTTTGGGTATCAACCACTTCTGTAGTATCAGCAAACTCGGTAGCATAATTCTTTTCGTACCCGATTGTGATAGCTGTACTGGCTGGTAAATCCGCATAGGCCACCACAAACTTTGAGAAGTTGGTAAATTTTTCTCTTTCAACAATCATTACCCTAGTCTCAAAAAATGCCAATTCCAATTTATTGCTGTAGTCCAATTTGTCAATTCCAAAGTTAGAAGCAGTATGAACCCCAGATTGTGTACCAGAAGTATCTACTCTACCAGTTGCGCCTCCGGCTATGGCGTGTGCAGCAGTGTCATATAGGTTTAGGGTATTGACACCAGTAGAACGAGCAAAATAGGTTGTTCCCTCGGTAAGACCAGTCGGCAATGCTCCAGTCGTTGCAAAAGCAATAGCATCGCCATTAGTAAGGCCATGCCCGGTATAAGTAACCACGCCTGGGCTGGCAATAGTTATTGTAACTGTTGTTTTCCTCTCCCAAGAAACATAAACATCAGTGCCAACTACCAATACCCCTCCTATTTCAACACCAGACAGCGTTAAAGCGCCCCCAGAGCGCTGTGAGATGGGGTAAGGCATATCTAACACATAATTATGGTTGCGGGTTGACCTGGCAATTTGGTAAACACCCTGATCCGCCGGATTTCCTGAGCCGTTTGAGAAGCCAAAAAGTATCTTCCCACCCAAACTACCAACAGCAGTAGGGTAAACCTCACCATAGGCGGTAGGAGAATAATCGCCGGGGATTCTTAAATATTCCTCTAATTTATCGCCATCATAATAATAAAGATTCCCTTGATTTCCTGCCTGGACAATAACAAAGTTATCTGCTGGCAAAAAGGCATTGATCCCGACTTCAGGAATTGTATCTGAAGTGGTGAAGCTAACACTCCAAGTATTCCAGCGAATAATCTCTGTTTCCGTAACTGTGTCGGCAACATAAGTTCCAAGCAAAACATCAGTCCCTATTTTTCCAAGAGATTTAATCCTGAGAGGAGTTTTAATATCAAGAGCATCGGCGGTAAAGGTATTGCCATCAATTTGAGCCAAATAATTGCCATCACCAATGTAAAGCACGAGATTTTGTTCGATTGAAGGGTGAAACTCATCGTCTGTAACGCTGAAAGTCGCCCAATCTTCAGCAAGATCAGTCGCCCAATCGTTATCATCAGCCTTGGCAACCGTAATTCTATGGATTCTGCTTTCAGTAAAAACATAAATATAGCCTTGATATTCTTTCAATTCCAGAATGTTTGCTTCACCGGCCGCAGGGGTAACAGTATGAACCAAGCGCCAAGTTCCACCAGGGGGGCGCTCCCAGATTTTACCGCTTGTAAAACTACCCCAATACTGCGCGCCGTTGGAAGAATTTACTCTAGCCTTGCAAAACTCCGAAGGTAGCGCTCCGGTAGTTTCCTTGGTTAATTTTTGGGCTACTTTAAGAAGTCCGGGGGTTGAGTGGAGATCCCAACCGGTAAGTTTAAAAAGAGAGTGTTTACTCCCGGACCATTTAGAAAAAGCTAATCCACCTAAATTAAAATTCTCTATTTTGATTGGCTCTGGGTTCGATTGTTTTGGCATATTTTATGCTTCCGGTTTTTCTTCTTTTGTCCAAATATCTGCGACTGTAGGCTTTGCCGTTTTAGTAAAAGTTGTTGTCGGTTTGGCAAACTTAGCAAAAACGCTAGTTGCTTTACCTATTTTACTCCAAATGCTTATTAAAAGGCCATTAAGATACCTTCTAACACTATCAACGATGGTAATTGTTTCTAAAAGAACTTTTTTGGGAGTTCTTAAAATTGTATCAACAATGGTTATTGTTTCAGTAAGAACCTTTTTGGGAGTTTTCAAAACGCTATCAACAATGGTTATTGTTTCAGTAAAAATTCTTCCGTAGGCTACTTGCCTTATTATGCTATCAACGATGGTGACTACCTCTCCTAAAACTTTTTTAGGAACTTTTAAAACACTATCAACGATGGTGACTACTTCACTCAGTGTTCTGCTGGCAACCCTTTGAATTGTATCAACGATAGTGACCGCTTCTACAAAAACCTTCTTGGGGAATTTTATAACGCTGTCAACGATGGTAATTGTTTCGGTAAGCGTTTCAACAGCAATTTTTTTGGCAGTTGCGCTGTCAACGATAGTAATTGTTTCGGTAAGCTCCTTGATATGCTGTTTAAAGGGCAGAATTGGCCCTTGTCTTGCCGGATATTGCCAAAGGTTATTTTGCATATTAGTAAGAAACTACTTTAGGTGGTAAAAATATTGGAGGGTTTAATGAAAATGTTTCAAATACTGCCGGCCAATCTGTCTGCTCCATCATTTCTATTTCTTGAATGACACAAGTTCCATCTCCTGCCTCCCAACTGCTTGATATTGTAATTCGGTAATAACGGTAAAGTACCGTGTTTGGGATGATGTAGTCTTCCCAATCAATATTGTTTGCGTGCTGCCCTGTGTAAAGGTCATCCCAATCAGAATCATTATTAGAACCAGCCAAAACAAAATCCTTAAACCTTTGGTATTCAGCTGAATATCCAGGTTTAACTCTCAGTTTTCTAACACGCTTGGTTACTGCCGCCCCTAGGTCGTATTTCCACCAATGAGGGAAAGTAATATTACTTTGCCAGTAAGTTCCCACATCGTCATCAACGGCTTGGGCGGCAGGTGCGAGTACCGTATCTGCACTTGCCGTCCCTCCTGTTAAGACATCACTTCCGTATTCTGCCATGTTTTCTCCTTTTAAGTATGAGTAAAGTAATTATTTAGCATTTTTTTCCTCTATTTCTAACTTCTTTTCAAAAGGAATACAGGGATCACATTTTGGATCGCCACAAGTTACCTGTTTACATCTTAAACAAAATCCTCTTGTTTTTCCACTTCCGCGAATTGAAATAAAATGCTTGCCACAATGGCAACATTGGAGTGTATGGGCTACCTCTCGACCTTCTACAATACAAACACCATGGGGTTTTCTTTCAAATTGGGGATCGCCAGGGAGAATTAAACCACTATTCTTCATTAACTACTCAGTATATAGCATTGTGGCGTTCGCCACTACTGCGGTAACAGCCTGAGCGACAAAGATTCCAAATCCGTGATCTTCCGTTGCGGCGACTTTAAACTCCCTGTTGGGAACGGCTATCCACCTGAAAGTAGTTCTTTGGTTCATAGCAATCTCTAAAATTTGACCAGCTTCAAAAGTAGGTTCGGCGGCCGGGCCTTCAACGCCGTTAGACAAAGCGGCCGGGTCTGCTTCATCAAGTTTGGTTGGAGTTACTGCCGTTCCACCTGGAGTAGCATCTTCATCAGTTATCCTTCTTATATTATATTGAAAAGCACTATCGGCCGGCACATGATCCGAACCAATAATAAATTCAAAAAGAGCTAATCTTCTTGGGGAAGTAGCGCCATTTACCACATAAAGAAGCGTGGTTGCGGCTGTGTTGGTATCTTCTCCGTAAACTGAATATCCGTGCATATTATTTTTTTCCTCTTTTATTTAATAAACGAATTTCATCAAGGATTTTAAGTTCTTTTTCAGTATAACCTCTTTTTTCTCTTGGTAATCTCATTTTATCCTTCCTAAGTAAACAATATTCTTTTAACTTCTGAGCAATTTTCTTTTTAAGAACAAGGTCTTTTTCAAGTTGCTCTATAAACCAGATAATGCTTTTTGTCCCAGTAAGATGAAAAGCAAAAGCATCGTTTGCATTCCCTTTTCTCGGTGTCCAATAAGCAAATCCTTTCCCTATTTTTTTACAAAGATAGTCAATAATTGCTCTTTTTGTGCTGGTTACTGATATAAACGGCTGCAAGTCAAAGCCTAATTTTGCTTTTTTACTTCGCCTCTTTGTAATTGAAAATGTGCCTTCCCCGTCAAAATAACCAGCTAGGTATGCTTTTTCCTTTTCTGTGAATTTCATATACCTTAGTATATCTAATCCACATAGTTATGTCAAGTCAATTAGTCAATGTCAAATTTGTGGGTTATCTGAAGTGAATCTCCGCTAACAACATTGACTGCTGCAAACACTTGACGATTAAGCAAAGTCCCGGCAGCACCCGCGTTTAACACTCCTGATTCCGTAACCGCTTTTGTGCCTGTAACTGTAAATGTTTTGGTTAATTCGGCAGTGTCGTTAGTAACATCTGTGGTTGACCTTGAAGCTGTACCTGCCTGCCTATTCAAGCCGGAATCAGCAATTTCAGCCTCAAGAGTGGTATTGGCAGCATCCGCACCCGTTGTGCCAGTTCCTACCGCAATATAGGTAAAGACTGCTTCTGCGCCGTCTCCATTGATTCTTGAAGCAACACCGGCTTTACCAACAGTGGGGACAAGATTGCTAACATTTAAACTTTGCTGCCAACTACCAAGCAAGAATGGAATTTTATGGAAAAGTGGGGAAACAATACCTGTGGCGATTAAAAATTGGAATAGCTTATTGGGTTGAAAAACAGGCTTAATTTTGCCGTTTTTATCGCGTACAACAATCTCTATGTTTTCCCTGATTCTAAACCTGCCCCTGAATGTTTTACTTAGATTTTTCATCTTTATCAAAGACCTCCAGCTCTTTTTCTAAACAAGTTTTAAAACCATGAACAATCTTCTTATTTGCCACATCAACCTCTTTTGATCTAAACTGATAGCGAAACCCGGAATCGGAATCGTAACTGAATCTAAAAATCTTCCCGCCCTCGGAGTCTGGAAGCCCTTTTTCTTTAACTTCTTGACCTATTTCAAATTTTGGAGTGAGTGATTTTGCCATATTTTCATTGTATATATTAGCTTTATTGTTTGTCAATAGTCAGCTCCTTCGTTTCCCCGATCACTTGCCGGTGGCAATTCGCCTATCACTTCACGATCCAGGTTGCCTTGTTTAAGTGTTTCTATTGCGTTTTGCTTATCTGTTTTATAATTTAATTCTGTTTCACTTAAAGGAATCGGCTTTTCCCTGGATTCTTTATAAGAGATGATAACGCCTCTTGCCCAAATTTCGTGCATGGCCCTAGGAATACCATGAGTGGTGGTACTTGGGTCTTGGCTCATGTCGGCAGTGGCAGTTAAGTCCGTTATTGCTGCTGGCCAAGTATTACAGTAAATTTTTAACCCATCAGTTGTGGCTGTAATTGTGCCGGAATATATGAAGATTGATTTTCTGAGTATGTCAAACCTAGCTCCATTAGGGTTGCCTTTACTCATTTGGGAGTTATTAAATATATCCGTAATGTTAGTTTCAGTAGAAATAGGTTTGCCTATCTGAGTAATGTCAATTTCGGTTAGAGGAATCCAATCAGTCCCGTTTAGTTGAGCCTCAACTCTTTTGATCCGGGAAAGAATATCTTGAGGAACGGGGTATTCTCTGGCGGTTATCGAGGAAGCTACCAAGTTTGCCTTTTGGGGAATAAGCAAAATATCCTCGTCAACCTTGAGAATATCCTGTGCGATTTCATCTTGCCTAATTTTCATATAGCGCAAAATGAGCGCATCCGGTAGAGTAATAGAATTGGTCCTGGTTTGATCCCTTACATGAAATGCGAGTTCTACGGGTGTCATGTTTTTAGTATAACACGAAAAAAATTAAGAAGTCTAGGCCGCAACAATTATACCCTAATTGATCTCTCAAATTGCTTTCTTGCTTTTACGGCTTTCTGAATATCCTCAAAATAACCAAGACATTTCCTTTTTTTATGATAAGTAATATAGGCACACCATTTTTTAATAGGTTTAAACCAATAAACTCCCTTAAAACCGGAAGTATTATTTTTTGAAATTTTACTATTAAGTATATTTTCTGTTTGGCTACAAATACGGAGATTAAATTTTCTATTATCAAAACTATTTCTATTGATGTGATCTGTATATTCGCCCTTCTTAGCACCAACAATTTCTCTATGTAAATATATCTTCTGTTTTTTGTTTAGCTTTCTTAATCCAATTCTTTTTTCCCTAACCGCATATAAACCGTCAGACCACCAATGAAAAAGAGAAAACTTAATATAATCTTCTTTATCTACTAAAGTGAATAAATCGTTTTGAAGTCTAATTTTAAACACTAACTACTATTATACCTTAAATATGACCAAAGTCAAGCAGAAGCCACAACCAACCCATCGCTACTTAACGGGCGAAAGAAGAGATAATAGTCAATCTCACCTGCCGTGATATTAGCTGTTCCAACAGTCTGGATAATATCAAGCCCACCAGAAATGGGGTGGAAAACAGGAGCTTGGCCTTCCCCTATGGCCGGGGTTGCGTCAAGATAGTTCATATTTATATCAAGGGTTGTGGTGTTAGCAATTTGGGCAAGCAAGATCGCTGTATTGCCGGTTAATCCAACTTCTAATGTAGCCGCGCCAATTAGTGAAGCCTTGCAAAGCCCCATTATATAAACCAAAACATCACCGGTAACTGTAAACAAAGTGGCCGGGTTGCCTGTGCCACCTGTATAATCCCCTGGATCATTTACGGTAGCGCCATCAAACACCATGTTTTTGATTGCCGGGAAGGGAAGCGGCGCGTAAAGCGCTCTGCCGTGTCCGTCTATATCCATTACTGATTTGTACATCATGCTGTTTTTTCCTTTTAAAAAAGGACTCCCAAGAGTCCTATGTTTCTTGAGCCAATAAAGCTACTCAAGTATTATTTAACTTTCTTTTTCTTTGGAGTCTTAACAGGTGTCTCAAAATCAACGCCTGTAAAAGCGACTCTTTTTACTTCTTTTAGTTTTACTTCTGGTTTTTTTACTTCTTTTTCAGCCATGTTTTTAGTGGTTAATTTCTGCTGCTACGATACCATCTGCACACCAATTACCCATACCATGGTCATATCCGTTAGTGCGAATCAGAGCAGATGTCGCCCAAGAAGCTGTAGTAACTCCAAAGAAGTTATTAACAAATACATTGCCTCCTGTAACATCAGGGGTTGCGGTTGCCCTGACATTAACTAACATATCAAGGGCTTGAGCATAAACACCATGAAAGGGGAAGGTGTTGCCTTCAAACCTGCTGCCTAGCCAACCCATAGCTGCAGCACAGTTAATGTGTGACCTGTTGTCTGAAAACTGATTACCAAAAACTCTCCAACCTATATTTGGGTTGCCTGAAGCAGCTCCATAAATAGCGGCTGCACCAGTGGCATTAAGATACATGAAATGGTTATTAATAATGTTTGCGTAGTGGATACCGTTGTAATCTGTCAGACCTGCGGCTTCGATTCCGTATTTGCCAGTTCCACCGCCCCAGATCATACAATTATCAACTGTTACCCCTTGAGAAATTGAACCTGCTGTTCCTGCGATAAAAGCAGTAGTGTTTTGGTCGGCAACTAATTTAATAGCAGATGAAGTTGCTCCCGGCCTGAAACAAAGATTGCTGTATCTCCAACCAGAGGCAAGGTTAGTAATAATAGGACTTGCTCCACTTGTGGGGACTAAATTAACTCCACCTCTAATTCCCTGCATACCCGGAGTAACACCAAAAATACCTACATTTCTTGCTACTGTTTCGTCAGGAGTTTCGTAGTTACCTGTGTAAGTTCCGGGAGCAATAAAAATAGCGTCATTATGTCCAACTGCGAGGAGTGCTTCATCTAAATCAGAAAAGGCCGCATCCCAAGATATTCCATCTCCGCTTTTTGCTGCGTCAACATACCACTTGTTTCCAGGGATATTACCAAGAGAGAGATTTTCACTATATTGCATGGAAGCCTTTAGGAACATTTGAAGTCCTAAATTTCCGTGTACTGTTTCTTGTGTGAGTCCTGGTCTTTGCATATTTTTCCTTTAATTAACCTAACCTGACCTAATTAATATTATTGAGCCGCGTCAAATCTTGGGGATAAGAAACCAAGGCTAACATAAGTATCGGTCAACCAAGTTTCAGCGAGTGAATCTGTGGCTGCAGTAAAGTCATCTGTTGGTGTAGTTCCTGCGGCAACTGCCAATCTAAGATAACCAAGTGGAGTTAAACCTGCAGGAATTTCGGGTAGTAAAGCATTTCCAGAACCGGTAGCAATCTCTCCCATGTGGATCGTAACAGTCCCAGTAGCGTTCAAACACACAAGATAGCAAGCCTCTTGAACCAAAGTTGCGTGACAAGGGATGTCATGGGTTGTTGCGGTAAAAGCAGTCTCGGCAGTTCCTTTAGACTTAAAAACCCCATTGTGCAAATATGTAGTGGTATTGGTAATTAAAATTTTCTCAGGAGCGGCAGATCCAATAGCCAAACCCGGATCAACTAAAGCATGATACTTCAAGTTTGTTTTCAGTTCATCAACCATATCCATTAATGATTGATGTGCTAGTCCTTTTAATTTGCTTAGTGCTTCCATGTTATTTTATTTAGCTTGATACGGCGTGTTCGATTATGCCGATCCAGCTATGATTTAATATTACGGCAACATAGGTTGCTTTCCAACCGCTAGTTGCTCTTTGGTTCAATGGATCTTCACCAGCCCCTAAAGGTTTAACAATGTTTTTAAGAGCTTCACCGGAAATTCTTGTTTGAGCGTAAGCGCGTGTTCCAAAGATTAAGGTGGCGTGAACTGTAGTAACCAAAGTTCCAGTGTATGTTTTGCCTTCGGTAGTCATTAAGAACCTGACATTACCAACCGAGCCAACCTCATCTTCCATCACATTAGCTTTATTCGGATATTTCTCAACCGGAATCCAGCCTGTTGCGTCATCCAAATCGTAAAGAGTATCTTCGTCTATGATTCCGATAAATGATTTTCCAACCGGGGAAGTGTTGTAGCCAGTTGAAGGGTTAATCATTCTCATAACTGGTTTGGCGTTGTTTCCTCGAAGAGTCCTGACCATCTCTTTAACTTCCGCCCTGTTCAATTTCATTGCAGCGCCAACAGTTGCCCTATCAATAGCAGTTGAGGCATATTGACGAGTGGTTGTTGCTGTGATTATATCCCTGCAAAGTGTGTCTAAAGTGAGTCCAACTTGATCTCCTAACACATCTTCAGCTACTCCAGTTAAAACCGGATCGTAGCTTTGCATATCAACAATGTCAGTTACGGTAATATAGTCACCGTATTGTAAAACTTCGGCGGTAAGTTCAGTGGTTGAAAGTTGCTTGCCGGCTGGAGTAACACCTTCGCTTAAAGGCGTAGTAGCGGCGGCCAATACTCCATATCTTCGGAACTTAATGGTGCTTGTACCTGCGTTACGAGGAAGGTCTTTTACTTGAGCAAAGCGATTATGAAGCAAGGATGGGGTTGCTCTATCGAGCAAAACCTTGTTATACCAACTATTAACTTCTTCTGGAATTTCTGTTCTGGTAGTTAAATCTGGCATTGTTTAATAAAAAAAAGGCGCTGGTCTTTCGACCTAACGCCGGTTTTTCCGTTTATCGTTAATCTAAATCTAATAATAAAGCAGTTTTAAATCCCTTGTCAAGTACCAATTTAAACCTATTATTCCAGCTTGTCTCTAACTGGCTTACCAGTTTCCGGATCAATTCTGTCTATTAAATAAGCCCTGCCTGCTTCTGCGGTCATATTTTGGGCTTCGCTTATCACATCTGCAACTTGTTGAGGAACTTCCTGATACACACCTTTAGCAACAAGCGTTTTAAATCCATTTAACTGAACTGGCAAATATGCGCCACTAACATACACTTGTTCTTCTCTTTTAGTTTTTTCA
>Ga0307379_10010301_pt1 | contig 12387 bp, 19 predicted proteins | sample UN2MG_FD_202237 | JGI IMG/M metagenome (GOLD analysis project Ga0307379, IMG submission 202237) | Soil microbial communities from Risofladan, Vaasa, Finland - UN-2 | ecosystem: Environmental > Terrestrial > Soil > Coastal area > Acid sulfate soil | place: Finland: Risofladan, Vaasa | collected... | reverse complement strand
TGTTCTCAGGTTGCGCGCACTCAATATCTATAGCGATGACTTTCATTCCCACTCCTTCGATTTCTTATCTTCTATCTTAAGGTCTTCTTTTAGCTCCTTCAGTCTCTTGTGGTAGGCATCATAAGCAGCATCATAAGTATCCCAAGCAACACCATAAGTACCCCAAGCGGCCTTAGCAATGCTTCTACAACAGAAAGAAGCTAGAAAAAAGCTTATCAAGATCAGAAAGCTCGAATGAAGCAGAGGAATCATGACAAGAAAAGGCCGAGATTTGGAAGTGATTAAACGAGGATCAGAACTCAAGAGAATTAGAAGGTGAAAATGTCGAAATTATCTAGGGCTGATACAGCTAAAATGTTGGCAGATTCTCACTTTGAAAGCGAGCCACAGATCAAAAAAATAATCCTGTATAGTAGGTCGGCAAAAGAGCAAGAAGAGCACGATAGTGAGCCAATTAAGCTCCTTGAGATCAACCCTGATGCCATTGGAGAGGGAATAGTTCCTGTAAGTTTTGGCCCAGATGCTTCCAATCAAGTTTTTTATAGGTCTACCATTATAGAGGTTAATGAGGGCGAATTTGAGAAGGTGACGGAAGGGAAGCTGGATCTACCTAAAGGCTGGGATCAAGTGGCTAAAGAATATAATAATCCAGCAGGAACTTAGAATATGCCTTCGAACGCGGAATGGTCTGATGCCTATTGGGTTCAAGCGCACTCTGATTTAAAAACTTGGGAACTATTGAGGGAAAAGGCAGATAGTTTGGATTATTGTCATGAACTTCATTATTTACAGATGATGTGTGAAAAACTTTGCAAGGCTCACTTATATGCACAAGGTGATATTTCCGGGGAGCAAACAAGTCATAAGTTTGTTGGCAAAGCTTTGCCAGTGCTTTTAAGTCGGCTTTGTCACCAACTTTGGGGTCGGCTTTGTCACCAACTTTGGGGTCGGCTTTGTCACCAACTTTGGGGTCGGCTTTGTCACCAGGAGTTTTGGTGGACCTGTCGAGCTATCCTATCGACAGGCCCTATAAGGGTGTTGGCAATTAAGTTGTTCAGTCAACCGTATGTAGTAAGCTAAAACGAATGCTCTGCCATCTGAGCTACCGCACCATAAGAAGTTTTTGGAGGCGCAGGAAGGGATTGAACCTTCGACCTTTCGCTAAATAAGAGTGATTATTCACCCTAAAATACGGTCACCATAACATCAAACCAACGTGGGCTAAAGCTTGCACAAAAAGCTGAAGCTGATAACAAGGGTAATTATCCCTAAGTAATAGGCTCAAGCTGACGCTTAAGCTAGGGGTGTCAACCCCGGAGTGCTTGCTTAAGATACTATCCGTTATTGATGTAGTCAAATACAGTTTTGGCGATATAGACTTTTTTCACTTGGGCGGCGTTGGCTTCTTGCCTAGCGACTTTCACCGCAGCTAACAGCTTATCGATCCGGGCTAAAGCTTCCGACTTTTGAGCTGAAGACCAAGTACCTTCCCTGTCGATGGTGGTCCACAAACCCACAGGCACGTCCTCGTCCACGGTCGTAACTGTTTCGGGGTGCTCCTTAGTAGCAGCGGTCAAAGGGATGACTCTTTTTGTCTTTTTCGTTTTGGCTGTTTGGCTTTTGGTGCGCCACACATTAGGGAACTGTGCATCCTTTTCCCAAAGCTGTCCTGCGGGTAAGTTAGGGATCGCCCGGTACAGCTTACGGATTTCTAGGAGCCTAGCTTGCAAATTCAACAAAGCTGGGGCGGGGATACCGTCGATGACGATATCTCCGATTTTCAATGAAGCCTCAGTAGCCACGTTCGTATGCTCTTTTTGCCAAAGGCAATCGATAGTGTCTGTGAGTTGTTCTTGGACGTACAAGAGCTTGTCAGTGACTGTGGTGATCATCTCGTGGGATTCTGCCGGGTACACGAAGCCATCGTCGTCAAGCGGCTTGTATTCCCTATGCTTAGACCGGAAGAATGTTTGTTTGTCTTTGAAAGTTTTCAAACACTCATTCGTGATTTTTTCGGCTTTACCCTTAAGTTCCGGTTCTAAAGCCAAGAGCGCGTGTAACATGTTCTTGTTTGTAAATTGATTTTCCTTAGTCATATATGACTCCTTAAAATTAAAGCTGAAGCTACTGTAGTAGCTAACGGAATCGAAAAGGCTTGGCAAGCCTAAGTTACCTTTAAAACTATTAGGGGTGACTATGAGATTTCTTTCGTTAGACTTATCGACTAATACCGGCTATGCCGTTTTTTTGGGTGCTGAAGAAGGTGATCCGGCCTTAGAAAGTTATGGGTTGGTCACGCACAAAGCGGCTAACTACAAAGCTGACATCAAAAAGTTCTCGGACTTGCCTACGGAATACCCTTACAACTTTATCGACACCGCTAGGAAGTTTGGGGACACTTGTGTCAAGATTTACCAAGAATCTGGGTGTGAAGCGGTGGTGATCGAACACACAGAAAAAGGCAAGCAAAGGTTGTCGCAACGATTGTTGGAGTGGATCAACTATGCTGTGGTGGACGCTTTTACCGGGATCGGGGTACGGGTGTCTTACCTTTTGGTTTCGGACTGGCGAACTCACACCAAGTGTTATCTGAAGTTTTGGCCGGAACACCGGGTGTGGAACACCAAAATATCCAAGCTCAAAAAGATAGCTGCGCCTACTAAGTCGGGGGCTAAGATCGCTAAGTTGGAAGGGAATATCGTCACCAAAATAAATCAAAAGAAGTTATCGATTATCTTGGCGAACGAAGCTTACGGGTTAGAAACGAAAGACGATAACATCGCCGACGCTATCAATTTGGGTAGGGCGGCTTGGGCGCTGTTGTACGCCCAAGCTATTTAGCGGATATTAGCTATCTCGGAAAATTCGTTGACAGATTTGTGCAGACCTTTGAGCCAATTTGCCATAGCATCGGTTTTGGACTTAATAGCGTTCATGATTTTGTCGAACATCCCTAAGGCGGCGTCCCAAATATCAGCGGTGATCAAAGAAGCCACGGTCTTTTTGCTAAGGTTGTCTAACGTTTCGTTGAACTTTTCCAGCATCCGTTGTTGTTTTTCGAGGTCTTCCATATTCAGAATGAATTCTAGGATGTTGTCCAAAGACTTTTGGGCTTTCTTTTCGTAGGCCACGGTGGTGACGGGCGCGTTGTTGTAAGCTTCGCCGGAAGCTTTCATATCAACTTCAGCTTCGGCTAGGGCATTCCCTGTAGCTTCTAGTTGAGCTTCGAAGGATTCTAGCTGAGCTTCCCACTTAGGCACCCGTAGAGCTAACTTAGAAGGTTTACCGGATTGGGTCATTTCTTTTTCGCCACCGGGGCCGTACACGGAAATCTTTTGCTTAAGGTCTCCGATTTCTTTGTTCAAATAATTGATAAAGTCTTTGCCGTCGCCGATAGATTCTTGGATCTTTTCCAGCATCGAAGCGGTCTTTGCGGCTTCGTTAGCCCAATCTTCGGGTTGTTCCGAATCGGTAGGTATAGCGATAGCCGGGGTACCCTTGGGTGGTTGGGCTATGGTTGGGATTGCCTTGATAGCTTGCTTAACATCTTCCGGTAAAGATTCTGCGGTGGAAAGCCAAACGTGAAAGTCTACACCCCCGAAGACATTCTTTTTGATAGAAGCGCTGCCTATCTTGGTAGCCGCCCCCCAATTTATACGGGTCTGGGGATATTTGTTTACGACTTTGTTCCATTGCATCATGATTTGCTGCCCGAGGTCGGAACGTCCCGCGTTCTCGCACTCCTTGATCATCTTCGCTACGTTGGCTGGTGGGTAGTCGGTGTCTGGCAACGCAGCCGCCACAGCCCTAAGGATCTCTATCAAGTCTAATGCTACGGCTGCCATTGGGTAATTCCTTATAATGGGTGGTTTTTCTTTAAAGATAAGTCTAGTCATAGATTTTTGGTAGGGGTTGGTTTTCTTGTTCGGCTTGGGTCACTTTTTCTTCCCAACACATACTACACACATATTCCGCTAGCCGATTGCTGATACAAACGACATAACATCTGCCGTGCTTGGGACAATCCACTTCGTTCATAGCACCCCCATTATTAATATTGGCATAGAGACTTCTTCAGGTTACGATTACTGTAAAAATCAGTTAGGGGAATTTGTCGTTGTCTCTCAAAATCTTTAAAATCACACTACAAAGAAATCCAAACCGGCCCCGCTTAGCTAAATTATCAACGCACCTAGACATTGTAACCTACATCCGTGCGGTTAATATCAGCCAAGCTATTGAAATAGCTAAGGATTGGGTTAAGGAACATGACTTCATTGATTGTACCGTGGAGCACTCGGATGCCAAAACTTTTCGTGATGACATCAAAATGTTCTTAATAGGCCTCGTTGAGATCTAGCTTATTTTTAACATATGCAATCAACTTAAGGCGGGATCGATGCCTAGATTTTTGATCCAGTTCCTAGAATACGGTGAGTGGCGAACTTACGGGAAATCCGAAGAAAGCCGTCGCAGCATCAACGCAAGCTGGTATGAATTCCTTAGGGAAGGCTGGGAATATTATGATTGTCAGGCCGGGCGGATTATCAAGATTCAACAATGGGCCGGAAAATGGATGGTCCGCGAAGTTGTCGAATACCAAGAGATTAAGGGCGACTAATGGCACTAAACTTTACCTTCAAGATCAAAAACACTTTGCTAGAAACCACTCCCAATGATGTTTTGATCACGATCATTTCTTTTTTAACGGACGCCAACGGCTTCGCCTTTTTGGATAGCCAAAATAGACTAGATACTTTTGACGTAGTTACTAACAATTTAAGTTTGCCGCCCACCGGGATCGACTCTTTTCTTTCGATCGTGGCGGGGAAGGCGATTGGGGCGAAGTACAACCAAGCAGGGCAAACCATAAGCGGGTCTCTTATTTCGGGTTCCAACATAATATCGAATGTGGCTGGGTTATCGGAGACTGCTACTTTGGTACCTGGGGTCATCGTAAAAGGAACCAACATCCCTGACGACACAACAATCGTTTCCTTAAGGGGTACCGACGCCTTTTTGATTTCTAACAACGCCACCGCTACCGGAAATTCCGCTATAACTTTTTCTACAGCGGGGTGGAAAATAGATTACACCGCGATAACGAATCTGATCGCTTTGATCGATTTCACAAACCTATCGTGAAATATGCGTTGGCCGGGACCGAAGACACCGCCTTTTGGGCGGCGGTAAATTGGATCGTAGCAGGCACCGGGGAAAAGCCTTCGGTGATTTTCCTTTCGACGCAAAAGATCTCACTGGTCAAAATGTTTCGCCGGTCGGGGATGTCTTACACTTTTTATCAAATCTTCTTATGGCTGCTTCCTAAGATGGTATCTTGGTTGCCTGGTGGGTGGCTGAGATCAATCGCTGCTATAGCCAAAAAGCACGGGATCAAAGTCATAGAATCTGATAACATTTCTGCCGAAGCTAATGTTAAGATTTTAAAAGATCTTGGGGTCACCACGGTATTTTCTTATTCTTGCGACCACATCTTTAAAGCTCCGATGCTAGGCAAAATAAAGATCTTGAACATCCACCCGTCAGCTTTACCAGAATACAAAGGCGTCGATCCTTTGTTCGAGCAATTAGTTAACGGGGAAGGATCAGGAGCGTTGTCGCTACACGAAGTGACAGAGGAAATAGATAGCGGCCCTATCGTACACATCGAACAAATTCACTTCGTTGATAGGTGCCACTTTTCTCGTTTGGCTTTGTGCTCTAAAATTGTGGCCGATTTAGTGGGAGCCTACTTAGAAGGCCGGTACGAAAATAATAGCCAAACACAATCACCCGCTAAAACCCCCTATAAGTCGTGGCCCACCAAAGCTTCTATGAAAAAGCTCTATGCTATGGGCGGGTCTTTACTTGGTTTGCTTGGTTGAAAGGTTTTGCTTTCAGCTTCTGGTTGGTGTACTTCCCTGGGTCAACCATTCGGGGAAAGATCAGTGGGTAAACAAAATCATTCTACAGAATTGCAACGCAAAGAAAAGAGCGCTTTGAAAAAGTCCCTTTTGGATATCCTTTCAAGTAAGGGGTACAAACTGCCTCTTTCACCGGTGACGCTTCTCGATCAAGGCACCGACATAACGGCATTAGAACGGGAAGCTTGGGACGGGAAGCTTGTGGTAAAGGATGCTGATTTTTATCGTCAATTCACCCAAACCCAGCTTTCGATGTTTGCTCATAAATATGCTTGTTACGGGTTACCGACTACCGAATTGGTGGCTTGGATAAAAATGGAAATTGGTGAAGCGGTAGCGATCGAGATAGGGTCGGGCACCGGGGCATTAGGTCGGGCCTTGGGCATCCCTATGACTGATTCCAAGCAGCAAGAAAGACGGGACATCCAAGCGTACTATGCTTCGATCAGACAGCCGGTGATTCAATACCCGGAAGATGTTGAGAAACTTGACTACCAAGAAGCTATCCTAAAGTACAAACCTGATGTGGTGATAGGGTCTTGGATCACGCAAAAGTATAGAGAAGATCACCACGAACTTGGGGGTAATGTTGACGGGGTGGAAGAAGAATGGGTACTAGCGAATTGCAAAAAGTATATCTTGGTAGGCCACGGCAAAACGCATTGGGGTAAGCCTATTTTAATCCGAGACCACCAAGACCACCGAACGGATTTTATCTTTTCCCGTTCGATGACCCCTAAAGAAAACTTTATTAAAGTTTGGAACTAGCAGGGTGAAACCAACACCGAGGTCTTAAGCCGTGGCGGTACCCGGAAGATCGGTGACAAGTATTCAAAGCGGAACTAGCTTCGGTCTCCGGGATCAAAGAAAAATCAAAGTCCGATTGACACAAAGCTCCTGACACATAGGTGTCTAAGCGGCATTGCGCGGCTGGGTGCCTACCGTTAGTTTTGGCCAATACTTTGATGTCCGGGGTGCCCACGCTGACGGCATCCGAACCTCCTAGAGCACCTAAGAGATTTGCTAAGGACAAACCACCCAACATCGACCGATAACAAACATTGATCTTATTTTGAGCCGCCCCGAAAAAAGCATCGTCACAAAGCTGCCGTGGGTAGTCCCCAATCGCTTCTCCAGCTTTTAAATTCTTTTCTTCATCGTCAGACCAAAGCTGCCGGGCGCAAGACAAAGTTGAAAAATAATCTGATTGACCTTCATTAGCAGCCCAATCAAATACAAAGGGGAACCCGCCTAGGTGATGACCTAGCTCGTGACACAACACCAAAGCAAAACCATCCTTGGTGACTTCTTCCCTCCGTGCCAAACCTCCGTACATGTTCACAGTCCATGTAGTCCCGCTTTGGGATGCGGATGCGTTGACCGTGGAATTATCCCACAACCGGTTAACCTTTAATTCCGCTTCGTGACCCACGATCACCGGCGCGTAAAATGCGATAGCTTCGTCGATCGCTGCGTTGAAATCTTCTTCCGTAATACCGCTATCAGCTTCTAAATTATCTTGAAGATACAAATCATTAGGTGGGAGAAAATCTCCGTAGGCTGAAAAAGAATACAAAAATGCACATAAAAACAGAACCGTTTTCATAAAACCCCCGCTCGATTAGATTGTGTTGTAGATATTATCTAATTTACCACTGGGTGATCATTTTTGAAATTAAAAACTGGCTAGGGGGCCAAGAGCTTCTTGCTCACCGTTAGACGTGAATCGTAGAGGGTCACCCAGTGCTTGTCAGCGGCTCCTATATCGTCCGGGATGACTGTGTCTAGCCCAAGGGTCTTTCTAAGAGTGAACGGCACCTCAGGCCCTACTGAGGCTTCGTAGGCCATCCAAACTAATTCACTACAATAAAAAGCTTCGTTCGTATGGTTAAAGAAAAAATCATAGGCCGCCCCGAGCTTGGTTTTCGCCCAAGCCGCAGCTTCTGTTCGTTGGGCTTCATTAGCGAATGAAGGCCGCCGCACCATTAGATAGTCTTTGGTTAACACCCCGTCAATTAGATCGGTTTCGACGACGCCTTTGCCTATAGCCTCGATAAGCATCTCGCCACCGGTGTACATAAAAGCGTGAGCCCAAAACCCAGGGATGAATACATTAGCAAGTTCGCCTTGGGTACGGGAAAGCAAAACATCACCAGGTTGCAACAGCGGTAAAACTTCCCGGTAATTTTTGCTGGTCATCAGCTTCCGCGACCACGGTGCCCGAGCGTGCCCGACATTTTCAGATATCGGGTACACTATTCCCAAAAGGCCCCGACGAGCCTTGAGCCAAAAATCATTCATATTTTTGAGTCCTAAGGTTAAATCATTCACCTTAGTAAACTAACAAAAATTTGTTTCAATATACGAGATGCCATCTCGGGGGATGATATATCTTCTGGTGGCGTTGTCGGATTCTTTGAGATCCGAATCGGAATCAAAACACAAGAAGGTAAAAGTGTCTGGGTCTTCGGTGATCCGGTAGGGGGCTTCGACTTCCAAGAACGGTCGGTCTTGGTCTTTCCAAAAGATTAGGGAATAACCTACGGCTTGATTGGCTTCGTACATAACAATCTCCTTAGTGGGTGTTATGTACTTTTAAGGGTGGGGCGACAAAACACGACGGATCAGTAATTCACGTCTTGTTAGCATATCCTATCCAATATCATTTCGGCTATAGAGCCTTTTTCCCCAATCACTTCGTCGTAAGCTTCAGCGATCACCTCCGGTAACAGATCCGCTACCTGAACCACCTTAAGTTCGTCAGGATCTGTCTTACAATATTCAGCCGGGGTGGTCACCAATAGGTTCCTGCAAGCCATCGGCCTGACCTCATATATCTTACACATTTGGTAGTCATCCAAAAAGACGCACCTGGAAACTAGCTCATCCGCTTCATAGAAATCTGAAGATAAGAAATCCTTTTGGATCTTCAACCGAATTTTGTCTATAGCCCAATTTTTCTTCTCGGCAGCCATCACCAAAAGATCCGCCTCTTCAGCATTCACCATCACCTTCGTATGACAACAAGCTCCGCAACCAGCCCTACAAGAAACAACACCAGAAACGGAACCGGTGGAAGCCGTGCGGTGTTGCTCGATCAACGCATACACCCACCCCGCACGGGGAGCCCCCTTCGGGACTCCCTTGATAAGCTCCTTAACCGTTTCCGATGTTTTATAAATCTCTTTCATGGTCTCAACGCTGGCTGATTCCAAAACTAGACGATTGTTAAACCTGATTTTATTCATTGCTTTGTGTTTGCGTAGGGCCACGTAATCGGGATAACCGGCGGGCGTTGATGCCCCCACGGGGTCCCAAGCTATGTCGTGCTTCAACTTGATCATTTTTGCTTCTGGGGGTCTCGCCACACTTCACGTCTTCCCACGCTTCCCTGGCTTGATCCACCTCTTTGAAAAAGTGATCTAGGTCTTTCATAGAATAATCCTGGCCCTGATCCAATTCACCCATGATCGGTTCCAAGGCTTTGTGAACCGCTCTCATATGAAGGTCTATAATCTCGTGATCGGCATTAAACATAAAACAAATCTCCTACGTCCCAATAAAAAAGTCACTATACGATTTCCACGATCTTCACACCACCCCAAATGCTCTGGTGTGTCTAGGGGGATTACTGAGAATAGGGCTTAATAGCCAGATCAAACTATGTTTATTTAATTCGTAGGTTTCCTTATAGTCAGATCAAACTATGTTTATTTATACATCATCCAGATTAGTTTGTTATTAGGTCTTTTTTGGGGGGTATCAAAATTTGGAAGCTATAACGTTTGCCGAGTTATCAACAATGGTTTATTTTTCTTTGGATGCAGAAAAGTACATGAGCGCGGACGAGTCCGAATTCAAGAATTTAGATTTGGATACCGAATTGTGTTATCTGCGGGTAAAGGACACAGTGATTTTTGTTTTCAAGGGTTCTTGTTCTATGACGGACTGGAGTTATAATTTCAGAATTTGGAAGACCGATTTTGCTTATGGTGATTTTAAGATCCACGAAGGGATGAACGCCAGAATCAAAGTGACTTTTGATTATGTCCAATCCAAGATCCGCCCTGGCGATAAGGTTTATCTAACAGGTCATTCTTTGGGCGGGGCTTTGTCGGTGCTGACGGCTTATGCTTTGCGCCACAAGCTCGGTACTGACATTGCGGGGGTTCATGTCTTCGGGTCTCCTCGCGTGGGCGGTACGGCTTGGAAAACGGCCTACAATCAGATTTTGTACGACAAGACTTTTTCCTACCAAAATAAAGGAGACATCGTGCCGTGTTTGCCACCACGAATTTTGGCTTACGCCAATGTGGGGCAGCGCGTAGAATTGACGGGCCAAAGCGGGATTAGTTCACACCTTCCTTGGTTTTATGTCACCAATCTGAGGTGATCCTTTAAAAGAAAGTAGGACTTTTGGGGGATTTGAAATGGGCGAATTAGAAAAAGCGTACATCGAGATCGTGGATCGGAATTTGTTGAATGGCATCCAAAGAGACATTTATGAAATCTTGTATTGTTCAGGGCCTATGACTTCCGGGGAGATTGCATTATTGTACAAGGATAAGTATCCGGGCACCCCCAGGAACCGCAACGAGATCGCCAAGCGAGTCTCTGACTTGGTTGCTAACGGTTCGGTGGGAAAATGCGAAGAACAAAGGCGCTGCCCTATGACCAACAAAATGATTTCAGTTTGGAAATTAACAGGCAAGATACCCCAAAAGCCGGTGCCGTTCGTGCCGATCAAGGAACGGTTGGAACGGCTAGAAGCCTTGGAAGCTGCTTTGAAAGAAGTAAGGGGACCGCTGTCCGGTGCTTTAGGCAGCCTCGGGCACATGGGGATCACCCGGCAAACGCCTTCCTACGGCAAGCTGAAAGCCTTCTTTGATAGTTATTGTTCCTAACTTATTTCTGGGCAAGTCAAGGCTTTCTCAAACTCCTCATCGAGATGTCCGGCTAAAAGAAGAAACGTAGTCTCGTCAAGCTTGCGATACCAAAATGGATAGCTCGGATAGGAATAGTCATCCAGCCATTCCGCCCAGAGTTCCCTGATTTGTTCTAAAACCTTGTTAGACCACTTTTCTCGTGTGAGATACCTTAACAGCTCATCACCCGTGACAGCAAGGTACCCGTCCCTATAGAGATTTCCAAATTGCTGATCCAAAAGTAAATCATTAATGCGATCTCGTCTCATGCCGAATCCTTTTTTAACATATAAAATCAAATTTCAACTACCTAACGATTCTTTAGTAGGGAAAAAAATCTTTACTGTCAAACTTTTTTATGTGTGGCATTCTTTAAATCCCATCGACATTTGTATCCGCTCTATAATGATTTCATCATATTATAACCGCTTTCGGGTCGAAAGAGTAGCTGACTTCTTTCTTCTTAACCGTGGCGACGATCCCGAAATCTTTCAAATTCCAAATACAATTGTCGATTTCGTCTGGAAAGCTGCCATCTTTAGCTTCGTGTTCAAGCTCTTCCATATGGTGCTTGGCTTTTGCCACGAAATTTTGAATAGCTTTCTGTCTGGATTTAGGAACCCAGATCCCCTTTAACGCTTTCGAATCAACCTTGACAGCCTTAGGCTTGGAAAGAAAGAAGCCGTTGGCCCAAGCTTCTAGCTGTTCAGCAGTATCGAAATATTCCTTAACCCACGCATCACCTTTGATGCGGTTAGGGAAAACAGGGCTGTCAGGGATGTGATAGTAATGTTCTCTATCGATATAGAAGGAAACGACTACCCTGAATTGCTTTTTGCCTTTGACCTTAACTGGCATCGTGTGAGCGAATACCCTGAATTTAATTGGATTCATTTAATTACCCCCGAATTAGTTGGCCCGAACTTCCGAACCTACTACACTTTTCGGGACCCTAGAGGCAAAACTTTAGCTTTTTATTCCGGGGCATTATCATGAGGTTAGCTGATGATGTAGTAGATTCCGCTGCCAAACCAAAGAATTCCTAGTGCTATAGTCAGCTTTTTGTACCAGGCTATCACCTTCGGTTTGCCCAGTCGAAAAGCAACGTGCAGCGCTAGATACGTGAACACAGTACCCAAAAAGAAATTAGCGACCCCTGGCAGCCCAGCAAAATAGTAGTGAAACACTAGGAGCCCTAACGCTAAGGGATACCACCAAAGCGGAAATTTGATCCAGGTCATTCTTCTTCTCCCCACGAAGGGTGGGTGCCGGGTGCGGATATTTGCCCGGAAATCAAGCTCATGCTCATTTTAAATCACTCATTTTTAACACCCACGAAGCAAAGTGTAAGATACTGATCCTATCTAAGCGAACGAGGGACAAAAGTCTATAGGGGAATTTAAAGGGTTTGTTCGACGGTATGTTGTTGGATCTTTAAAAACTTTGGTGGGGACGATCGGGGCTCTTGGGGTGATCAAAGCTATGAAGATCTTTAAGCACCCTACGCACTGATTTTTAGGTTCACCTTTCCCTTTGTA
>Ga0307379_10010300_pt1 | contig 12387 bp, 10 predicted proteins | sample UN2MG_FD_202237 | JGI IMG/M metagenome (GOLD analysis project Ga0307379, IMG submission 202237) | Soil microbial communities from Risofladan, Vaasa, Finland - UN-2 | ecosystem: Environmental > Terrestrial > Soil > Coastal area > Acid sulfate soil | place: Finland: Risofladan, Vaasa | collected... | reverse complement strand
TCTCCGTGAGACGACTTTCTTAGTGCGTATTGTGTAGTGAGTATTGCGTGCTTTGGATAATCAATAATCATTTTCATTAACCGCTGATTAACGCTGATAAACGCGGATTTGTGTGTGGATTCTCGAATTCTGTATTCTACGGCTGTCATTCCCGCGGAGGCGGGAATCCAGAATCGAGAATCAGCCAGGTAATTTGGAAAAACTACCCTCGAAAACGCTGTTTTTTACGCAATATCCCCGATTTAAAAAATATTATCATCTTTTTACAATTTTTCTCATAATTATAGGTAACATTTACCCCATGAGATACGCTGTTACCATAGAAAGTACGTTTTTTCGATTTATCTAACGGGGTGAACCTCGTGAGATACGCTGTAAGAAGTAGAAAGTTGGATTGTAGTTGTCCCAGACTTGTAAAACGGATATAATACAGATCAGCAACAGCGAGCAAGCGACAGAAGGCGGAAGTAATGAGGCGAGTTTTTCGGGCGAAAGGTATTTATGTCAAGAAACTGTGCTTGGGTACTTTTTGTCCCATTGGAAATAGGTAAGGTGTCCCCGGAATTTTCGGAATTTTATCCGGGATTTTAAAAAGTGCATAGGAGGCCGTATGGCCAAAACAGAATTTAAACCACTAGATATGTTAAAAACGTTTCAAGGCACAATCAAAGCCGGGGAAATATCTTTTGTTGACAAGAATGATAAGAAAATTCTAGCTCCGCTTTCTGATTTGATTAAAGCATTTAAAAAAGCAGATAAAGATTTCAAGAAAGAGAAAGATAAAAAGAAAGGATTAAGTGATCATCTTGATTCGTACGAAGTTCACAAAGCGGGCCAAAGGCTCTGGCGAGAATTAATGAGTGCATCTCTTCGACAAATTGACCCCAATTCAAAAGGAAATTCAAAACTATTCGAGTACCTTGATAATGCGACTAAATTCGAGGATTTATTATATGGCCTGGAACCTTATTATAGAGATCACACACTACATTCCTTGTGGGTATATTTAATTGGTGTGAAACTGATGGGTAAAGGAGGTTTGCTAGAAGAGACAGCAGATAAACTAAACTGGTATCTATTTAATGACATAGAGCAGGGACGAAAAACGTATCCATATCCCCCAATCCTTAGACAATGGGCAAATTTTAGAAAAGAATGCTTCTGTATTCAATTAAAAGGCCACAAAGAGGCTGTATGGTGCATAATGGCTTTGTGTCATGATCTTGGGTATTCATTGTCTAAATTAGATAAACTCAATGAAAAAGTTTTAAAAGTATTAGAATATTTTCATGTTTCAAATTTCAATCATGTGGGTTATTTGTTGGATATTGAACACCAGTATTTAATAGAGCAATTTTTAGAATTAATGGCAATGGATGTACGTATAGTTGCTGGCGAAAATTATGAAAAGATCGAAGATGAATTAGGGAAAGATACAAGTGTTAAGACATTTTTTAAGAAAGGCAGCAAAGCTAGAATATGGCAGGCACCCCTTAAAGACGTGTTAGACAAAATTCCGCAGGAGATGAAAAAGAACGACAACGTAATTAAGTTGTGGGAAATGTTAGAAAAAGCACTGGAAGATTCTAAAAAATCAAAAAAAGATACTGCTGCTTCAATTGATGCAGCAAAATCAATAGAAGAAAACACTCTTGTTAAATGCTACAGAGACGATTCGACATACTGGCGGCTGTGCAAGGCTCTTGAAAGAAAAGAACACGGTATTCTTAGTGCATATTTGATTTATAAAACTCTTGGAATATTTGCCGACACCTCAGTACGCGGATCGGCGGAAGAATGGGGACTTGAAGACGAAGAAGTTATCTATAATGTTATTCGGGGTGATATATTATTTGCCGTAGCGCAGCACGAATTTTCATACGCCCACATTGACCAACTGGGAAGTTTGGCTGAAATTTTGATTCTTTGCGATGAGTTAGAGGAATTTACTCGGCTTGGCCGTCAGTTGCAATCAAGGAAATATCATGACACTGCTGCCAAGACAAAACTGACAATATCTAATTCCAAAGGGGGGAAAAGCAGCCCAAAAAATGTAACAGTAATGGGCAGGCCGATTGATATTAAAATGCATTATGATTGTCAACACGGGAGTGAAAAGGAGTTTCATGGCTTTCTTGTTAGAAAGTGTGAAAGATTATGTAGAGTTTATTCACTAAATCAGAGACGTAACGAAAATGATGTAGTGTATAATCCCGTAAGAAGAGTCACAGCATCATTTAAGTGGAAAAAACCATTGAAAATTCACACTTTTGAAATGACAGGGAATTCACTATATGGGAAACTATGCAAAACCAAGTATGGCTGCAAAGAAAAAAAACAGTGTAAATTCAAAAGAGGATGCCCTGTGAATAAAAAGTCTGAGCGCAAATATGAGATGGAATGTATGGATGATAAGGTATTAATAAAAACTAAGTGTACCAAGGAAGTCACTCTGAGAAAATGGCTTGATGTGGAAGAAGATGAATAAAAGACAGGTGATTATGACTTCAAAAGTTTATGGTTTTGAACTAATTTTGGATTTGCATGGATGTAATGTCTCCAAGTTCAATAGACAGAGTCTGGATGGCTACTTTGAAAAGCTCTGCAAAGCAATCGATATGGAGAAGTGTGTACGCTACTTTTGGGATGATGTAGGTGTAGAACCTGAAGAGCAGCAGACTGAACCTCATACAAAGGGAACGTCGGCGGTGCAATTTATCCTGACGAGTACTATCGTGGTGCATACTTTAGACTTGCTAAAAGCGGTTTATGTCAATATATTCTCATGCAAGGCTTTTGATCCTGTGGTGGCAGAACAGATAACCAAAGAATGGTTTGGCGCGCAGGAATGCCGAAAGCACTTTATCGAAAGGATTTAGGATGCTGCTGATCGAGAGAGAGATTGATATAGCTGTCCCGAAGGGAAATGTTTCTCTTTTTTCGTATTTTGATGAAAACGTTCGCAAACAATTTAGCGCAGATAACATTCCTGTAAGATTTGCCGTGACTCAAAGTAATGCAAAGGATTTTCACTGTGAGTTGGGCCTCCTATCCGGATTCGACAAGGCTTATGGTTCAAAGCCACCGTCTATTTTTGATTTTAGGCCAAGAAAGGTTGAGAATACAGATAAGTTTAACGCAGTTATGATGGTGCCAACGGGGATCGGCGCAGAAATAGGTGGCCATGCCGGGGACGCGGGACCAACAGCGAGATTGTTAGCCGGTGCGTGCGATACATTGATAACACATCCAAATGTGGTAAACGCATCCGATATCAACGAACTTCCGGAGAATGGCCTGTATATTGAGGGCAGCGTCCTGGCTCAGTTGCTCATGGGTACTGTTGGCCTTCAAAGGATTAGATCCAATAGCGTAATGTTGGTAATTGATAAGCACAAGGAAAGACAACTTTCAGACATGACGGTCAATGCAGTTTCGGCCGCACGTGCTGCATTAGGCCTCAATTGCCCATTGGTTGTTGAAGTGGAGCCCCCGATAAAGATGCTTGCAAGATACTCTACTTCCGGCAGCGCGGTAGGGAGAGTCGATGGTTTGGAAAGAATTTGTGAAATATTGAAAAGCCACAGATCAGAGTTTGATGCCGTGGCTTTCGCTTCGGTTATAGACGTTCCTAAAGAATTTCATACCGAATACTTCGAGAAACACGGAGATATGGTTAATCCGTGGGGCGGAGTCGAGGCAATGTTTACTCATGCCCTGGCAATGCTGTTTCGAGTCCCTACGGCACACGCACCCATGTTTGAGTCTTTGGAGATAGCAAACCTTGACGTCGGTGTAGTAGATCCGAGAATGTCTGCTGAAGCTATATCTAACTGTTTTCTGCATTCGGTCTTAAAGGGACTGCACCGAAGTCCTCGAATTATCACTGACAAAAAGCTTTTAACACATTCAGGGATTTTGTCCGCTGCGGATGTATCTTGTCTGGTTATGCCTGTTGGCTGTATCGGATTGCCGACACTTGCGGCGATGGAGCAGGGTATTCCGGTAATCGCAGTGCGCGAGAACCGTAACCGCATGAAAAATGATCTTCAAAAGCTGCCGTTTGCACCAGGTAAACTTTTTATTGTGGATAATTATCTTGAGGCCGTCGGTGTAATGACAGCTCTCAAAGCAGGGGTAACCATATCTTCAGTTCGAAGACCACTTCCTGAAACGAAGGTGACTTGCGAGCGCTTCAAATCATCTCTCAAAGAACATTCCAAAGTAAGTGATACTGCGTCTATTTCGGAATAGTTATGGGCAAGGCATAGGGGCCAGCCCTTAAAATATAAATAATGATTAAAATTAGGGAGAGGCTTTATAATTGATTATTTTCTATTGACTATTGATTATTCCTCTTTATTTCGTGCTGATTAGTGTTCATTCGTGGTTAATTTACTTTACGATTTACGGAACAAGTTTAAAGGAGAAAAGTATGGAATCTGTTCTTTCATTTTCTGGTCCTGGTCCGGCGGAGTTAATTCTCATCATCTTCATAGCGTTCATTGTATTTGTATTTACCGCCGTAAAGGTGTTTAGCTTTTGTAGAATATTTTCTAAGATGGGCTGCAGTTGGGCTTTCGGTCTGCTGATGCTCCTGCCATTGTCGGAAGTAGTCATACCTCTGATTCTTGCCCTGATTGAGTGGCCGGTTAGCAAAGAACTTCGTCTGTTAAAGCAAGAGCAGAGTGGCAACTCCGAGTAGGGTTTTAGCGAAAATCAGGGAGAGATTTTGTTATTGATTATTTACTATTGACGATTGACTATTTTTCTTTTTTATCCACGTGAATCTGCGTCAATCAGCGGCCCAAGGAAATGCTTATCCATAGCACGCAATACGCACGACACAATACGCTGGACGAATCACGCTGCACGATGTGCAGCATTTTAGGCTCTTTTTCATTTTTGAAGAGTTTATTGGACCCTGCACGGCGTGAATTTGTCCCCTTATATTCCGGAATGGGCTTTTTTGCTTTGACAATAACTATAACAGCTTGTATAATGGATTTATAATAAGGGGTGTGTTTTGTGCCGCCCTGATGATTAAGACATGCGCTGGCCGATAAAAGGAGAACCGATGAAGAGCGTTTTTGTATGTAAGGTGATTTTGCCTGTAATATTGTTGGTTTTAGTTTTCATGCCCTTCGGCTGTAAGTCCAGCCAGCCCGGCGAGACCGCCGCCGAAGGCAATAGAAGACATCAACGCATGGTTAGGATTAATCAGCAGGAAATGATGAAGGATATAGATGCGGCGTTTCTGCTTGACAAGCCGAGCAGACTTACCGATAAAAGGATACCGTAAGTCGAGAACGAGTTACGGCAACAAAAGGATTTGATTCGTGGATACACTCATCGATCAAATACACTTGTATTTCAATCGTGTAGCGGACTACCCTCTGCATATTATCGCCATAGAATTGATTCTCATCGGGCTTGTGGTTTACTGGATAGTGGATTTTCTCGAAGGCACTCGCGGCGAAAGGCTTTTCCGTGCCGTCATATTCATTCTCATCGTGGGCTTTCTTGTCCTGAAGCTGCTCGTCGGGCAGTTTCCATTCGAGCGACTGCAGTATCTGTACAATGGTTTTTTGATCGGCGTTTTGATTATCGCGGTCGCGGCGTTTCAGCCGGAAGTCCGAAGAGCTTTGATGCGAATAGGCCAGAGCCGTTTCTGGTCGAGCGCATCCCAGCAGCTATCGCGGACAGTCGAAGAGCTGGTTGCCGCTGTGACTGTACTTTCCGAAGCCCGAATCGGGGCCATTATTGTTATTGAAAGGCGCGTTGCGTTGGGCGAGTTTATAGAAACCGGAGTTCGAGTCGACGCCCGGGTGACTTCCGAGCTGCTCAAGACTATTTTCCAGCCCGGCACTGCTCTGCACGATATGGCCGTTGTAATACGAGGCGACAGAATAATCGCCGCCAGGGTGCAGTTACCACTTGCTGAGGACGGCGGCTTCGGGAGTGCTTCGCTTGGCTCTCGCCACCGTGCGGCTATAGGCATAACGACCGGCTCGGATGCCATCTGCCTGGTGGTAAGCGAGGAAACGGGGATAATTTCTGTTACTGAGAACGGAAAACTTACGCGAAATATGGATGAAGCCAGGTTAAAAAAGCATCTTTCAAGTGCGCTCTCATGAGTCGAGCCGTGTTGGATTTTGAGTACGAATTACGATGTTAGGAAAGATCAAATACAGTAAAATAGCGATTGTTATTTTTTTGACAGTCCTGATTTGGGTTTGGGCGGACCTTGCGCTCGACGAAACGTTATCGGTTCCAGGAGCTACGATAATAGTAGCCGAATTGGCCGAATCCAGCGACGATCTCTGGGTAAATTTCGGCGGCAAAGCTTCCGCTTCTATCGATAATATTGTGCTCAAAGGTCCGGCGTCCAAAATTGCGGAGATAAAGCGCGAATTGACCGAAGGCTCACTGGAGCTTAAATTCTCTTTGAATCCTGATTGGCAGGGGATATCTACCGCCGGTTCGCATACTATAAACGTTTTGGATTTTATTAAAAAGAGCGAGGAGATGAGATATCTGAGCGGCCTGACGGCCGAATCCTGCGAGCCGAACACACTTACCGTCGATGTCGTCAAACTCGTTGAAAGACCGCTGACCGTTCAATGTGTCGATGAGAGCGGAAATTCTCAAAAGACCGAAAGCATAGTGCCGCCGACAGTTAATATGCTTGTCCCCGGCGAATGGGGGAACGATAAACTCATAGCCAGAATCAGATTAACGCAAAGTGAAATCGAACAGGCAAGAAAAGTGCCTGTTAAGAAAAAACCGTACGTCGAGTTGGCGCCGGAGCAAAGTAGAGAGGTGGCCGCAAGCGTGACGATCAAGCTCTCGCCGGAAGAAGATCCGCTCACTGTCCAGAGAATCGAGGACGCGACACTCGTTCCTGCTATGAGTCCGACTTTGCTGGCGAAATATTACGTTGAGATAACAAATCTGGCAACTGTATTGAGTTCTATCTCCGTCAGAGCAACAACCGATGCAAAACGAGCGTATGAAGACCAGCTATTACCACATATGACGCTGTACATTTTCGACAGTGACAAGGAAAAGGGCCAGGAAGTTCAGCGCAAGAAGGTTCACTACAATTTTCCTCCGGAATATGTCCGCAAAGGGGAGATCGAGCTAAGCCAGGAGCCTGCTACCGCCGAATTTAAGCTCCTCCCGCGTCCTTCTACCGAGAGTGAGTAAGGCTCCGCAAGCCGTCAATACCGTCGTAAAAACTCCTGCTTCGACTATAGCCTGAAAGTCAATTGCCCGCTGCGATAAGAATCAATTCGTTTGCCGGGCTTAGTTTCCCTGAGTTCCGCCGGGAAGGTTTTTTCTTACCCTTGAAACGGTAATCAACGCCGTATAAGCGAGGAATATCGCGAGAATTATGAGCATCACGTTTATTACTGCAAGCATGATATTAGGTTTCTCGGCGGTCGCGAAGATGTATGTGTTGTATAAGAGGGCGCCGATTGTGGTCGCGAGCATGATGACAGCCGGAATGGCGGTAAATAGAAAGCTGCGACGATGCGTGAATAAATACACACTTGCGACAATGAGAACAAGGCTGGCAATCAACTGGTTGGCGGCCCCGAACACGGGCCAGATCGCTTTCCAGTTACCCAGCGCCAGGGTGCCTGCCAGAACGCCGACAAGCAGGGTCGCGGCATATTTGTTTTTCATATAGGGTATTCTGAATGTTTCACCGAGCAGCTCGTTGCACAAGTAGCGGGTGATTCTTGTTGCCGTGTCGAGAGTCGTCATAATGAAAGTCTTTAGCATTGTAATGCCGATAAGCGTTCCAAGACCGCCGAAAAACAGCTTTGTAAGCTCTCCGTATCCTGTTCCGAAAGCTTTAATCCAGCCGCCTTTATTGAACAGCTCCTGGTATACGGGCCCTTCGATACCAGCCGGGGCGCTCTTCCAGTACAGACCGGCCGAGACCGCCATGACCGCCAGAATTGCCAGCGCGCTTTCCATAATCATGGCTCCATAGCCTATAACGCGAGCATCTCGCATTCGCGGAATCTGTTTTGAAGTTGTGCCGCTTGCAACGAGACTATGGAATCCCGAAATGGCGCCGCACGCAATATTGACGAATAGCATGGGCCACATCCATCCCATTTTGGAGGAAAATGCGACAATGCCCGGGGCTTTCATCTCAGGATGTGTAATAATAAGACCCAGGAATCCGAAGAACATGCCCATATACAATACCACGCCGGCGAGATGATCTCTTGGTTGAAGCAGCAGCGTTACCGGTGTTACGGATGCAACCATGCCGTAGAAAAGCAAAATTACAGTCCACCAGCGTGCGGCAGTGTCCTCATTGGCGAAAGGAAGCCTGACTGGAAAATAATAACCCGCTACAATCAGACCGACCAGCAGCAGCAATCCCGCGATAGAACACAGCAGCACCGGATACTGCATGCGATACATCAGAAATCCAATAACGAAGGCGACCACAACGAGTCCGAAAGTTGGAATGACAACCTCTGGCGTTGTGGCCAGAGTCTTTCCGGCAACCGCTGCAAAAACCGCGACAATCAGGATCAGAGACAAGAAGGCGAAAACGCTGAAGATAATCTTGCTGGTCTTTCCCATCACGGACTCTGTAATCGTGGTAATGGACTTTCCCTTGTGTTTGAGAGACAGCACAAGTGCTGTAAAGTCATGTACCGCTCCGAAGAGAATTCCGCCGACCACAATCCAGATCACGGCGGGCAGCCACCCCCAGTACAGGCACGCAATGACGGGCCCTATCACGGGTGCGGCCCCCGCGATAGAGGCGAAATGGTGCCCGAAAAGAATAGTCCAGTGTTTAGCAGGGACGTAGTCCACGCCGTCGTTCATTGCTACTGCGGGTGGAACCTCATTATCGTCAAGCCCCACCCACTCTTTGACTTTTCGGCTGTAGAAAATATACCCCAAGAGCAATAGAAAAACCGCGATTCCTGCAACAACCAGCGAATTCATTTATCAGGCTCCTTACAATTCTTATATCGATCACTGCTTTTTTTAATTTACCGTCGACAGCCCTGTTACAGCATCGGCAATCAGCTCGATGCTTCGATTAGTCGCACCATTTCATCTTTGGCCCGTTTTAATTGAATATCCTTACCGGCGGCAAAACGTATATCGAAAGGTACCTCGATATCAGGTTCGACTCCAACACCTTCCAGACGCTTTCCATCGATGAGCATGTCGGCCGCTCCATAGTACAAAATTGAATCTGAGGATATCTCCTTTTTCTTTCCGCCAGTGACATATCCAGCCGTACGCTCTCCGACCAAAACACCTCTTCCTGTCTTCTTGAAAAGATATGCCAATACCTCTTTGCCGCTGCGTGAGCCGCCATTAATAAGAACGACAACGGGTTTAGTGCACCCGGCAATAAAATTAAATGTTCGTTTCCTTTCTGTTGATACGACGGTTACCTCTCCCAGGCCATACTGTAAAAAAGGGGCGATAAATTCATATCCCATATCGCCCCCATAACCATCTCGAATATCAATGATTATCCCTTCTGTTTCATTTGCTCGATGGATACCGTATTCCAGCGTATCCTTCATCTCGGATCCATGCAGCCACCAGAGGCGAACGTAAGCAAAACGGTGCCCTCTATATTCGATAGTCTTTAAGCTGGCATACGAATCATTACCCAGTCGATCCTTTTCTTTCATATCGATGGGTGTAACCTTTAGTGTTTTTCGAGTGGACTCTAACGGCCCCCGTTGAACAATCAGTTCTATTTCTTTGCCCGTCTTATTAAAAAATGAACGAATCGGGTGAAAGGGCTGACCATCTGCTTCTACCAGCCAGTCGCCAAAGAGTATGCCGGCTTTCTCTGCCGGTGATGAATGAATAACGCCGATAACATAATGATGTTCCTCTATCTTTTTGGTCACCACGCCGATTCCGCTCCGATGGGCGTCATGTTTTCCGAATACAACCTGTATTATGTAATATCCAGGATCCCACTTCGTGTAGTAACGGGTATGTGACGTCTTTAACTCCGCTAACATTTGGTTGATGATTTCAGCAAGAGATTCGTGGTCTTCAGCGGCGACAGCTTTCGGTCTGTAGCGTTTTCGAGCATCTGCCCAGTCTATTCCGTTGAAGTTCGGGTCCCAGAATTCATCTTTGATAGTTGACCATACCTTGTAGAAACATTCGGCCGGATTAAACTTGTCCGGCTGCGGCTCTTTCCTGTCTTCTCCTAATATGACCCGAGTCTCGGTTGAGGACGTGACCTTTATTCTTTCGGTTCCGCTGGCGCATTGTGAATCCCATAAAACCAATACCAGGACCACAATTCGAAACATCCTCGCCATTAATCTATCTTTCTCAACCCTTATCCGCTCAGCATTATTCGCTACTCTCTGTGTTTTCGAGTAAAGAGCCTGATCGGAACTTCGTCAATCGGCAGTATAGATCGTAACCTGTTTACAATGAATCTGCGATAGTTTTCTTCGAACAGTTCGGGGGCGTTTACGAACATAAGAAACGTAATCGGATTGACCGCGACCTGCGTTGCATAATAAATCTTCGGCCAGCCTTTCTTTCCCCTTTTAGCAGCGGTGATCTTCTCCTGTTTTATGGCTTCAAAAGCCTTATTCAGCCCGGCTGTCGGTATCCATGTCATCGTCTGCTTGAAGATTTCCGCCGCCAGGTCCAAAACGCTCTGGATGTTCTTGCCTTCGGTTGCCGTGGTGAATGCCAATGGTGCGTATCTCAGGCCCGGCAGCAGCTTCGTCAAATAATCCTCGTAGTCCTTGGTAGCGGCCGAATCCTTTGCGAGGTCCCATTTGTTGACTACCATTATGCAGCTTTTGTATTCTTCGGCGATGAATTTGGCTAATTTCTTATCGACTTGCGAGACCGGCACCGCGGCATCTATCAAAAACAGCACAACATCGGCGCGCTGAATCGAGCGCGTAGCACGAACGTAGCTGTAAAATTCGATGCTGTCCGCCATCTTGTTCTTTTTTCTTACGCCGGCGGTGTCGATGACGACGATGGTTTTGCCGTCCTTTTCGAAGCGGACATCCACCGCGTCTCTTGTAGTGCCCGGCGTCTCGCTTACGATTACCCGCTCGGAACCGACCATCGCGTTGACCAGCGTGCTCTTGCCGGCGTTTCGCTTGCCGACAATCGCAATTTTCATTACCGGCTCGGTCGGCCTGTCCGAATCCAGATGTGCCAGTCTGTCGAAAATCATATCGAGCAGGACCGCTTTGTTGATATTATTCTTCGCCGAGATGCACTGAAATTCGCCGAAGCCGAGCCTGGAAAATTCACCCGCGGCAGGAAACATTTTAGCCGTGTCGGCCTTGTTGGCAACGCCGATGACGTCAAGGTTGTTTTTACGCAGAAGCTGGGCGATTTTTTTATCCAGCGGCACAATTCCATCGCGAATATCGACCATAAACAGCACGAGATTCGCCGATTCGATCGCCTTGTGGATTTGCCGCTCGATATGCTCGCTCAGCAGGTCGCTGTCGACGATCCCGTATCCGCCGGTATCGTTGAGTTCAAAATACTGGTCGTCCCGGCCGATTATAGTGCTCACCCGGTCTCTCGTAACGCCGGCCGTCGGCTCGACGATACTTATCATATGCCCCGACAGAGCATTCAAAAGACTGCTCTTGCCAACATTAGGCCGACCAATTATCGCAACTACAGGTAATGCCATTCTGATAATTTCCTATTGCTTATCTTCTTTTCAGTTATTACTATTACTTTTATACCTAATAGTCAATATGCAAGTTCTCAGTGCGAGAAGTTGTTTTTTAAGAGGAGCAGATAATATGAAGAATAATCGACGGGATTTTTTGAAGATAGTGGCTGCCGGGGCGGCGGCGGCGGCGGTGCCGGGATTTGCGCAGGAACCGCAGAAGAAAGAAAAGGCCGGCAACACGCCGGCGCAGAAAATGCTGCCGCGATGGCGGGGTTTTAATCTGCTGGATATGTTCACAATGCAAAGCAGGGGCGACTTCCGGGAAGATGATTTCCGCTGGATGCGCGACTGGGGCTTCGACTTCGTTCGTTTGCCGATGTGCTATCGGCTGTGGATAGAGGATGGGAACGACTACAAGCCCCACGAGCCGATGCTGGAGAAGCTCGACCGGGCTGTTGATCTTGCCGGCAAGTACGGCCTGCACGTTAGCCTGAATTTCCATCGCGGGCCGGGCTATTCGGTCAACGGCGAATTCACCGAGCCGCATAATCTCTGGAAGGACGCCGAGCCGTTAAAGGCCTTCTGCTTCCATTGGCAGATGATGGCGAAGCGTTATCGCGGCATATCGAAGGACAAGCTCAGCTTCGACCTTATCAACGAGCCGCCTTCCATCGGCAATCTGATGAGCAGGGCCGACC
>Ga0307379_10010298_pt1 | contig 12388 bp, 11 predicted proteins | sample UN2MG_FD_202237 | JGI IMG/M metagenome (GOLD analysis project Ga0307379, IMG submission 202237) | Soil microbial communities from Risofladan, Vaasa, Finland - UN-2 | ecosystem: Environmental > Terrestrial > Soil > Coastal area > Acid sulfate soil | place: Finland: Risofladan, Vaasa | collected... | reverse complement strand
AGGTGAAAGAGTTACGCCGCCTGCGGATGCGCTGGGTCGGCCATCGCCTGCACACCGAAGCGATTATCGCGGTCCATCCTGATCTTTCAACGATTCAAAGCCATGAAATTGCCGAAAAGATCCGGCATGATTTATTTCATCAATTTCCCACCATGTCGGATGTGATGATCCACGTCGATCCGTATGCGCTGGAAAAAGAGACGGAGGCCTATCATCGCCTCACCCAGAGTCACGATCCGATACCAGAGTTGCTAAGCGGCTGAGATTATCCGAGGGCAATAGCGGCATGCCACAAAAAGTGTTGCTCGAAGTTCAGAATCTGGTCACCCAGTTTGACACCCAGGAGGGCACAGTTCACGCTGTGAATGGCGTGACTTTGACCGTCCACGAAGGTGAGATTCTGGCTTTGGTCGGTGAATCGGGCTGTGGCAAGAGCGTGACCATGCTCTCGGTCATGGGTCTAATCCCCCAACCGCCGGGAAAAATTGTCTCGGGGGAGATCTACTTTGACGGAAAGAATCTAGCAAAGCTGAGTAACAAGGAGATGCGTGGCATCCGCGGGAATGATATGGCCATGGTCTTCCAGGACCCCAACTCTTCCCTGAATCCGGTGGTTAGCATCGGCCGGCAAATAACTGAAGCACTCAAACTACACACCGACTTAAATTCCTCCCAGGCTCGGGAGAAAGCTATTGAATTGCTCGACCTGGTGGGTATACCCGAGGCCGCCCAGCGGGTGGACGATTACCCCCACCAATTCTCGGGCGGTATGCGCCAGCGGGCGATGATCGCCATGGCCCTTTCCTGCGATCCAAAATTGCTCATCGCCGACGAGCCGACAACCGCGCTGGATGTAACCATTCAAGCCCAGATCGTCGAGCTGGTGAAGAAGCTGCAGCGCACCCTGGGTATGGCCGTGATCTGGATTACCCATGACCTGGGCCTGGTGGCCAATTTGGCGAGCCGGGTGGCGGTCATGTACGCCGGCCGTATTGTCGAGGAAGGGACGGTTGAACACATCTACGCCCAAACCCGGCACCCCTATACCCAGGGATTGCTGAAATCCATTCCCCAACTGGGCGTGGACGTGCCTGAGTTGCTACAAGAGATAAAAGGTACGCCCCCAGACTTGATGCACGAAATCAATTACTGCGCTTTCGCCCCGCGTTGTTATTATAGCGACGAGAGTTGCCTCGCTGCCAGACCATCCTTAATGATGACAGATGTTTTCGCACAGTTTTCAGCCTGCTGGCATTGGGAGAGCCTGGTAAACCCGGAAACTGTAGCCCTCACGACCCTGAATACGACTGGAGACGGGACCACCGACCGGTTAGCAGAAAAAAATGGATCGCCGAGCGAGGAGGATATTATCGTTCGCGTGGATGGCTTAAAGACCTATTTTTCTATCCGTAAGGGCATACTGCAACGCAAAGTCGGCGATGTGCAGGCTGTCGACGGGGTGGACCTGCTTATTCGGCGGGGAGAGACCCTTGGCCTGGTTGGAGAGAGCGGATGCGGAAAAACGACATTCGGCCGGACCTTACTCAGACTGTATGAACCCCTGGCAGGGAGCATTACTTTTGACGGTGAGGAGCTGCTCTCCCTCAATAATCAAGAGATGCGCAGCATACGCAAACGCATGCAAATGATCTTTCAGGACCCCTACTCCTCGATGAATCCGGGCATGCGCGTGTGGGAGATTATCGGCGAGCCGCTTAAAGTTCACGATCAGGGCAACAACCAGGAAATCAAGACCCGGGCCAAAGAGTTGCTTGAGCTTGTGGGTCTGAATGCCAACCACATCGATCGCCATCCCCATGAATTTAGCGGCGGTCAACGCCAGCGTATCGTCATCGCCAGGGCCCTGGCCCTTAACCCCGCTTTCATCATCTGCGACGAACCGGTCTCTTCCCTTGACGTATCGGTCCAGGCCCAAATCATCAATTTACTCGATGAGCTACAGCGTGAATTTGGTCTTACTTACCTCTTTATTGCCCACGATCTGGCGGTCGTCCGCCACATTTCAGACCGGGTGGCGGTTATGTATTTGGGGAAGATTGTCGAGCTGGCCGGGCGTGACGACCTGTACCGGCAGCCCTTCCACCCCTATACTCTGGCCTTGCTCAGCGCAGTACCGGTACCAGATCCAGCCAAGATTGGCACGCGGCAAAAGGTGATCCTGGAGGGGGATCTGCCCAGCCCGGCTTCACCACCATCAGGCTGTCGCTTCCATACGCGATGCCCGATTGTACAAATGGGTCTTTGTGATATCGATGATCCCGAATTTCGCCAGGTCGCGCCGGAGCGCTGGGTGGCCTGCCATCTTGTGGATGTCCAAAATCAGGAGAGTACCTATGATTTAAACTTAAATGAAGAATTCTTTCAAAGAATGCCAATAAATAGGTAACAAGCACAAGGGAGGTTTGGAGAATGAAGAAGTCATATCTGTTTATGCTTTTGCTGGTCGGTTTGCTCTTGCTTGCCGCATGCCAGCCGGAAGAAGTTCAGGTGGAGGTAACCCGCGTCGTCACAGAGACTATCACCGAAGAGATGGAAGTGACCCGAATCGTGGAAGGGGAGGTTGTCACCGAGAGCGTGGAAGTGACGCGAATTGTCGAGGTGGAAGTGGTGCCCGAGGTTCCTGAGGAACCAACCAGCCTGCGCATGGCCATCCACGGCACCGAAAATTCACTGAATCCTTATACCTACCGAACCGGATACCCTGGTTGGAACATGTTGTTGCTTGAATATGACACCTTGCTGCAACTTGATGCCGACGGGGTTCCCCAGCCCTGGTTGGCTTCGAATATGGAGCTCAGCGAAGATGGTCTAACCATAACTTTCGATCTGCGCGATGATGTCACCTGGCACGATGGGGAGCCTTTCACGGCCGAGGATGTCAAATTCACGGTGGAATATTACCAGACTCATGAGCACGGCCGCTGGACCCGAAATTCGCAACCAATCGAATCGGTCGAGACTGACGGCGACTACAAGGTGATCTTCCACATGGCGGCCGGCTCCCCCGGTTATGAACTCCAACTGGCAGAGACGCCAATAATCCCCCAGCACATCTGGGAAGGCGTTGAGGATCCGGACACCCACGAATTCGAAGCGAATATCGGTACCGGCCCCTACAAGCTGACTGAGACAGTCCTTGACCAGTTCTATGTCATGGAGGCGAACGAAAATTATTTCGCGGGTAAACCGGCCGTAGACAAACTCGTTTTTGTCCAATTCGCCGACGATTCCGGTAGCCTGGCGGCCATACGCACAAACGCCGTCGATATGATTGTCCGCAGGGCCAGCCCAGAACAGATCACTATCCTTGGCGCGGTCGAGGGCATCGACGTCGCCCAGGGACCAGAGTTTGCCACGGACATGGTCAACTATGACGTGGAACGTTTCCCCTTCAACAATAAGACCGTGCGCCAGGCCATGAACTTGGCCATCGATCGCCAGGACCTGGTCGATACCGTCTATCTCGGCGCGGCCTCCCCCGGGAGCGCTGGTTGGATACATCCCGCTTCACCCATGTATAATGAGGCGGTCGTTACAACCTATGATCCCGATGCGGCCATGGCCTTGCTTGAAGAGGCGGGCATTACCGACTCCGATGGCGACGGCATTCGCGAATTGGATGGTCAACCCTTATCCTTTGAGTTTTTGGCGGTCAGCACCGAGGCGCTCCGCCTTCGTGAAGCCGAGTTGGTGAGCGAAATGCTAGGCAAGATTGGCATCGAAGCTGTGGTCACCGCCGTTGAGACCTCCACCTGGGAGGAAGCGGTGTGGCCGGGATTTGACGTGACCCAGGGGCGCAACTATGAAATGTCTATGTGGGGTTGGTCGGCGCCAGTTCAAGCGAATCCACTGCGTATGTGGCAACTCCTACACTCCAGCCCCGACACTGGCTTCCTGAATCTCACAGGTTTCGCCAACGAACGTGCTGACGAGCTATCTGAAACGCTGACGACGGCCATCGATCCTGCAGTCCAGAAAGAAACTCTGGCCGAACTTCAGGAAATCACGGCCGACGATCTGCCCTTTATCTTGTTACTTTATCCGGACGGCGCTTATGCCTACTGGTCGAGCGTTTACGACGGCTGGACCTTTATGGCCGGACAAGGCGTCTTCAACAAATTATCCTTCATACCCGAAGAGGCCCGGCCATAGATCTAAAAAACCCCGTAGGTCTTGTAGACCTACGGGGTTTTGGGCCAGGTAAATTGAGGTAACGATATGTTAAGTGAGTCGAGAGGAGGTCGTGTTTTCCAATACCTGTTCGTATTGGTCGTGGCGATCTCCCTCAACTTCTTCCTGCCGCGCATGATGCCGGGAAACCCACTGGCCTTGTTGGCCGGAGTTGACGTGGGGCTGATGACCCAGGAGGACCGGGATAAGGTCATGGCCGAGGCCGGCCTGGATCGCCCGCTGATCGAACAATATGCCAGTTACTGGGGCGACTTGTTGCGGGGTGACTTTGGTTATTCCTACCGTCAAAAGGAACCTATCGCCAACCTCGTTCTGGCCCGCCTACCCTGGTCGCTGTTCCTGGCCGGCTCATCATTGGTCCTCGCCGCGATAGTGGGCATCGCCGCCGGCGCGTACTCGGCCTGGAAGCGGGCCAGCGTTATAGATGTCGGATTGTTATGGTCGATGATCACCATCAACTCCATGCCCTCTTTTTGGCTGGGCATGTTGTTGATCGCCATCGTATCAGTCCGCCTCGGCTGGTTGCCTTCCTTTGGCGCGGAAACGCCCGCGGCCGGATATGAAGGCCTAGACCGGGTCATCGACATCGGCCGGCACGCCATCCTGCCTGTCTTAACCTTGACCGTGCTGACCATCCCAGCCGTCTACCTGACCATGCGCTATACCATGCTCAGCGTGTTAGGTTCTGACTTCATCCGTACAGCCCGGGCCAAAGGGGCCGGGGAAACCAGGGTCTTATTCGCCCATGCCATGCGCAACTCCATGGCCCCGGTAGTCACCATCCTGGCCCTACGCCTCGGTTTCGCCTTTGGCGGGACGGTGATCATAGAGACAGTTTATTCCTATCCCGGCCTGGGCCGGCTGATGTTTGAGGCGGTTGGCGGTCGTGATTTTCCTGTCATGCAAGCCGGCTTTTTATTGATCACCATCGCCGTGCTGGCCTCCAACCTACTGGCCGACTTTCTCTATCCCTTCCTGGATCCGAGGACAAAAGGGCAATGAGCGTTGCAAATATAAAAATTGGGTCCGATGGTGAAAGGGTCGCCGGTATTCCCGAATCGCGTAAGCATAAGATCCGGTTTTCAGCTTCTTTTATTGCGGCCGTCCTGGGCGTCTCTATGATCCTGATCCTGGTTCTGACGGCCGTTTTCGCCAAACAGCTCAGCCCTTATGATCCGGCCGAACGGGTCGGCAAGCCCTTCGAGGTGCCCAGTGTAGCCCACAAATTGGGTACCAATGATATCGGCCAGGATATTCTCAGCGAGTTGATCTACGGCACGAGGGTCTCCTTGACCGTCGGTTTCGCCACGGCCGCCTTCGCCATTTTTCTGGGCACCAGCGTAGGTCTGCTGGCCGGTTATTTCAGGCGCATGGATAGCATTTTGATGCGGGTAGTGGATATCATCCTGGTTATCCCCTTCTTGCCCTTATTGATTATGCTGGCCGCCTACCTGGGCCGCAGTATGATCAATACGGTGATCATTATCGGCCTGCTGATCTGGGCCGGGTCGGCCCGGGTCATCCGTTCCCAGGTGTTGACCATCGCCAAAAAAGAATATGTGGTGGCGGCCCGGGCTGTTGGGGCGACCGACCGGCACATCATCTTCCGCCATATTTTGCCCCAGGTGACGCTGTTGGCCATTGGTCAGTTTGTCCTGGTGGTCAGCACGGCCATCTTGTTGGAATCGGCCCTGAGCTTTTTGGGGCTGGGCGACCCGATTCAGAAAAGCTGGGGGACGGTTCTTTATTGGGCCCAGGTCCGAGGCGCCTTCCTCACCCCGGCCTGGCTGTGGTGGGTAATGCCCCCGGGCTTGCTCATCGTGTGCGCCGCGCTAGGTTTTGCCCTCATCGGTTTTTCCCTCGAACAAAGGGTCGATCCGCGACTCAAACAAAAAAGATAGGAGTCCCTTCATGAACCGAATATTGATGTTAGCCAGTTTTGGGCTGGAAATTGTCGAATGCGGTGGGGCGTTAGCCCGCCATGTGCAGGCCGGTGACCATGTGCAGGCGGCTGTATTGCTCTGCCGGCCGGAATCTCGATCTCAAGTGACCGAGGCAGCCGGTATCCTGGGCATCCAGGAGGTTGAATATCTCGACTTCCCCAACGGCGGCTGGACCGTAGATGTGCCCTGGAAAGAAAAGTTGGTGGCCATGCTGCGCCGGACCCGGCCGGATATCATCATCCACCAGGATCCCCACCATGCCCAGCACGATCTCGATCCCGACCGGCGGTTGATTGCCCTGATCTATGCCGAGTCACTGGCCCTGGCCAGCCGCGACTGGCGCCTGGAGGCGTGTGGCGGGTTGGAGCCCCTGCCCGTGCCAACCATCTACTATATGACCCCCGAACACGCCAACTGCATCGTTGAAATCAGCGAGACTTTTGAACTGAAACAGCAAGCCCTGGCTGTGTTAGGCTACCAGTTATCTTTCAGCGCCGAGGTAATCGAAGAACGGGCAACCCCAGCCGCCCTGCAACACGTCCTGCCCAACTATGAAGCCCTCAAAGAAGACAAGGTTGCCCTGGGGCTGGCCTTGCATCGTGAGTTTGACAAGGCGCTGGCCCTGGTTCATGGGTTGGCCGGCCATTCCGGGGCGGTGATGGGCGAAGCCTACCGGCGTGAAGGCCCATTCGTGATGGACGGCTTAATCCGCTAATAGGAGGGAGGTATCATGGAAAAGCAGCAGAAAGAAGGCCCGGACATCATCAAAATGGGGGAAGGGGTACGCATAATCGAGGATGTTTTGACGGCCTACGGCATCGACACCCTGGAAGGCAAGGTCGGCCCGCTGCTCTTCGGCGAGAGCGGCCGGACGCACTTTCTGGACATGCCGGCCGGCTCCTATGTGGACGAGCATCCCCACGCTGACGAGGCCTTTACGCTGACCATGCGCGGATCCTACGTGCTCTGCGTTGATGGCGTACGCCGCCTCATGAGGCCGGGCAGCATCCAGGTCTTCAAGCCTGGCATTGCCACCGGCTATGAAGTGCCCTTTGACGAACCGTGCTATATCCTGGTTTTTAGAGGGGTGGTCCAAGAATCGGCCGAGGAGATGCTGGAGAGTATTGAACAGATGAAAATGCATTTTGTTGAAGCCCAAGAATCGAGTGAGGTATTTATGCTGAGGGACCTGCCTGTAGATCATCCGGCCCGCATCTTTGCCCATAAGGTGAATCCTTCGCTGTTTTAGCCCAGCTGTTTGGCTGTTGTCAGGCTGTTTCCCCCGTTATTTCTGTGGCCCAGGATAGACTCCGTCACCTTGCGGAACGCGGTCAATCCTGAGAGCATTCGGGCATGGCCCACAATTTCGTAGGAGTTTCCGTGTACACAATCATCACCGCACGAGCATTGGAGCGCTACAATGAACTCAGAAATAGCATGGATCAGGCAGCGGGGCCTGAATTCCTCGGAAAGGACAGGGTAGTAAAAAAGTTTTGGCCTCTTGTAGCCGAAACCTTTCCCGATAACCAGTTTTGTATGGTTGAGAAAGAGAGCGGCCGGCCGGTAGCCATCGGTAACAGTATCCCGCTGGCTTTCGAGGGCGCATGGCCTGACCTGCCGGCCGAAGGACTCGACTGGGTCTTGGAAAAAGGTTTTTTGGACCACGCTGCGGGCAAGACGCCGACCATAATGAGCGCCCTATATATCGAGGTGGCCGGTTCGGAACGCGGCCGGCATCTCAGTGGGGAAATGCTGGCCATCATGCGCAAGATCGCCCACTCCCAGGGCTTCAGCCAGCTGATCGCCCCCGTCCGGCCCTCAATGAAGAGCCGCTACCCCTTGATAGACATCAACACTTATCTTTCATGGCAAACCAGCGAAGGGCTGCCCTTCGACCCATGGCTTCGCGTTCATATCCGGGCCGGAGGGCGGGTACTCCATCCCTGCCTGCAGGCTATGTCCATCAGCGGGACACGGGCAGAGTGGGCCGAATGGACCGGTATGGCTTTCCCTGGTGATGGCCAATATACCATCCCTTACGGACTGGTTCCCCTCCAGGTCCTGGGCGATGAGGGTACATACGTCGAGCCTGGTGTGTGGGTGTTACATGAGCTCAGCCCAGAAGATTAAACCTACATGGCCGGCCATCCAGCTTATAAATTCGTATCCCTCATGTGCATATACGACTCTTTGATGAGCCTGCGCAACACATCCTGATTTACATCCGCCAGCTTGTTAATGTACAGACACGACTTACCGATCTTATGCTTGCCAAGTTCTCCCAACAGCTCATCATAATCATCAAAGCCGGGCATGATGTACACAGTCATGCTCTGTTTGCGCGGTGAAAAGCCTACCAAGGGCATATCCCCCTCGCGCCCACTTTCATATTTGTAATGGTAGCTGCCATAGCCGATAATGCTGCTGCCCCACATGACAGCGCCTTCGCCGGTTAAATCCCCCATCATTTCCAACAGGGCAAAACCATCTTCACGGCGCCTCTTATTTTCCACGCTGTTTAAAAAGTCGATCACATCCTGATCAGTGGGACGCGTCTTGTTCTCACTCATAAAGATTCCTCCTTCAGGTTTGGGCCAGTTAACCCAGCTTGCTTACATGGCATTGCCATTGGTCTCTTACGCGGCCAAACCGTAAGCTTGCCTGAGCCAGGCTTTCAGCTTAGCGTCAACCTCAAGCGGGGTTGTAATCACCACCTTGTGACTGCACATGCCGCTAAAGACCACGCCGCCTAACAATCGCTCGGTGGAATCTACACCCTTAAGGTTTAGGTCCTGGTCGACCCGGGTCTTGGTGGAGGGCTGGACGATGGCAAACTGCGTTTTACGACGCAGGCCGACGTAGCTCTTCTTGGGCGCTACTTCAACATCCGGCTCAAACCCGTTCACCGCCGCGAGGGCAGCCTCGTAGACTGGTTTCAAGCCCGCCTTGGCGCTGGAATATTGGCCTGCGACCAGATCGGCTTCGGTAGGCGGCCCGCCGGCCGCTTGCTGCCGGTAGCGGATAGCGATGGTGTTGGCGAAGCCGTGGGTTACGCCGTACTCGCCCTTGAGCAAGTTCATCATCTCACCATGCTTTTCAAGGCCGGAGGCCGAGAGGAGATTGAACCACTCAGCCAACGATTTGCCAGTCTTTTCGGGCTTGTTGTCGATCATAGTCTGTGCTTGGGGATCTATGTTGGGGATCATGGTTCATTTCCTTCTCAAGCCGGCTATTCCTGAGGGCAACAACACGTTATGAACCGTTGCTTCGCAGCCGAACGTACTCTTGCATCAGCCGGATAATCAGGCGTCATTTTAGCACTATACTCAGTATTTTTCGCTCGTTTTGCGAAAAACGACTAACTATCCACCTTTTTGTTAACCACCGTCTGGGCCGGCTCTTCGTTGACGACAAGCTGAAAAACATCCGGCCGGGCATAATGGCCGACGACATCAAAATCGTATTTTCCGCTGGCTACTTCGGCCAGGTCCAACTCGGCCGTTAAGATGCCCTCCTGATCAAAGAGCGGACCGGCCAGCACTTCACCCAAGGGGGAGATTATGGCGCTGCCACCACGGCTCAACACCTCCGGTTGGTCTCTTAACTCCTCGCGGCCTTCGAAATCGGCCGGGACCATCTCTTTCGTGAAATATTGGTTGCAGCTTAAAACATAGCAGCGTCCTTCACAGGCGATGTGCCTGATGGTAGCCTGCCATGAATCACGGCTATCGGCCGTTGGCGCCAGGTATAGTTCAACCCCCTTGCCGTACATGGCCATGCGCGCCAGGGGCATGTAGTTCTCCCAGCAGATCAGGCCACCGATTTTTCCCACGTCCGTGGCCAGGACCGGCATGGTGCTGCCATCACCCTCACCCCAGATGTACCGTTCGGCGGCCGTGGGCTTCAGTTTGCGATGTTTGCCCAAGAGCCGGCCGTCGGGCCCAAAATAAAGCAGCGAGCAATAGAGCGTGCCGCCGCTGCCCTGATTGTCTTTTTCGATGGCGCCCATGGCCAGGAATACCCCGGCTTCCCGAGCCGCCTCGGCCAGTCGGTCCGTGGCCAGGCTGGGAACCGCCAGAGAACTACGCCAATAGCGCTCCCAAAGCCGCCGCCCTTCCGGGGAGCGTTTGCCGACCACCGTGCCGAAGCTGAAACCGGCCGGGTAGCCGGAGAGGAACGCTTCGGGAAAAAGTACCAATTTGGCCCCGGTCGCGGCCGCTTCCAGGATTAAACGATGGGCTTTTTCGAGCGACGCCTCCAGATCGAAGGGGATCGACGCGGCTTGAACCACAGCCGCGGTAAATGGGGTAGTCATTAACATGGGCGTTCTCCTAAACCTAAACCCCGTAGGTCTAAGAGACCTACGGGGTTTTCTGATCATAATTACCTGATCAGCGGTCAATCCAATAAATTACCGGCCATTTCATTCATCACCTGCGGGGTGATCATGCTACGCCCTCTTTTCTCCATCAAGCCCCGCATCTCGTCTGGATTCATAGCCCCTTTCGGCGAGGGGGTGAAGCTCAAGATCAGGCTGACGGGTTTTTCCGTGGGGTTTTCAAAGCCCAGCATCACGCCCCGTTGGATGTGCAAGGCCGTATGGGGAACCATGGTGAATTTGTCTTCTCCATAAGTCACCAACGGTTGGCCGTCGAGGATATAAAGAGACAGTTCGTACATGTCGGCTTCTTTCTGGTCGGCCGGAACACCGCCACCGGGGGGGATATGAGCGATATACGTAAACAGATCCTTGCCGTAAACCAGGGGGCGATAATAATATTCATCACAATTCTCACCGTGACAATGCTGCACACCTTCCATATCTCGGGCAAAAACAAAGGGTTTATCAGACATCGTTTTCCTCTCCTTGGTTCGGGGGTTAATATAGCAGCCAGTGATGGATCAGTCCATTAATCTAGCTGGCCATTCGGGTTCCTCCAAGAACGGCAAATAAAGCACTATCGCCGCCTTCGTCGAAAGTGGCCGGCAAGTCCGTTGGCCGCATCGCCGGGGGACTGCTAACAGGAGGTTGCCAAATAGCGACAGTGGGACAGTGATCGGCGAAGACGGCGGAGCCGGCCAGGCCACCCTTCAAGTAATTGATTGGTAACATGGAGGCGATTGTTCTAAACTCCCAAAATGACAGATATCCTCCACATAGACGGCCTACCGCCCGGCGCCGGCAAAGGCACCCTGCTGCGATTGCTCATCGAAGAAGGCAAAATCAAAAAGAGCGGCATTGGCAAAATTATCCTGAATAGCGGCGTGGCTACCATCGAGGTAACGGACGGCTGGGCGGTGCGACTGGCCCGGGTTTTGGACGGTTTCCAGGTGGAAAATCGCCATATTCGGGCCTGGCAACAGCCAGGCCAGAGTTATGGCCCGGGCACCGATCAAGAACACTTTGATCAACTGGTCGTTTGGCTGGACCAGGAGGCCACGGCTGAAAAAGAACAACAAGCCCGGGCACTCCAGGCGAAAGGCCGGTTGGTATCGGATTACAGCCTCGGCCGGTTGGTGATCCGGGGTACCGATATCGGCCTGGGCGGGCGGTTCCTGGTGAAACTGGCGCCGCGCAACGAACAGTTGCGCCTACCCTGGACCCGTCTGTCGGCCGGCGCACCGATCATTCTCAGTGAGGAGGTCCCGCCAGAGGGCAAAGGGGAAGCCGCTTCCTGGCGCGGCGTCGTCAGTCGCAAGAGCAGTCAAAGCCTGGAAATTGCGCTGAACCATACGCCCGAATTGGCCGGCAGTTCAGGCACGTATCGAGTCGACCAGGCCAGCGACGATATCGCCCGCCAGCGCATGAGCCGGGCCCTGGCCCAGGTTGCCTCGGCCAAGGGGAATCGGTCGGCCGAGTTACGCGCGGTCCTGTTGGGGCAGAGAGCGGCCGAATTTTCCAGCGAACCGTTTCCCGGCCGCCTGGAAGCGGGCCTGGCCCATCTTAATGCCTCGCAACAGGAGGCGGTGCGCCACGGACTATCAGCCCTGGACGTGGCCATTATTCACGGACCACCGGGCACGGGAAAAACAACCACTGTGGTGGCCTTGATTATGGCCGCGGTGGCCGGCGGGGCCAGGGTGCTGGCCAACGCGCCCAGCAATTTGGCGGTGGATAATATGGTCGAGCGGCTGGTCGCGGCCGGCGTGCCGCTGGTTCGTCTGGGCCACCCGGCGCGGGTTCTGCCCGGCCTGCAGGAATTTACCTTAGATGCCCTGGTCGAGCAGCATGA
>Ga0307379_10010294_pt1 | contig 12395 bp, 18 predicted proteins | sample UN2MG_FD_202237 | JGI IMG/M metagenome (GOLD analysis project Ga0307379, IMG submission 202237) | Soil microbial communities from Risofladan, Vaasa, Finland - UN-2 | ecosystem: Environmental > Terrestrial > Soil > Coastal area > Acid sulfate soil | place: Finland: Risofladan, Vaasa | collected... | reverse complement strand
TTAGAGTATTTGGTTTCGATGTAAAACTTGATACCGACTTTGATTTATGGAAGCGTTGTGTGGATGGTGATGATGAAGCATTGAGATACATGGAAGAATATAATAGAGGTGATGTTAGACTTCTAGAGAGTGTGTATCTGAAACTGCGACCTTGGATTAGACCTCATATTAATATTGGTGTATACTTAGATGAAGGTTCCGAAGTTTGTCCTAATTGTGGACATACAGAAGTTACTTGGCTACCTGATAAATTCTATTATACTAATACTAATAAGTACCCAATGTTTAGATGCGATGACTGTGGTGCATTTGGTAGATCCAGATATGGTGGTATGGATAAAGAGAAACGAAAAACTTTAGGCGTTGGGATAGGAAGGTAACTGATGACAGAAAAGAAATCTAAAAGAGATTCCACGGAATTTATTGCACGCAGGTTCTTCGGAGAGACAGAGGGGATTATGGGGGAGGATGGTTTTTGGACTGTCACCTCTGGACTAGGAGAATCAAGGTCAAAGGATGGAGAGGATTGGGAAACTCTGTTCATTGATGCCATGTCAATTGATGATGATTTCGATAGAGGATATGCAACAGCACTTAGTTCTGTGTTGAATGAGTTTATGGCTAAGACTAAAGAAAGAGGTTTCAATTCTTTATTTGAGGCAGAGGCGTACGATAACGCACTTAGAGCTAGACTAGAGGAAAAGGAAATTGCTGATGAAGCCAACAGTAAGAGTACAGAAGCTACATAAGCTAAACACATTAGTTATAAAGCAATCAGGGGGTAGATTCTTTATAGCAGCGCCTGACTCTATTGTGATTGATATTCCGGGACTGATGATGCTACTAAAGTTCTTAGTGTTCAATAACTATGTAGATATAAGAGCATTCAAAGGACTTATTGAGGAATATGATTCAGTAAATGATATAGGATAAGGAGATCTCATGACAGATAGAACTAATACTACTTGTGAGTTATGTTGTAAAGGAAAGTATGTAGAAGCATCACTGATGGATGATGTTATGGGAGTTCTACACTGTAATAACTGTGACCATATGGTTAGACGTTATTGGGAGGTTAAGGAAGAGGCACCTAGTGAGGACTAAGAAAACAACATTCATACTAATAGCTGGAAAAGCAGGGGTTGGAAAAACTACTCTAGGAGAATACTTAGCTAGAGAACTCTCAGGAATAAAGGGGATTTCTGTAGTAACAGTTCCTCTAGCATATAGTCTAAAGAGGGTAGCTACATCTGCATTTGGTTGGGATGGTGAGAAAGATGCTAAAGGTAGACGACTGTTACAGATAGTAGGAACAGATGCTGGTAGAGAGTACGATGAGAATATTTGGGTAAGAAAAACCGTAGACTTCGCTACTACATCTAGTGTGTTTCCTCCTAACTTCGTGATTGTAGATGATTGGCGCTACCCTAATGAATGCAGTTATATAGAAAAACTTGGTGTTCATAATGTAGTTACTATTAGAGTAGAAGCGGGTAGCAGAGAGATACTAAAAGGTACTAGAGAAGCTGAACATGTTTCCGAAAATTCTCTACCTAGTGGGAATTGGCATCCGGGCAGCTGGTACAACTTTGTAGTATCAAATCAAGATGGCTTTGATAGTTTGTATTGTCAAGGTAAGGATATAATGTCTTACCTTTTAGAAAACTTTATTCTAGAATAAGGAGAAAAAAGAAATGGTTTTACCTGCATTTGTTCGTTCGTTGGAATTTTGGAAAGCAGTGAGTTTTATTATCACTGCCCTCGTAGTTCAGTTTACTGACTACAAATTAGAAGTCGCAGTATTAGAAGGCTTCTTCTTGGCAGTGCTTAGTTTGTTTGGGGTTACTCCTGAACTTCGAGCACGTGGCCTTAAGGTCAAGGGTTTCCTTGGCCTAAGCAAGAAATAAGGTAGTGGATATGAGGCCCCTTAATTGGGGCCTCTACCATTTAAAATTATGAAATTTAGAGAATGTTACAAATGTAAAGAGAAGATAGTCTATGAGAAAGATGATAATGGTAGGGTAAAGGATGTTAGATATAAGATGGTACCTTTAGATTATCCATATATAAATCTATTCTTTCATGTAAAGTGCTATGAAGAGGTTGATGATATGTTTCTATATCTATCAGGAAATCCTGATTTATGTTATAATTAGGGTATATAATCAAGAAAAACGTGGAAAAATACAGGGAAGTAGGATATTACTATGTCTAGAAGTAAAAGTCAGATAAGAAATCTAAAACAGAATCAGGGCATGTCAGATGACGAATTTGATGAGTACTGGGAACAGACATTCCTAAAATCAACAGTTTCAGAGGAATTCGAGGTTAGAATTGAACAGAAACTCACTGAGTTTGGGGATGACTATGATCTATCAGATCTAAAAATAAATGATAAGGCCGCTCTAAGAGCATTGATACAGACTATCTTATCTCTAGAAGATTATGAACAGGCAATGTTCACGTTTAGAACTACTGGAATATCAGAAACCTCTATCTCATCTCATGAGAAAATTAATAAGATTATGACATCGCTCAGGTCTGATATATCTAAGTTACAAGACGATTTGAATATCAAAAGGAAAGCTAGGCAGACTGATAATGATGTTTCTGTTCTCAGTTACATTGATGAACTAAAACAGAAGGCTAAGAAGTTTTATGAGGCTAAGAACCAGTATATCTTCTGTCCTAAATGTAACATGCTTTTAGGAACAGTGTGGTCATTATATCCACATGAAACTGGAAACAAGATTAGATTTATCTGCAATAGAAAAGTAGAAGATGGAAAGATTTGTGGGGAGATAGTAAACGTATCTACGAGTGAGATGGCTAAAACTAAAGGAAGCAATAAGGTAGAACTTATGGCAGAAGGAATGGTATAATGAACGCAACTGAAATCAGTAATTGTAGGGTTTGTAATGGAGAAGTAGAAGTCGTTTTAGACTTAGGAAGTATATACCCATCTGGATTTTCTGACCGTATTACAGAAGAGCATGAAGAAGATAAAGCTCCGTTAGTTCTTTGTAAATGTAATGACTGCGGACTAGTTCAGCTAAAGCATACGGTTGATCTTGATTTGATGTACAGACAGTATTGGTACTCGTCATCTCTGAACAAGTCAATGGTAACTTCTCTACAAGATGTAGTTGATGATGTGGAATCTAAAGTAACATTCAAAGACGGGGACATTGTAGTAGACATAGGTGCTAATGACGGTACTATGTTAGAACTTTATAAGCAGGATATTTTCTGTAAGATAGGTTTTGACCCAGCATTAAACCTAGAAAAGCCTAAAAGCTGTGATGTATTTATAAACGATTACTTTTCATCTACAGCATACTTAAACGAAACTGATGTTAAAGCTAAAGTAATTACAGCTATTGCTATGTTCTACGATTTACCTGACCCAGTAAATTTCTGTAAAGAAGTTAAATCTATTCTAGCAGATGATGGTATCTTTGTAGTTCAGTTTACAGATCTTATGTCAATGTTCAAAGCAACAGCATTTGATAATATCTGTCACGAGCACTTAGAGTACTACCGTTTAGAAGATGTAAATAATGTTCTTGAATTAGCTGGATTAGAAATCTCCGATGTATCTTATAATCTAGTAAATGGTGGTAGCATTAGAGTTACAGCTAGACACGCTAACTCTACCGGTGCTAGACCTTCTAAGATAGCAGATGAAATTCAAAAGGAACGAGATTACTTTGCTAACGATACATTTAAAGACTTTTCAAATAGAATATGTGAAACTATTATTAAAGTACAATCGTATTTGAAGTTATCTAGAGATATGGATTTTACAGTGTACCTGTTGGGTGCAAGCACTAAAGGTAATACTTTATTGCAAGTATGTCAGATTACTCATGATGATATTCCTTATGCGGCAGAGGTTAATAAAGATAAGTTTGGATTATATACAGTAGGCTCCGATATAGAAATAGTATCGGAAGAAAAAGCATTAGAAGATAATCCAAAATGCTTCTTAGTTCCAGTATGGCATTTCAAAGATAACATTCTTTCTAATAGTAAGATAAAGGAATACATAAATTCAGGTGGAGAACTTCTATTCCCATTACCTGAGTTCACTATAGTATCTAAGAACGGAGAGTTTAAATTATAATATGGACATCGAAATCAAAACAACCATGCAATTGATGGATGAGTTTGTTACCAATCAATTGCGATGCTGGATGGCACAAGAGAAAATTTATGATACATCTCTATCTGATAAAGAAAGACTAGATGCTGCTATTAGGGCACAGGAAACTAACTCTAAAAGAACAGAGCTAATCCGCATCCTTGATAAGAGGTTGGGTAGTCCGGGGGTAACTAATACTACCAAGTCATATCATACTTACTTAGAGGAAGAAAAGTAGTGCAGGTACCGACCGTAAATCACACAGAAGAGCGTTGTATAGTGCATCAATTTGGGAAGAGGCTAAATAGAGTATCAGACGCTGTTGATGGAGTCTATCTATACAATGATAAAGTTTATAGAGTTATAAAGAAAGAGAATGAGGAAAGAACCAAGTCTATCGTAAACAATGTACCTCTTATGGAAAGATTGCATAAAGCTGGTTTGGTAGGTACATCTATATCTAATCTTGATGGAGATAGACTTCTTCTTGAGCATGAACTAGTAGACTTTAATTCTTATGGAAGTGAGTGGTCTCCTCCAGCAAAATTAGATGCCGCATTGATGGTGCTTAGACTGACAAGAGAGTTGGTGAAAGCTGGACTATGTCTGTGGGATGGGCACACTTTTAATGTTTTTATGGACTTTACTACTCCAAAGTGGGTAGATTTCCATTCCATAATTCCTTTTATTACTTCAAATGCGTGGGGAGGGGAATTTGAGAACCATTTCTTTCTCCCTGTTGGTGGGAGTCAAGACGTATGGGATGTAGAGGCTGCTAAAATGCTGTCAGGTTTTGGACAGGATAACGACCAGCAGGTAGTGATTACATTCTTAGATAGTATAGAGAAGCATCTTTTAACTATAGTGTGTACTCCAAAAGAAACTCCTTGGTTTGCTTATCGCAGACAGAGTGATATAAATTTAACTGCAAAGCAGAAGAGTACCCTCTCATTTATAGAACAAGTTAAACCACTTAGTAAAACATTTCTTGATATAGGAGGTAATGCTGGATGGTACTCTCATGCCGCTAGTAAACTAGGATACAAAGTTGTAACTACAGATGTAGACGAGGCGTGTATCTCAGAACTATATTTAGCAACTAAAGAGAATGGGGATAGTATACTTCCTCTAGTTGTAGACTTCAAGACATGTCTAGATGTTCCTCGCAAGGGACGTAAAAGTTTCGCTGAGAGGTTGAGTTGCGATGTAACTCTGTCTCTGGCACTACTACACCACTTAGTTTTCTTTCAAGGATGTGATTTTCCTTTCATAGCTGAAAGATTAAACGCGCTATCAAAAAAGTATGCGATAGTTCAATTTATTACTAGAGAAGATAGTTACATAAAGCATTGGTTAGAGACAATACCTAAAGATTGGTACACTATGGATAACTTCATTATTGAGATGAGCAAACATTTTAGTAAGCATACTATTATTGACTCAGACCCTATAGGAAGAAAGCTAATATTGTTTGAAAGGTAAGGAAATATAAATAATGATAAATTCTAAATGTTTAGAAATAGCAGACTATGATAACTTTTCAGAGCACAAGATTATTCAGGAAATGATGGATAACACTGAGGGTGTTTATCGGTACGAGCATCCTCATCGTAAGTGGGAGTATGGTTTAGCTATGAAGTTCCTGAGGGAGGTTGAGGCTAGGACTGTACTAAATATTGGGGGAGCTAATTCTCCACTATCTACAGCTTTATTCAATTTAGGAATGGAAGTTACAGAGGTTGACCCAGATGCTCCAGATGAGCGTCTCCCTAACATCAAGTATCTAGATAAAGAATTTCCATATAAAGGGATTGCTAGATATGACGCTATCGTTAGTACATCAGTAATTGAACATGTCTCTGATCATATGAAGTTCTTTTCAGACATTCTTATCCATGCTGATAAGGCCGTATTCCTTACTATGGACTTTTCTCCAGAAGGAAAGACATTCAGTAAGTACCATATTCGTACCTATTCTGATACTGATATGGCTACCTTTAGGTCTATGGCAACATCTAGTAAGTATGGATATGAGTACCAAGACACATCTGAGTATGACTATACAAGTAGGGAAAAGAATGTGTACGATTATAATTTTGCATCCCTAGCATTAGTTAAGAAGTCGCAGTAATGACTAGAGTATTGTTAGTAAATCATAGTCAGGAAAACTGTGGAGTTAAGCAGTTTGGAAAGAGATTTGCCAACTTAGCGTCTAGGTCAAAGACTGTAGAAGTAAACTACTTTGAGACAGACTCACTCCCAGAATTTAGGGCTAAAGTAGGGGAAGTTAACCCCACTGATATTATCTATAATTGGTATCCGTGTACTATGCCTTGGTTGGGGGAAGATCAAATTACTAAATACCCTCAGTATAAGCACTGGTTTATTTTTCATGATGGTACTGTAAGAAGTAATTATGATGGATATTTATTCTCAGGTGAGGGTGAAAAAGATTCGTGGGCATTGAGAATAGATTTGAACAGGGCTCATATACTTCCCAGACCTCTGTTTGATTATAAGAATAACTATCCTAGTAATGAAGTAGTAACTGTAGGTAGTTTTGGTCTTGGAGGGTGGCAGAAAGGTTTTCCTGATTTAGTTACTCTAGTTGGGAAATCGTTTGATAGGGCAGTACTAAATATGCAAATTGCTCCAGCTTATTTTGGAGACCCTTCTGGAACAGATGCTAAGAAGATTGCAGCGCTATGTCATGAACTAAATGTTTATCCTAATCTGGAGTTGAATATCAGTCACGTATTTCTTTCAGATGCTGAGATGCTAGATTTTCTAGCAAAGAATGACATAAATGCTTTCCTATACAGAGCTAATAGTGAGGGCCTATCTAGTGTAACTGACTTTGCACTGTCAGTTGATAGACCTATAGCTGTTGTAGAGGGGATGATGTTCAGACACTTAGACACTACTCTTATAGATACTGGTAGTAATACTCTACAAGAAATTTTAGATAGAGGAATTGCTCCTTTAGCTGAGCATAAGAAGAAGTGGTCTACTGACAACTTTGTGAAAGAATTTAATTTACTTTTTGAGGATAAATAGATGCTTCTAAATAGAATACTAACTAATAAAGATAGAAAAGAACTCTCCTATAGAGTTGATGAAATGTTCAAACATTGTCCAGATATGATGTCTAGGAAAATATCAGAAGCTAATGTTCAACAGGCATTTGTTTTAGATACTGTTATAAAGAACACCAGCAAAGATGATAAGATACTATGTGTCGGTTCTTTTGAAGATTCAGCTATGGCTACTCTAGAGAGTATGGGGTACTCTGATGTCTTTGGAATTGACCCAGATATTAACTTCTCTTTGAATGAGTACTGTGATCAAGTAGCTGATGAAGATGTATTTTATGATATTGTGTTTGCTACTTCTGTATTAGAACATGTACAGGATGACGAACTATTTGTAGGTCAGATGTGTGAACTTCTAACAGTGGATGGGTGGGGTATTATTACTTGCGATTTTAATAATGAATATGTTCCTGGAAATTCTGTTCCAGCTACAGTAGTTAGACAATATACTAGAGCTGATTTAGAAGATCGCTTACAAAAAGTACTTCACTATTATGGATGTAAGATTGTTGGGGAATACGATTGGACTGCAGAACCTGACTTTATTTATCAAGGGCATCTATATAGTTTCGCTACCTTTGTTTTTGAAAGACATGTTTAAATGTATAGCAATGTAATCTTTTACAATCACTTTGGAGCAGGTGATATTTTTGAATCACGTAAGTTCGTAAAAGCATGGATGAAATTAGTATCTGCTGAGCGATATGTATATGCTCATGGAAAGCCAGTAAAGATCCTAAAGGATATTCCAGAGCTAGAGTTTGAAGATGTTACTCCTCTTATGGAAGGTATGCGTGGGATACTAGATGATGGAAATGGCAATCTATATGTCAATACATGGATAGGTAGAGATGGTGGTTATGTACTACCAGGAATAGGTTGTACCGTAGAACAATTATTTAGAATGCATAATGATCTATTAGCAGTATATAATTTAGGAACTCTTCCCGGTCAACCAATAGATTATATTCCAGAAATAGATTATAGTTTCTATGATACATCTGGAGTGGATGCCTTTATTTCTAATAGCTCTAGAGAAAAAATACTGATTGATAATGGTAACGTACAGTCATGCCAAGCAAAGAACTTTGAGTTCAACAGTATGATAAGACAGGTAGCGATGAATCATCCAGATATGGATTTCATAACCACCCACCAAATTCAATCTGATATAGAGAATCTATTTTTTACTGGTGATATAACTAAATTAAATGAGTTTGATCTTAATGAAGTATCTTATCTGAGTACTTTTTGTTCGACTTTGATAGGAAGAAATTCAGGTCCTCATGTGTTTACGCAAGTAAAACAGAACTGTATGGATGATAAAAAGAAGTTATTATCGTTTACTTACCAACCAACCGGAGCATCTTTTATTGTAAATACTCCAGTAGCACTTAGAAAGTATTGGTCAGGGCACACAGACCCAACTAATGTTGTATCTCAGATGGAGATAGTACTTAATGATAGAACTTAATTTCGTATATAATGAGGATACCGGAGATATAAATAATCTATATAATGTAGATTCTTTTGTAATAGGGATGTCTAAGTGTGGTACTACTACCATGCAACACTCTTTGAGAGATCCAGTAATAAAGTACCACTCTGACTTTACTTTAGAGAGAGTTTTTGGAACTAAAGAACTTAGTACTAAATTACTTCTAGAAGAGAGGGGAAAGATTGACAGACCTTTCTATGTATATGTGCCTTATAGAAATCCAGTAGAAAGAAAGATAAGTCAATATTACCACTACCTTAATAGTGTGGATAAGAGTAACGATACTAGGATAGAGCAAATAAAAAACTATTGTCTTGGGGATTACTCCTTATTCTCTAAAGGTTCTCGTACAGAGGTGGACGAAGAGATGGTATTCAATAACATACTAGACTCTACGGGAATTGATATACTATCCTATCCATTTAGTAGTTTAGGAAGCGTGCATCTAGAAACAGGTAATCTGAATCTGATACCATATGTTTTAGATAAGATACACTATTTAGGTAAGTACATAGAAAGCCGCATTGATCGAGACTTCACTCTGAAAATTAAGAGGGTTACAGGAGATACCAACGGTTTATCCTATGTTAAGGATAACATAAAGTTTACGGATGAGGAGTTAGATATTGTATATGGAAGCAGGTATTGTAAACACTTCTACTCAAATAGTGAGATAGAATTGTTCAAGGAGAAATATAGGTATGAGTAAATTAGCATTTATTACAGGAGTTACAGGGCAGGACGGCTCTTATCTATCTGAGTTACTATTAGGTAAGGGATATACTGTGGTAGGAATGGCTAGAAGAAGTTCCACAGATAACCTATCTAATATAAGAGCTTTATTAGATAACGATAATTTCTTTCTAGAGACAGGAGATCTTACAGACCAAGCATGTATTGATAGGATCATATCTGAGTATGTACCAGATGAGGTATATAATTTAGGTGCTATGAGTTTTGTTCCAGTTTCTTGGAAGAGTCCCAGTTACACCTACGAAGTAAATACTCTAGGAGCATTGAAAATTCTAGAGTCTATTAGAACTTATGGAAGTTTCGGTACTAAATTTTATCAGGCATCTACATCAGAAATGTTTGGTAAAGTTAGAGAGATTCCTCAGAGAGAAACTACACCATTCTATCCAAGAAGTCCATATGGGGTTTCTAAGGTAGCTGCTTATTGGACTACAGTAAACTATAGAGAATCATATGATATGTATGCTCTATCAGGAATACTCTTCAATCACGAAAGTCCTAGGAGAGGCACTGAATTTGTAACTAGAAAGATTACTAATGGAGTAGCTAAGATTGCTCTTGGATTACAGAAAGAACTCAGGCTAGGTAACTTGGATTCTAAAAGAGATTGGGGACATTCCAAGGATTATGTTAGAGCCATGTGGATGATGCTACAGCAGGACGAACCTACAGACTATGTTGTAGGTATGAATGAGACACACTCTATTAGAGAGTTTTGTGAGATGGCATTCAATTATGTAGGTCTAGATTACAATAGTTATGTAGTAGTAGATCCTGAATTTTTCCGTCCGGCAGAGGTTGATATACTTGTTTCAGATACATCTAAAGCGTCAGAGCTTTTAGGATGGAGTCCTGAATATACGCTAAAGGATTTAGTATCTGAAATGGTAGCGTACGATATGGATATGTTATGTCAAAAACAGTAGTAGGAATGGTTACATTCGGTAACTTAGAATTTAGTAAACTCACTATTAACAGTATAAGAGATACAACTAAACATCCGGTTGATTTCTTTGTTGTTGTTGGTAAACCTTATGATAGAGATACTGTTAGATGGTTAGAGTCTGAAAACATACCACATAAAATTCATGATGAGAATTTCGGATTTCCATGTAGTGTAAACGATCTTTATGATTATGCATGGAAAGATAATGACTATGATAATCTTATTATTGTTGGTAATGATATAGTAGCATATCCAAATTCTGTAGACTCTCTAATAGATCTAGCTGATACATCTGATTACTCTGTTATCAGCGCTATACAGATTGATGTTAGAAGTCTTGTGAGTATGTATCCAGCTACCAAGCAGTATTTTCAAGGCAGTGATATGATATTTACAGATTTTACATCAGACCCTTGGAACGAATTTAAAGAGTATAACGATGATTTAACAATTGCTGATATGCAGTTATATGATATACAGAATATGTGTCTATATAAAAAGAGTATGTTTGATGCAATTGGGTATACAGATGTAAACTTCTATCCTGCATACTTTGTAGATAATGATTATGCTAGGAGAATAGTAAACTCAGGAATACGTTCATGTACTGTTATTAGTGCTAAGTTCTTTCACTTCTGGTCTAGAACTATTAAACAAGCATCTGGTGGAAGCACCGCATATTACTTTGATATGAATAAGAAATACTATAAGAAGAAGTGGGGAGGTCGTTTTGGTAGTGAAACGAAAGTAGCTCCTACTAAGATAGATTCTAGAGATAACGAAATAACCGATATAAACAAATGGAGAAAGTAAAATGAAATTCACAATTTTCAGTGGATATAAGAAAGAAGATTCAAGTAAGTTAGAAAAAATTTTAACCTGTCTGTATGGACCTAGTGAGTTCAAACTTGTAAGTGGTAAATCAAGTACTCTAAAGTCATCAGATTATAAAGGTTCTAAACTATTCAATGTATCTGGTAGTTCACTTCATAATAGTAAAGTTATGGAAGTAGATCTTAAAGCATCTCCTGATACCATTGTTTACAGTATTATTACATCTGTAGGTATGGGTGTAGCTGAGACAGTTGTAGCAGAGGCTATAGAGTTAGCTAAATAAATGGCAATTGTAGAGAAGGTATCGCACGACGAACTATATCTATATGAGATACTAAGGAACCCACTATTAAATACTGAGTTCATCGAGAATGTAGATACAGATCCTAGATATGATGAAGAGTTCGAACTTACTATCTATCAGAGAGATATGGTAGCAGACTTCAACTCGTACATTTCATTTGCTACAGCTCGTGCAGTAGGAAAGACAGTTTCACAGGTAGCTATAATAAGATGGGCATTGACATTTGGGTTATTCGCCAATGATTATATTCTATATACAGTCCCATCTAAAGTACATTTACAACCTGTTTGGGAAGGACTACTCAGGGGGTTTAGAGCTAATAAATTCCTAAAACACTTTGTTCATAGAACATCTGGTATCAACTCGTCAGACTACACTATAAAACTTCTAAATCATCAGACACTTTTATGTCGTATTGCTGGACAGTCTGGTACTGGTTCAAACGTAATTGGTTTGCATACACCATTCATTGTAGTGGATGAAGGGGGATATTACCCTCACAATGTTTTCCAAGAAATGCAACCATCTCTAAATACATTTACTCAGGGGTTTAGAGAGATGGTAGCTGGAGTTCCAACAGGTGTTAGAGAGAAGAACGTTCTCTATCATGTGGATCAGGAGAACTCTAATTACACTAAACATAGAGTATCAGCATTCGATAATCCTAGAAATACACCAGAGGATATGGATAGAGCTCTAGAACAATATGGGGGTGCAGATACAGAAGATTATATCCACTATGTATTAGGACAGCATGGAAAACCAGTATTCGCCCTGTTTGATAGAAACCTGTTCAAGATAGAATCATATCCTGTAACAAGATT
>Ga0307379_10010293_pt1 | contig 12395 bp, 15 predicted proteins | sample UN2MG_FD_202237 | JGI IMG/M metagenome (GOLD analysis project Ga0307379, IMG submission 202237) | Soil microbial communities from Risofladan, Vaasa, Finland - UN-2 | ecosystem: Environmental > Terrestrial > Soil > Coastal area > Acid sulfate soil | place: Finland: Risofladan, Vaasa | collected... | reverse complement strand
GACCGCCTTCAACTCTATTTTTCAATCATCTTGAAGTCATAGAAACCGTGTGGATATTGAGTGAAATAAGGTAGGGGTCGAACGCGTGTTCAGTCCGTTTTGCGTGTATACCCTAATCGTCTATTCTTCGATCCGCTCCAGCTTGAACACGACCGGGCGTAGCCCGTCGGTGCAGCAGCTGACCATGTTTCCGGGTTTGTTGATCCACCTGAAGTCTCCGCCTAGGGCTAGGTGCGCCACGTCGCGCTGGATGTCCGCCCACGCCCAGCTGCAGAAGCCCTCGGGCATCTTAAGGTTCCTGCTGATATACTCGGCCCCGAGCTTCACTGTGTCGCAGTCAGGGTTCACGTTGCCGGCTGCCAGCTCGTCGAATATCTTTCCGGGCCGTAGCTTCGCGGCTACGGTGATCTTCACGTCTGCCATGAGAACCAAGGAGAAGATGTGTTGAGAGGTGAAAAAGTTTGAGTTTAAACGGGTTCTGCCGTCTATTTTATCTCTTTCTCGAAGATTAACTCGAAGTAGTTAGGGACGCCGCCGGCCATCACGGACACTGCCGGCGCAAATATCTGAACGAGTCTCCAGCCTTCCTTTGCGTACCGTTCTACTACTCGGTGGTGGTCCTCTCTCGGCTTCTTGTCGGCTACAAAGAAGCCCTCTAGGTCTATCTTAACGAACTTGTACTCGTACATCTCAGGTCAGGGATGAGAGATCCTAGTGTGAAGATAAAATTATGGATTACACATCACTTTCTATTGTCAACAAGCTGAAGGCGTAATAGTAAAAGAGGGAGGTCAGCCCCGTTTCAAGGCCGCTACGAAGCCGTTGACCTTCTCATCGATGAGCCCCAGCTTTATCTCCTTTGCCTTGAAGGTCTGGGAGACGATGGGCTTCTTGCCCGCCAGCTTCTCCATCCCGCCGAGGGTCCCTGCGGCCCAGAGAGCATAGGTCGCGTATGTGGCGACCTCGGGCAGCTTGCCCTTGTTCTGTTTCAGGTATCCCTGGATGGGGGTTGAGGCTCTGAAGCCGTTGACGGGTGTACCGATGACGACGAGGTCGTAGGAGGAGGGGTCCTTCGCAGAGATGGCTGCGCCCTGCTCGTTGATCTCCTCCAGGTCGCCGCCGAGCTTCTCGGCGATGGCCTCTGCCACGGTCCTCGTGTTGCCGGTCTTCGAGTAGTATACGACAAGGGTTTTTGCTGTCATGTTCATTCACTCATCCTTCCTCTGAGGGCTCTCTATATCATCTTTTCGAGGCCGAGCCCATGCGCCGAGAAAAAATGGTTCTGGTTTCAGTACCCGCACCCCCACCATTTAGGGGTAGGGGTACCTGTTGCCAGGGTGGACTCGTGCAATCACTTGACAACGTTTCTTATGGCTCGGACGATCTTGTCGGCGTCAGGCAGCACGTGGCGCTCCAGGCTCCTGTTGAACGGTATCGGCGTGTTCGGGTTAGCGACCCGGGCGACCGGCGCCTTGAGGCTGCGGAACCCCTTCTCGGCGACCACCGCCGCGACCTCTGATGTGAATCCGCACCGCTCATAGTCCTCGTCTACCGCCACCAGCCTCCCCGTCTTCTGGACGCTCCTGAGTACGGCCTCCTCGTCCAACGGCACCAGCGTCCTAGGGTCCATGACCTCGACGCTCACCTCGCCCTTGAGCGTGTCCGCCGCCTTGGCGGCCTCCTGCACCATCTTGCCCACCGCGACGACGGTGACGTCGGCACCCTCCCTCACTAGGTTGGCCACGCCGAAGGGCACGGTGTAGGGCTCCTCGGGCACCTCGCCCTCCATCCGGCCGAGGAGCCTGTGCTCGAAGAAGACGACGGGGTTGGGGTCACGTATCGCCGTGATGAGGAGCCCCTTGGCGTCGTAGGGGTTGCTGGGCACCGCGACCTTCATCCCCGGCATGTGGGCGTAGACGCCGTACAGGGACTCGCTGTGTGTTGCAGCGTTGCCTCCGCCGGCGCCGTAGATGGCGCGTAGCACCATGGGGACGTTGACCTCGCCCCCCGTCATGTAGGTGGTCTTGGCCATCTGGTTCAGTATCTGGTCCATGGCGACGAGCCCGAAGCCCACCAGCATCAGCTCCACCACGGGCTTCATGCCGACGACGGCGGCTCCGACGCCTGCCCCTATGAACGCGGTCTCGGTGATGGGCGCGTCCCTGACGCGTTCCCTTCCGAACAGCTCCTTGAGCCCCTTGGTGGACGGCCTCCAGCTGCTGGACACGTTCTCGCCGAACAGGATGACCTCGGGGTCGCGGCTCATCTCGGCTCTCAGCGCCTCGTTGATGGCCTCCGCGTAGGTTATCACTCGTCCCCTCATCTAGTCGTCCTCCACGAAGATTCCCTCGTAGGCGTCCAGCGGCTCCGGCTCCGGGCTGCCCACCGCGAAGTCGATGGCCTCCTTCACCTTAGCCGCCTCCTCGCCGCGTATCTCGGCTTCCAGCTTCTCGGTGAGGACGCCCTTCTCCATGAGCCTGTCCCTAAAGCACTTGACGGGGCAGTACCTGCTATCCTCGTCTGCGCCGAGCCTGTGTATCTTGAACTCCAGCAGGGACGGCCCGCCGCCGCCTCGGGCGCGCTGGACGGCCTCGCCTACTGCAGCGTAAACCCCCTCCACGTCCCAGCCGTCGTGGGTGCTACCCGGCATCCCGTAGGTGGCGCCCCTGTCGCCCACGTTGTCGACGCTGAGCTGGGGGTAGTCGATCTCGTGGCCCAGCATCCGCTGCACCTCGGGGCTGCTGTTCTCGCAGACGAAGACCACGGGGAGCCTCCAGCACGCCGCCAGGTTCAGGGTCTCCTGGACGCCTCCCTGGTTGCTGGCTCCCTCGCCGAAGTAGCTCACCGCCACGCTGCCGTTGCCGCGGAGCTGGTTGGCGAGGGCGTAGCCTGCGCACATGGGGACGCTGCCGCCGACGATGCCGTTGGCGCCCAGCGCCCCTACGGATTTGTCGAAGATGTGGTATGGGCCGCCCTTGCCCCTGTTTGTGCCGGTGGACTTGGCCATTATCTCGGCCATCATCCGGCTGAGGTCCACGCCCTTGGCCACGAGGTGGCCCAGGGGCCTGTGGGTTGACCCGATCTGGTCATCAGCCGTTAGATGGGCGCTGACGCCGGCGGCGACGGCCTCCCCGCCCGTGCTGAAGCTGACGTGGCCACACCTTCCCTCGCTGATGAGCCGCCTGACGCCGTTCTCGAAGGTCCTGATCCTAATCATGACTCTGTACAGGTCGAGCAGCCGTTCATCGCTGATGCTTGGACTCATAAGCTAAGCGTATCAGGCAAGGGATTTAGGGTTAACTGCTCAGACCAATCGATTGAGAAACATAATTTTTACGGGTTACCATCCTGTAATTAATAAAAGATGTCGTAAATCTTTTAGGATAAAGGAAAAGTAATATACGATAGGGGTTATTTTTGGGTAAAAAAAATGATATCGAAGTTGAAGAGAAAAAAGCTAAAAGATACAGATTACCAGATGGTGTTGAATTTTATATAATTGACGATATTGTTTTAGCCGAGACTGAAGGAGGAGCTTCCGTAGGTTCTCTTAGCGCTCAAGCTAAAAGAACTACTAAAAGATATGTTCATGCTCTGATAGTTCGGGATCCAAAATTTCCCACAATGCCATACGACGTTTGGCAGGAGAAAATGAGAGAAACTGTAATGGGGACATTACGGACAGATATTCCTTTTGCTGATATACCCCATTCCGATTCGATTTCAGTGACAGCAAGTCCAGAAGTCTATGAAGGAGTTGAATGTAAAGAATGTGGAAGATTAATTCATCATAAAGAGACTAAATGCCCTCATTGTGGCGCTCTTTCACCCACTGCATGATAAGATGTGTCTATCTTACTTTGAATCTGTAGTTACCTTGATATTCCAAACTAGTTCTAATATTTTTAACTTGTATTTTTATATTATTTAAAAGTAATAAATTTATTTCAATATCTATATTAATGTCTTCTTCGTCTAAATTCAAGGATAAATAAAATTCTTTAGAATCTCCTGGATTGATTGTCCCTAAAGATAAGAATGTGTCAGTTGTATTAATAAATCCCCTTATCGTCCTAAACTGAGCGTATACATTTTCATTATCACTTGAGATAATTACTTTTACAGTATATTGTGGATTGAACCAAGGAATCGTTAATGGTGCTTGATTATGTACATGATATGATAGTCCTTCAACTGGGTCAAAGGGAGTATAATCAAATTCATTTGGAAAAGATGGATAAATATTGATCTGAGAATTGAAATATATACCAAAGATAAAATATGCAACAATAAATCCAAAAACAGAAATCAATGTTTTTTGTACAATATCATTCTCCTTTTCAGACATTCCTTTAAATATATTTACCAAGAATGTCTTAAATTTTATCTTTAATACCACCGAAATAATGTGAGAAACCTATTATTGGTTCTTTGTTTCGTTTTAAAGATTCCGATAGAATTTGCGATGGAATCCACGGGCAACGTAGCTTCTATATGCTCTCTGTAACAGATTATTCACATCGTACCATTCTCCGCGTGATTCAATCTCGTCGAGAACAAGATGTCCGTAAGCTATCCTAACGTAGTCAGTTAAAGTCTCTTGATATCCAAGATGTGCCCACCCACTGATCCATTCTCTTATCCCTTTAGGGTCATGGTAATAGTCTTCGTATCTATGGTTCCAGTGACCGTGAATCTGTAAGTCTCGATCCATACGGTCATGAACACTATCACCATAGCTATCTTCGTAGAGGATACCTCGTTCTTTGAGGTAGTCATCAAATAGAAGATGAACAGATCTTGAGGGCATTTTTAATCATCGTCTGACGTTCTCATTTCCCTTTGAAGTCACAACGCAATTTGTACGTCCAGCGGCTTTTTCTCTATTATTTTCCCATTGTAGTGGTCTCAGGTTTGAGATATTGTCTGTACCGCCTTGGGCTTTTGGTTTTACATGGTCGATTTCCCATCCTAAAATATTATTATTACCGTATTGATCCCGTTTCATCCATGCCCCGCAAACGTCTTTTCGATATTTACTAGAGTCATAGTTTGTTACAACTGCACCTTTCTCCCACACACTCTGGATTTTTTGAGGTGAGAAACTCATACAATCACCATAAGCATCTTTTACTGTTAGTTTAAGAATTTTTTTCAAGAATGTTTTTTCATGTTTTCAGGTTATCAATATCTACTTGAAAGATGTTGAGGAAAAAAGCTTGAAGGAAAAATGATTATTAGTTTAGGCAGTTTCACCCATTTCAGCCCTCTCCCAAACTGAGATCGACTTATACCAGAAGATTCACCAGATTTAGATGCCCTTTAAGGGCAGGGAGTGGGAAATGGGATCGCCGACCCATCCTAAACCCGGATACCCCAAGCGCTAAGGGGCTGGCTTCGTAAACGGTCCCCGGGCCGGGATACGAAGAGGTACCAGATGGGGGTGCGACGACATCCACCCGCTCCCAAACCATCAATTAAATTACTCTTTTTAAGGGTAAAGCACGGTGTACCCGGGGAGGGAGGTGAGTAAAAGTTACTCTTATCAAATGAAAATGACTCTCTCATCAGCTGCGAGAATAGTTCTATATGTTAGTCATTGGTTTGTTGGTATTAGCCTTCATTGAAGCAAAGAACTTTAATGAAGGCAGGGAGTAGGAAATGGGATCGCCGACCCATCCTAAACTCGGATACCCCAAGCGCTAAGGGGCTGGCTTCGTAAACGGTCCCCGGGCCGGGATACGAAGAGGTACCAGATGGGGGTGCGACGACATCCACCTGCTCCCAAATCCTTGTAGATACCCTTGATTTTCAGTTAATAAAATTACTCTCATATGAAATGGTGATAACTACAATGTCAAGAGATATGCTTTTTTCCTCAGTATTCAATTGTCTGGGGTTATATACCTTGTCAACCATTTTCGAGCCATGAGAGCCAGGAGGCTAACAGGGCTGGCGCTGCTCGCAATTGCTGAAAAATGGTTTTAATCCTCGTTTCATTATTTTAAGCTAACTCTGACGCGCGTATATACGCTGACCTGTGTTCGATGGGGAATGTGAAGTCACGTGGTCTCCGAGAGGGTGGAGGCCTTGACTCCCATCTTCCTCGCCTTCTCTATCAACTCCGTGTCCTCTGATATGAGGGGGAGCCCTCGCTCCCGGGCGTGGAACAGGTATGATGCGGCGTAGAAGGTGATGGAGTGCTCCTCGGCCAGCTCGAGTATCCTGTCCTCTACTCCCTCTGCATGGAGTATCTCGAGGGTGTTCAGGATGTCCGCGATGACCCTGATGAGTCTGAGGGACTCCTCCCTGTCGATGGCATTGAACAGTGTGTGCTGCTTCCACACGATGTTCCCGAGCTCGTATCTGGCCAGCTCCAGGGTGCAGCCCTCGACGACGGCGTCCGTCGCCCTGTCCTTCATGGATCTGAATATGGCTGAGGAGTCTAGGATGTGGCTCATCGGGTCTCCCTGTCTGCCCTGATGGTTGACACTACTTGGGCCATGTCTATCCTGTCGAGGGCGTCGCCGAGCTCCTGGATCTCGGACTTTATCTCCTCTATCTCCCTTTTTCTTATCTCCTGTTCTAGGGTCTCTCTCAGCAGTTTGGAGGGTTTTATGCCGTATTTCCTCATTTTCCGTTTCACTTCGGCTGGGACCTTCACAGACACCGTCTCGTACTTTGCCACCGTGGTTCAAGAAAGTAATCCTGATAAGTAGTACAAAAAGGTTTACCTTTTATGTTGACCTTTATTGTTCAGGTTTTTCGAGGTCGCGTATGCGGGTTCAATGATGATATTTTATCATCTTTATTTATCGAGAACTAAATAACGAACAATCTGTATTCTAAATAATGTTGTTATTTTGCACTATTTACGATTTCCTTCATGTAGTTTGTGAAGGTAATGGACTCGTATCCCTGTAACTGGTGTTCAAGGCTGTTAACCTCCCAGTCTATTTTCTCAATTTCATCACATATCGAGGCTAAACCCGTCCTAGCCTTGCCTACCGCTGAGTCGTGATATTTCTTGTATTCTTCAACCTCTTCTTTCAACGAATCATGGCGCTTGCCGTAGCCGTCTTTAATAACGTTCTTTTCATTCTGTAGCTCCGCCTTGGCTTTCTTTTCATCTTCCTCAAGCTTTTCCAGTTGGAGCTGGTATTTGTTCTTTATTTTTTTCTCCTCCTTTGGGCTAAGCTTGGAGGGTGCACTCGATTCATACCTCTCCTCTAGCTGGGTTCGCCACCGTCTAAGCGAATTAACTTGCTCGGGATTTATCCACCCCACAGATACGGTTCCTCCAGCTCTTAACTTAAAACGTGCACCGTGCCCCGTGAAGAGTGATTTCTTTACACTCACATCTGTGAAGTCTGCCGCCGTCCTTATACCACTACGCGACAGGATGAACCCTTTAATTATACCAATACCGGGGACTCTGGAGCTACTGACCCTATGACCCGATAATTTATTCGCTATATGGTTTCGCTGTGTTTCCTTGAGGAGGCGATATTTTTCGTTCTTCTCCTGGATCTTGATGTCTTTCTTTGCTTCTTTTATCATCCGAAGCTTGTTCCATTGGATTGATTCTACTTTCTTTAGCTCCAATTCCTCCTGGTTTCTCAAAGAAACGATCTCGTCTTTCAGTTTCGTTATTTTCTGATTAATATTATCCTTGATCTGGTTGACGTTATCGATTTCTCTATGAATCTTTTTATGCCTTGACTTTATCTCTGCTTCAAGTTTTTTAACTCTCGATACTTTTTGGTTTCTTTTCCTCACGATTTCTTGGCGATAGTAGGATACCGGGATCACAAAGGCTAACACCGGGATACCGGACGCGTAGCGGGTTAACTCTATGATGGGCGTCTGGTAGAAGATATACAGGCTTTCAACTGCAAGGATGTAGATCAATGTCAGGATCAGAGCCAGCCTTTCAAGCCTTAGGTTTTTAATAAAGCCCTGGTATTCTATTTCCTTGTTATCCCATATCCATGAGTTATCTCTTTGAGGTATATTCACCTCGAAACCGTCCATGGATATCTGGGGGATCTTGGCCACCTCGTTTATTAACTGCCTCCGTCTGTGCACGATGCCTTTCTCATCCACTATTGAAGGAATATCTTCAAGGTTGTAGGTGTAAATCGCGTCCTTGAAGGTGTCTACTAGGAGTTTTAGGTTATCATCCGCTGTGTTCTCAAGGGCATAGAAAGCCTTGGAACGCTCTAGATCACTGTAATCTCTGCTCCTGAAAAGGAGGCACTGGTCTCCTCCTTTCACCTCTTCCCAGATCTCCGGTCTTCTTGACAGAGCGTATAAAGAGATGTATATGACCCACTCGCTGAAGTTATCGATATGAAGGCCAAAGTCTGTTAGTCTTCTCTCTGGGTGCTGGTAGTTAGTGTGTCCCACCTCATTACTTTGAAAGTCTTCAAGCCCCGGAACAAACATTGCGTCATAGTCAATTATCTTTAATTCTCCGCCTACAACCATGATGTTCTGGTCATGTAAATCGCAGTGAGAAATACCACGCTTCTTAAGCTCAGTAATCAGTTTCTTAAACTTTTGAGCCATGTCTTCCATGGTTTGGCTGTTATTTCTGTTTTTCTCTACGTACTCCCCCAAGGTCTGACCTTCGAGCCACTCCATCTTTAGTATGGGGTACCATTTTCCTTTCACGAGTATGCCCTGGTCGATGTACTCGAATTTTACGAAGTAGGGTATCCTCTTCCTTTTCAGGAAATTATGAATGACTTTGTATCTCTTCTCTATATCCTTAACGTCTCGAAGGAAGCAACGCGCGGCGTAGCTCTTATTTCCCCGCTTAACCTGGAAGACCCCGGCGAATCCTCCTGATATTACCTTAGGCAGCCCAAATACGCCCGGGATGGGTTTCCCTTTTTTTAGGTCACCATCATTGAAGCACAGGTCCGGTCGTTGTATTGCCTCCTGATACTCCTGCAGCGTAGGCTTAGGCAAGGATTAATCCTCCAACAGAGTAACCCGGGCTATCGTTACGTCATCATTTTTTAGCCTGTTTTCTCCTCGTAGATGATTTATGTATTCATTTAAACCATCGTAATCTACCTCAAGAAACTCATCAAGGGTGACCCAGGGCCTTTTTTCCTCCGCGATCTGAGTGATGAACCAGTTAGCGATAGCATCGGTCATGAGGTAAAAGGAGTCACCGAAGAGGAAATGGCTTGTTTTTACCTTGACTTTGCTCTCCAGTTCCAGGTTATAGGCTGGATTTGATGATATTAAATCGGGACTGTTGCCGAAATTAGATGAATCCATCATCGGGAAAACATCGATTAGGTTATCACGAAGTTGAAAAAGACAGGAATCACCAACAGAGTAGGACTTCCAGTGTCCACCTGTAGGGGATGAGTTAACGAAAGTCACTCCAAGTAGAGTCGAGAAGGAGCCCTTAATCATCAGGTTTTCCTCAAACCATTTGAGAGGATTATTCCCTTCCTTCCTTTTTTGAATGTATGTGTCCATCTGATAATTATAGATGTCAATGCAGAAATCCGTGAATTGACGCATATCTAGGTCTTTTCGGTCAAAGTAAACATAAGAGATGGTTAATATCTTGCTCCATAGCTTACTCAGAAACCCCTCGCTCGCGCCATCAGCGATGGCTACAGTTAGATGGTTTCGCTCGATCTCCACCTCATGGGGAAAAAAGGAGTCCTCGTTTTCCCTAGGAAGACTGCCTTTCTTTGGTATGGAAAAAAAGGAGGAGACCAGCTTCATGGGAGATTAGTCTCACCGTAGGTTTGTAGCTCTCGTCCCTATGTCTAGGAATTGGATTACTTTTACCATATCTGAGTTGAAGATGAATCCCCTAGATTCGTCTGTTACTTCGAAGCCCTCACTCTCGGCCTCCAGTCTGATTTTTTCAGGAAGCACACTTGACATATCGTATAGAAGACGGGCAAATTCGTCTGGTAAATCCTCGTTCGAGTCAGGGAACTCGATGGGAGAAGCTTTGCTGGATGAGAGATGCAAGTTGAACAAAAGTATGTTACCATCGCTACTCTCAAGCTGCATTATTGAATCCGCCACCTGGGAGGGATCACCGTCTGTAGGCTCACCGTCGGATATGTTAATCACGACAGGAGGGAAGCAGTCAGGATGATTATCAAGCCAGTTCAACAGGATGTTTTCAGCCTTCTTCAAGGCCTGCTTCATGGGCGTCGGGCCTTTCGCGACTGGTTCGAACCATATGGGGAACTTTACCTCCTGTTCTACAATGCCCCCGGCTCCATCCGGTACCTTCTGTATTCTTTCCTCTATCATCAGAGGCTGATCACCGATGGTGCTTATTGGAACAAGGTCCTCTCCGGATAAGTCTCCTCCGAAGGCTGGACCTACTTTTACGCCATACCCTATTACACCTACATGGAAATAGTCTCTTACTCCCTCAGCCTTGGCACATCGTAGGACCAGGTTCTGTAGTAGCCTGTTTATTGCATCAGCCACTGCCTCTGCTTTGGAGCCTGAGGTGTCGCCGCCGAAGGGATCTTCCATTGATCCTGATTGGTCGATCAAGAATAGGAAACATGTTGGGTTTCCCCTGCTTATCTCAGTTGTGTACAATTCAATCCTTATATTATTGGCACTACCTCAAATATAAAAAAAACTGATCTTTAAAATAAAGCTGTCATAGTGATTAAAACTATATACCTTGATCAGAGTGAAACCTGTATCACGTTAAATAGGAAATTTTAATCTATATTTTAAATATTAAAATAATCTATTTAATATTAAGTTATTTTATTCATAATTAAACAAAATTACTAATATGCTTTATCTAATGAATGCATCAGCGACGGTACAACTTCCTCAGGTATATCAGCATCTGAGTGGTTTCAAGAAAAAGAGAGGGGTTAATTTCTAGTTGTGCGAGGGTTTTAGCCTTTATTCCATTAGGAAAGGTGACTCTGTGAGTGTTACAGTTCTACTTGCCTGTATGTAAGCGGGTAATTCCAATTGCCCCGTAGCAATACGCCAGTCGTAATAGTTATCAAGAGACTTCTCCGATGTCAACACCATTCACCGGGCTCTCAATCACGCCCCATGCAGGCCCAAAGAATATCAGGTCAAGCCCGTACTCTTTAGCGGATTCCTTCATCTTAGCGTAGAAATTCTTTCTCTCTTCTGTTGTCGCCTTAGCATATTCATCAGACATCTGACAGTAGGCTATGAACATGTGCTTCATATTTTATCCTCCTATTTTTATTGGTACTTGTATAGCTCCCCACGGGAAACTACACCATTGAATGGTGCTCATAACCGCTTAAAACTTACCAAATAATGAAAATAATACATTGCGCGTGGCGCATCACCGCATAAGACCTACGCGCGCATTAGGGCTAGAGTTAGGCCAAAGGCTGCCATCGCCATGTTTCTTTATTCTCAACGACCTTGCCAATCCCTGGGAAAGGAAAATGAAACGCAGACATCAAGGCGTTCTCTTCAGATGCCATGTTAAGGAGTCGACGACGACTGAAAACAGCCTGTCCGGGATAAAAATCGACGGTTGAAATCCAGTCCAACCGTTCCAGATGTATTGGATGGAGCACTGCGTCAGCCACGATGAATAGCTTCTCATCTCCTGAGGCCACAACCAATGCCATGTGGCCAGGAGTGTGCCCCGCTGCGGAAATCGCAGAGATACCGGGGACAATCTCCTTTTCCCGATCAATCAGATCAAGCTGGCTACGAATCGGTAACAGGTTTTTGAGAGCTATGCCTCTCAGCATATTATGATGTTCATCATCTTTGGATTCGGGTGAAGATTTCGAGGTCCAAAAATTCCACTCGTCTCTCCAAATGACGAAACGTGCATTGGGAAAAGCCGGATTCCCATCGGTAAGGACGTTACCGCCAACGTGGTCCGGGTGCGCATGAGTGAGGATGACCGTATCGAAGTCTTCAGGTGCTACGCCTTCTTCCTTAAGATTCTGAAGTAGTTTACCGGTGTTAATGTCGAGATCACCTGCGCCCGTGTCTACTAAGACCCGATGTTCGCCTGTGTCAACAGTCATGCATGTGTATGGGCTTACCCACTCGGTCCACTTTTCTGGGACGATGTGATGTTCGCGTAGCGTCAATTCAAGAGGTTCCTTCGGTGCGTTAGCAAAGAGGAGCTTGCCAGGGTTTGGAAACATTGGTGGTTTATATTTGAAGAAGCCGTCGCTGATGGCTGCACATTTAAAAGCCCCAATTTTAATTTTGTAACTGGCCATTCACAACTTCTCCTGCGCGCGGGCGAATTCAATAATTCACTGGGGTTTATTGGGGGCCCGACCCTCTAGTTCTTGATGGGAGAAAAGCTGATCGGTTCCCCCAAACTACTGTTCAAACACCTGGATTTAACACCGATCCAA
>Ga0307379_10010292_pt1 | contig 12396 bp, 8 predicted proteins | sample UN2MG_FD_202237 | JGI IMG/M metagenome (GOLD analysis project Ga0307379, IMG submission 202237) | Soil microbial communities from Risofladan, Vaasa, Finland - UN-2 | ecosystem: Environmental > Terrestrial > Soil > Coastal area > Acid sulfate soil | place: Finland: Risofladan, Vaasa | collected... | reverse complement strand
TCTCGGAGCCGCTCTTGCCAGAGGCTGGAGGGCTGAGCCCCCATCTCTCGCTGGAGGTGACGATGATCGTGGGTGGCATTGTCACCCTCCTGCTGGCGACGGCTCGACGGCGTGTGTAGGTGAGGATGGTGGCGACCAGAAAAATCGAACTGATCAGGACACTCGCTCCGATCGGGTCGAGCGGAGCGCGGAGGAACACGAGCGCGATGGCTGCTAGACGTTGGCAGTGCGCGTTCCTGGCAGTCGGCATCGGTGCTCTCGCGTTCGTTCTCGTGCTCATCCTTGGGAGCCAGACGCCGGCAGGGGCAGCGATGCCTGTGGTCGCCGGTTCCGAGGGCGAGTCCTTCGTGTACCGGTTCGATCCAGACGCTTCGTCCTTCGTCTTCACCTTCACCATTCCAACTCCCAACGCCAACCCGTGGAGCGTGGCCGTGGTGTCTGCCACAGGCCATCTGGACGTCTGGTTTACCGAATCGGCGGCGGACCGCATTGGCCGGCTGGTCTATACCAGCACCCATGCCTATGCGTTCCACGAGTACACGCTGACCGCGGGCAGCCGGCCCCTGAACCTGGTTTCCGGCAGAGGCTTTATCTGGTTCACAGGGGCAGGCGGGAACTATATCGGGCGGCTGGACCCGGCGACGGGGAAGATTGACGAATTTGCCGTGCCTACCGCGAACAGCCATCCCGCCGACCTGGACGTGGCGCCGGATGGAAGCATCTGGTTTACAGAAATGCAGGCCGACCAGATCGGCCGCCTGATCGTGGATCCCACCGGTGGCTACACCGTCACAGAGTACGCCAGCCCGGTCACGGCCGCCGGCCGGGGCCGGCCCTACGGGATCGTGGTGGTGGGAGGCAGCGTTTTCTTTGCGCACCCGCGGGCGATCACCGACTGTGTGACGCGCTTCACACCGCCAGCCTCCTGGATCCACATTACGGGGCTCGTCAACGGCATCCCCGACGATCCCTACGAGTTGGTGGTCGGCCCATGGGGCCAGGTGTGGGGCACGGAGCGCGTAGGGAATGCCGTCAGTTCGTACGAAGTGGGCACACTGCCCATCGTGAATCGGTATGTCGTGATGCCGGCCAACAGCCTGCCTACCAGCCTGGCGCTGGATGCACACAACTATCTGTGGTTCACCCAGTGGCAGGCCGGCCAGATCGGGCGTTTGGTGCCCAGTGTGCCCTCTCAGAAGGATTACTATGCGCTGCCGTTGCCAGGCCTGGCCCCCACGGGCATCGCGGCAGACAGCGCCGGGGGTCTATGGGTCCTGGCGTCAAGGCCCTATCGCATTCGTCTACCGGTCGTCGTGAAATCTTGGTAGGAGAGAGTAGATGAGAGATGTCTTCGCAAGTCGGGGTTGGCGTGTGCTCTTTTCCATCGTGGTCGGTTTAGGAGCCTTATGCCTCTTGAGATTGTGGGCCGGTTCGGCGCAGAGGGCGGATGCACTACCTGTGCCTGCGCACCTGGGAGTACAGCCAGTCTCTGCCCTCGCCCTTACCAATCAGACCTACACGATCCATCTTCCCTATATGACCCGCTGCCTCAACACGCACATTCCTCCTTTCGGCATCCAGTTCTACGGCACGCTGAGTGCTAGCAATGGCCTGGCCCGGGCGAGCGAGGCCGGAGCGCGTTGGATTCGGGTGCCACTCTCGTGGGCTGCCATCGAGCCTGCCAACACGACACCCCAGAACTATAACTGGTCCGGCCTGGACGCCTCGGTGACGAACGCCAGGCAGGCCGGCATCGAGTTAATCCTGACCATCGCAGGTCAGCCTGCCTGGGCTGCCGTCTATCAGCAGGGCCCCGTGACGAACACGGCTGACCTGGTCGAGTTCGTCGGCGCCCTGGTGGAGCGGTACGATGGCGACGGAACGGACGACGCTCCGGGGTCACCCCAGGTGCGGTACTGGGAACTCTACAACGAGCCGGACAATGCCGACGTCCGCCATGCCTCGCTGGGAGGATGGGGCTACTGGGGCCACAACGGGGCAGGTTATGCGGCGCTGCTCCAAATGCTCCACCCGGTGATCGAGGCAGCCAACCCCCAGGCGAACTTGGTCTTCGGCGGGTTGGCCCTGGACTGGTTCGAGGAGCAGGGCGGCGCGTTCGACTCTCACTTCCTCGACGACGTGCTGGCAGCCTGCCGGGGGCGGGCCTGCTTCGACGTGATGAACTTTCACTATTACCCTCCGTTCCGTGGCAATTGGGATCCCTATGGCCCGGCCATCATTGGGAAAGCCAACTACGTGCGGCAGAAACTGGCAGCGTACGGTTTCACCGATGTGCCCCTCATCTGCACGGAGACCAGCTGGGCCAGTGCTCCCAATACGGGTTGGGGCAGCGACGAGTTGCAGAGCCGCTACGCTGTCAAGGCGTACGCCCGAGGTATGGCGGCGGGGCTGGACGTCGTCGTGTGGTACGAGATTCTCGACCGGGGCGATTCGATCGAGCCCGGCCTTCTCGATGGCAATCTGCAACCCAAGCCCTCCTATTGGGCTTTCCAGGTCACGACGGCAATGCTGGGCCAGGCCACCTATCAGAGGGCGCTGACGTCGGCGGAGACCGGCCACGTGCAGATCCAAGGGTACGTATTCCAGGACTGTGGACGACGGCTCGACGTGGTCTGGACGGAGGACGGCACGCCCTACGATACCTACGATGATCCTACGCTGCCGTTGACCGTGCAGGCCCAGACTTTGCGCGTGGTAGACAAATCTGGAGCCGAGGCGTGGTACGCCGATGGGGGCGATGGGGTACTCGATGGCCGGATCACCATTACCGTGGGGGGTAGCCCACTCTACCTGGAATACAACTCGTGAAGGGATGGGGCGGATGGATATCCGACCGGTGAAGTCGCATGGCCGGTATGCGTCGGCAGAAAAGACGCTGCGAGCAAGGGCCTGCGGTACCCTGGCACGCCTGGCCCTGGCCGGCTTCCTGACGCTGGGGGCTCTGGCGGTGACCCTGTCCTCTCTGAGTGGCGACGCCAGGGCGTGGGAAGACGATGGCGGCAGCCTTGACCTGGCAGGGGTCTCAGGCGCGATCACCCCGGCACAGGCCACTGGCGGTACCGGCGACTACCCCAATTGCCGTTTTGGGGCCGGAGAACGGCACAACCCGGCGATGTCTTATACCGTCTCCGCACTGAACCTGGGCTGGTACACAGATTGGAAGACCCAGATCAGCCCACCACACCCAGGTGGCGCCGAGTACGTTCAGATGCTACACGTCCACGGTACCTACTACTCGCCGTCTGAGGACACCCTGGCAGCCCAGGTTGCGGCCAACCCCGGAGCCTTGTGGCTGATCGGCAACGAACCGGATTCTATCTACCAGGACAACGTGCTACCCCAGGACTATGCCGAGGCCTATCACGACGCCTACACGTTCATCAAGACCCTCGACCCCACGGCCAGAGTGTCGGCAGGTGGTATCGTGCAGCCGACCCCGCTGCGCATGCAATATCTGGACATCGTGCTGGATACTTACGCGTCACGCTATGCTGAACGTTTGCCGACCGATGCCTGGAACATTCACACCTACATTCTGCGAGAGGCCAGTTGTGCGGCGTACCCGGATTCATGCTGGGGTGCCAGAATCCCCCCTGGCATGGAGGTCACACAGGGAATGCTGTACACATTGGACGATACCGACGACCTCGAAATCTTCCAGCAACGCATCCTGCAATTCCGCCAGTGGATGCACGACCGGGGCTACCGCGACACTCCCCTCATCATCACCGAGTATGGCACGTTGCTCCCTTACTACGACCCGGAGTCGCTGTACTATGATTCGGAGGGCCATCCCTTCGACGAGGAACGGGCACGGGGCTTTATGTACGCTACCTTCGATCTCCTGCGCACGGTGAGCGACCCCGACCTGGGATACCCTGCCGATGAAAACCGGTTGGTGCAACGCTGGATGTGGTACAGCCTGGACGACACACAATTCGGCGGTGCCTTGTTCGACAAATACACACTCAATCCGACCATGCTGGGCAGCGCCTTCGGCTCTTACACAGAAGCCGTATCCCCCACGGTGGACCTGCTCGCTGTGGATGTAGGACAGGTCGGCCCCGTCCCCTACTCCCCGACGGACCCTGTCACAGTTACCCTACGGGCGCGGGTCTCCAACGTCGGCAACGTGGCCATCACCGCGCCCGTCACCGTCCGCTTTCTGGATGGCGACGGGCATCCGATCGGCCCCGACCTGGTGCTCAGTGGAACGATCGCGGGTTGTGCGACAGTGAAGGAAATCACGACGACCTGGCGGGATGTAGCGCCTGGCACCTACGTGGTGCAGGCGGTGGTGGATCCGGAAGCGACCACCAGCGAAGGGAACGAGGACAACAACCAGGCGCATGGAGCAGTGCTGGTGGCGAAGGAACAGATCTTTCTACCCCTGGTAGTTCGCCGGGGATGATGAGGCACCTGATGAGCAGGGTCATCCGTTTCGACCGAGTATCCAAAAAATTCATCCTGCACCACGAACGCTCGCGTTCCTTCCAGGAACTGGCCGTCAGTTTGTTCCGGCGCAGAAACGGCTCCCGTGAGGAATTCTGGGCGCTACAGGATATCAGCTTCACCGTGGAACAGGGGGAGATGGTAGGGATCATCGGACCTAACGGCGCAGGAAAGAGCACGGCCCTCAAACTGATCGCCCGCATCATCGAACCCACCTCAGGGCAGATCAGGGTCAGGGGGCGAGTGGGGGCGCTCTTGGAACTGGGGACTGGCTTTCACCATGACCTGACCGGCCGGGAGAATATCTACCTGAACGGCTCCATCCTGGGATTGAGCCGGGCTGAGGTCCGGCGCAAACTAGACCAGATCGTCGGCTTTGCGGAACTGGAGCGCTTCATTGACGTGCCGGTGAAGCACTATTCCTCGGGGATGTATGTGCGGCTGGGGTTCTCCGTGGCCGTGCATACCGACCCGCAAGTCCTGCTGGTGGACGAGGTGCTGGCAGTGGGGGACGTCGGGTTCCAACGCAAGTGCCTGGAACGCATTGACCAGGTGCGGAGGGAAGGGGTCACCATCCTGTTTGTCTCCCACAGTACAGAAACCGTGCGAACGATTTGTTCCCGTACGCTGTGGCTGGACCAGGGACAGTTGGTAGCCGATGGCTCGGCCGAAGCGGTCATCGCGCGCTACGAGGCTCATACCTGGGCGGCAGAAGAAGGCACCCTGAAGCCGGGGGCCGGCAGCGAACGTCGCTGGGGCAGTAGTGATGTACGGATTGTACAAGTGCGCTTGCTGGACAGCGCCGGCCAGGAGAAACAACTCTTTGGGGTTGGCGAGCCACTGACGGTCGAGATGCACTATCGTGCGGAGAGACGGGTGGATCGCCCGGTCTTCGGCCTGGCGATCCACCGCAGCGACGGGATCCACGTCACCGGACCGAACACCCAGTTCGGAGGGTGCGAGATTCCCTGGATCATGGGAGAAGGAAGGATCCGCTACACGGTGCCCGCTCTACCGCTGCTGGAGGGCCTTTACTACGTCTCGATATCCTCCCACGACTGGGAGGACACGAACATGTACGACTATCACGACCGCTTGTATCCTTTCCGAGTGCTTCCCTCGGAGGGGGAACGGTATGGAGTGGTGACGCTGGAAGGGAAGTGGGCCTGGGAGAGGAGTGCATAGCCGGGGATGGATCACGACAGACCATGGAGACGACGGGCCCGCAAGGTGGGGGATTACATTCGGTGCGGCGATTGGGCGGGGCTGAGACGAGAAGTGAACCAATTCCTGGCCTGGAAGGGCGTCGCGCGGACCTCTCGCCTACGGGATACTCTCTCATCCTCAGTCTCTCCCGTGCTCGATTCCCAGCATCTGCAGTGTGAGGCTTCGTTCTGGGCCCAGGTAGATTTCGACAAGATCCGTCACGCCAGTTGGAGCAGCATTCAATGCCTGGGGCTGATGGCATTACTGGAAATGACTCACGGTGGCACCGACGACATCAACCGGTTGATCAACGAAACGATGCAAGTCCCCCACAAGGATGGGCTGCGCGGCCTGGTACTGGGCTGCGGTGACATGAGGTCAGAGCACTCTGCTTTCATCAACCCCTATCTGTCTTTTGCCGAGATTGACGCGTACGACATCAACGAGCAGGCCTTCGAGCAGGCCCGTGCAGTCACCGCCAGCGCTGGCCTGAAAGTCAATTTCCAGGTCGGCGACGTCAACCGGATGGTTCTGCCCGCCGACACCTATCACCTGATCGTGGTTTTTCATTCCTATCACCATTTTGAGCGAGTGGGACACATTGCCCAACAGATCAACCGGGCCTTGGTGCCTGGCGGTGTGTTTTACACCTTCGACTACATCGGCCCGCGCAGAATTCAGCAGACGAAGCGACAACTGTTCTACGCCCAAATGATGTTGGAGGCGTTGCCCGAGCGCTACCGTCGTGAAGCCAACGGCCAGATACGCCAGCGGGTCAAGAACGTGGCAGCAGGGGCCCTTTCGCCCGATGAGGCAGTCCGATCCGACAAGATTCTCCCTGCCCTGCGGGACAACCTACGCATAGGCTGGCAGTACAACTGGGCGGGGTTGCTCTTTCCGTTACTGGAAGGCATAGCCTTCAATTTCGATGAGAACGAGCCCTCTGATCGTGCGTTGATCCACTACCTGTTCCACCTCGATAAGGTGCTGTGCCGATCCGGGCACGTCGAGCCTAACTTTACGATCACTCTGGCTTCCAAGGGATAGCGTTGGGAGTCTGCTCTAGAGAGACCTTCAACACGTTGGGCAATGCCCGGATGGTCTCATCCGCACCGGGCATCAGGAGAGTTTGATGCGTTCAGCGATTCTCTTCGGACTCGGGCTACTGAAACGGCTCAGATGGCTGCTGATGCCGTCGAGTGAGCGTCGCCAGATTGAGGCCAGCCATTGGGAGACGGTGGACCTGAAACAGCACCGGGCGGCCGCCTGGGATAGCATCGCGTGCCTGAGCCGCATGGCCGTGAGCGAAATGACCGGCGGGCGCTGGGATCAGTTGATGGACGTCATCGTGGCCACCCTATCTCCCCCAGATCCGCATCACCTGCGCGGACTGACGCTGGGCTGCGGCGACATGCGCTGCGAACATACATTCTTCACACACCCCCCGCTGCCCTTCGAGTGGGTAGACGCCTACGACATCAGTGCCGCAATGATCAGCCGGGCACAGCAACTGACGGACTCGCTCGGACTACGTGTACAGTACCACGTGGAGGATGTGAACTATTGCGAACTGCCGCCTGACACGTACGACCTGGCGGTGGTTGCCCACTCGATGCACCACTTTAAGCGCATGGAGCATATCGCCAGCCAGGTCAACCGTTCGCTCAAGCCAGGCGGAGTGTTCGTGGTCTGGGAATACGTGGGGCCGCGCTACCAGCAATTCAGCCGGCGACAGCGTACGCACGCCACCATGATCTTGCGTGCTCTACCGCCCCAATATCGCCGCGAACTCAATGGAAAGGTACGCACGCGGGTCGCCAGCCAGTCCCTCTTTTTTATCTCGCCCGACGAGGCCGTCCGCTCCGACCACATTCTACCTTCCCTGAAGCAGATGGACATTGTCTATCAATACAACTGGGCGGGCCTGTTGTTCCCACTGCTGCGGGGTGGCATTGCGGTGAATTTCGACGAGAACAACCCCCAGGATCGCAAGATCATTGATTGCCTGTTTCAACTGGACCGGTTGTTGTGCCAGTCTGGACGGATTGAGCCGAACTTTACGATCACGATTGCCACCAAGAAAGCCGCCGGGCCAGCAATCTGATGGAGGATCGCAGGTTGGAAACACACGTGAGGGTCGAGGACCGCTCGATCGCCAGAAATATCATATTCCACTACACGCCCCAATTCATCTCTGGGATTGATGGCCACGTATCCAGCGATCAGCCTGTGCCAAAAGGAAAAACCGTGCTCCACACCGACGGGCTGGGCGATCTCTCTGCCAGGCCGGTCTCGTGGCCGGTGAGAGATTTGACAGGATTTCATCCGGCAGGCAATCCCGCAGATTTCCAGAGAGGAATTTCTGAGACATTTTACGGATCGTCGGCGGTTCAACTGCAGGGTTGTACCGCCGGAATGCACATTCACTCCTATTCCTCGCCAGTCAGCGGCCCCTGCAAATACAGATTGGCACAGTTCCTTTATAGTTGGCCCCAGGAAGTGTTTCCTTGGAGGTATGGAAGCGAGTCCAGACTTTGTGTTGGCCACTATGCAGCCGTGCCCGGCTCTTGGGTTGGGGATGGTTCTATCAATTACGCCTACACCGTGACTACTGTACTCGACGTGTCTACTGGGAAACACCTGTGGATTTACATGGCGCAGTACGACTCTCGCGGGAACAAGATGTTTGTCGAGATGCCCACCTGGTGGGAAGAAGCCAATAGTGTTATCGCCTTGGGATACTACGGCGGGGAGCGCTACAGCAGCCCCATTCCCACCTCACATCGAGCCACCGGCCAAACCTGGAATGACTGGCGGTACTATGGCTTCTATATCAGCCGAGACCACCTGGAGACAATGGTGAACGAAGCCAATAGCCGGTTCAGGGATCTGAGGCTCTCAGCCGACCCGGACAACTATCGTTTGGAGTTGTTTGGAATTGGCCCTGAGATGTATACTGGTGGCGGGGTCCACGGACACATGTCTATGAGGGTCAGGGACGTATGGGTTTTCACCTGGCTATCTCCTTGGAGGCACTACCACGTAATGGAAGAGCAACTGCCCAGAGCATCCAGCGCGCCGGAGGTTCTGCAACCCCGGCCATGCTCCGCATATACCCATCCGCCACGACTGCTCATCATCACGGGCGAGTCCCTGGACTCCAGGATGACAGGCCCTGGCATCCGGGCCTGGGAGATGGCGTGTGCCCTGGCGGAGCGGTTCGACGTGACGCTGGCCGCGCCAGGAGACCCGGCGCGTAGCCATCCCCGTTTGCACGTGGTGGGCTACGAGCCGGACCCTTTCTATCCAAGCCTGGACTCGTATGTCCACAACACCGATGTGGTGTTGGCGATGGGCTCATTGTTTGCCAGAACCCCCCGGTTGTGGGGCCTGGACAAGCCTACCATCGTTGACCTGGATGATGCGCCTGAGTTGGAGAGGCTGGTCCGGTCCACCACGATTGAGCAACGACATCACGTGGACCTGGATGTGGAGAGTGTGGTGCACTTGAGCCTGGAGAGCACCATCGGCGACTTGTTCATCTGCGCCAGTGAGCGCCAGCGCGACTTTTGGCTGGGCGCCTTGCTAGCCGCAGGGCGCGTCAACACCGTCACCTATGCCCAGGACCCCACGCTGCGAAGGTTGATTGACGTCGTACCTTGCGGCACCCCTTCTCAACCTCCCAGGAAACAGCGCAACGTGCTCAGGGGTGTCCATTCTGGCATCGGCCCCGCAGACAAGGTGGTGCTCTGGACCGAGGGACTGTGGGAATGGTGCGACCCGCTGACCCTCGTCGAAGCACTGGCGGAGGTGCTGCGAGTGCGGGATGACGTCAAACTCCTCTTCGCTGCAGGGCGTCATTTTCAGCCCGAGATATTGTCAGAGATGCCGGTCTATGTCCAGGCCGTGGCGCGCTGCCGTGACCTGGATTTGCTCGACCGCCACGTCTTCTTCATTGATCAGATTCCGTACAACGAGCGAGGCGACTATCTGTTAGAGGCCGACCTGGGCGTGAGTATCCACCAGCCGACCCTGGAGAGCCGGTTTGCCTCGCGTGCGTCCTTGCTCGACTATGTCTGGGTGGGTCTACCGGTGCTCTCTACTGCGGGCGATCCAATATCCAATATGATCGCCGAGCGCGGATTGGGCCGCACGGTACCGCCCGGTGCCCCGGCCTCGCTGGCCCAGGCGATGTTGGAGATGCTGGCGGACGACGGCCTGCGGGACCGTATGGCGGGACAGGCCGAAGCCATCCGCGGCGGACTGTCGTGGACGCGGGCTGTCGAGCCCATTGCCGCCTTCCTGGATCGCGTCGCATGCGCACCGGACGCCATAAACGCTACCAGAAAGGCCGCCGCGGCACGACAGACCAAGGTTTACATCCAGCAACAGTCTGACCGCATCCATAGCCTGGAACGAGACAAGCAGGACCTGCTGGAGCAAGGGGAAAGACTGCGCGCCCACATCGAGGCCATTAAGCAGGGGCGGGTCATGCGCTTGATGAACGCCGTGGATCGAATGCTGGGCCGTACATAGTGTCAGGGTTGAGGCCGAGGCATGTTCAAGGACCGGTTACGCGTACTCTTACCGCTGACTCTCATCGCCGCTCCGGTGATCGTCGAGAGCGGGTATATTCGCTGCTTCGCCGTTAACGTCCCTGTTATGGACGAGTGGGCACTGGTGCCTTGTTTGCAGGCCCTGGCGCAAAGGAATGTCCGCTCTTTCCTCGCCCTGTTATGGAGTCAACATAACGAGCATCGCATCGTATTCCCCCGGCTGCCCTTGCTGGCGCTATCGGCGGTCACTGGCTGGAACACTGTCGCCGAGGTATATCTCAGCCTGCTTCTGGCGATCCTGTTGTTAGCCAGCTTGTGGCTGATCTACACAAGGGCTTGCCGTGGGTCTCTATGGAGCTTTGTTCCGCTATCGTGGCTGGTTTTCAGTCTCGGGCAGTGGGAGAATATCCTGTGGGGCTGGCAGTTAGTATTTTACTTGGAGACCGCGGCGGCAGTGCTGGGGGTCTATTTCCTGGCAGGCAATTCGCTCCGCTCCCTCATCTGGGCAATTCTATGCGGCATAGTGGCCTCGTTCTCTCTCAGCAATGGTTTGCTGATCTGGCCTGTGGGGCTGCTGTGCCTTGCGCTGGCGCGGGCATGCAAACGATACCTGACCCTTTGGAGCCTGGTTGGAACACTGGTGGTGGTGGGCTACTTCCAGGGCTATACGCTTCCTTCCCATCATCCTTCGCCGATGCTGGCGTTTTCTCAGCCGCTCACGACTGCGAGGTTCTTCCTCGCCAATGTGGGTGCGCCGCTGGGAGGTGGTGAGGTCGGACTGTCTGAGATCGTGGGAACGTATCTAATCGTCTTGCTTCTCATCTTCCTGTATACAAGGCTGAGAGTGACGAAACGAACTGGCATACTAATCCCTCGTTCAGACATCCCCCTGGTTAGTCTGGTGTTGCTGTCCCTTCTCTCATCCACGTTGATCGCTGTGACCCGGGTTGGGTTTGGTCATCCCGATTGGGCCATTAACTCAAGGTATAGCACGATCACCCTGATGGGAATCGCTGGTATGTACTTGCTCTTCGTCAAATACAGCGCGCCGGATGAAAGCCACTCCGGCAGTCGTCTGAAGCGAGAGAGTTTTTCGCCACTCTCCGCCCTCCTGTCCGTGCTGGTCATTGGCCTGGCCATCACCAATCTGCACGGCATTGGTATGGGCGAGGCCCAGCGTGCGGCTAGAACCAGGATGAAGTATATACTCCAGACCTTCGACGTACAACCAGACGGCGTTCTCGAGGCTCTTTATTCCTCTCCTCAGACTGTACGCGAGTTTGCCACATTCCTGAAGGAGCACAGGCTAAGCGTGTTTCGTGAGCCTGTCGAGCTGCTTTTGCACACCAGGCCTGGGGGCAGTGTGCCCGCAGGTGAGATCGTGCCTGATCGCCCGATAGTCCAGACTATTCGGTGCCCGGTGCAGACGTTGAAGAATGTCGGGATCTTTTTCGCTACCTACGCCCGGAACAACACCTCCCACATTGAGATAACCCTTGCGGACGGTGGTGGACCAGTGGCACGACAAGTGGTATCATCTGCACAGATCAAGGACAATAGCTGGGTTCATGTCACCCTCCCGAAACCGATTGAGGGCTGCATGGGGCGAAAACTTGTCTTGAGCATCGTTTCGCAGGATGCCAGCCCAGGAAATGCAGTAACTGTTTGGATGGCCCCCCGCTATTACGAGGGTGAACTGCTGGAACCTGAAGAGATCTCGTCTGATGACAGGGTCGTAGCACTCGAACTAAACGTGCTTGCGTATGAAATCCGGCGATCAAGTGAGTGAACTTGCTTCTGTCAGCGCCGTCGTCGTCAATCTCGACGGGCGTTGGCTGCTGGGCGATTGTTTGGACGCGCTGGCAGCCCAGGACTATCCCCAGGACCGGATCGAGATCATCGTGGTGGACAATGGTTCCACCGACGATTCGGTGACCTTTGTGCGCGCATCCTACCCGACGGTCCAGGTCATCGAAGCAGGACGCAACCTGGGCTTTGCCGGGGGCAGCAACCTGGGCGCACGGGCGGCGACCGGCGACTACCTCGCGTTCATCAACAACGATGCTCGCGCCGATCCAGGCTGGCTGCGTGCCCTCGTAGAAGCCCTGGAGGAGCAGCCGGAATACGCGTGCGCCTCTGCCAGGATGCTTAGCCAGGACGG
>Ga0307379_10010291_pt1 | contig 12400 bp, 11 predicted proteins | sample UN2MG_FD_202237 | JGI IMG/M metagenome (GOLD analysis project Ga0307379, IMG submission 202237) | Soil microbial communities from Risofladan, Vaasa, Finland - UN-2 | ecosystem: Environmental > Terrestrial > Soil > Coastal area > Acid sulfate soil | place: Finland: Risofladan, Vaasa | collected... | reverse complement strand
CGACCGCCGCCGCCGAGTGCGTTCTGTGCCGAGTCGAGGGTGCCCCCCTGGAACTCGAAGATCGTGCGGCGGTAGTAGTCGAGACCACGGACGAGTTTGGGTTCGACCGCAAACGGGATGTCGAGTGCGCGTAGACCAGCGAGCACGGCGGAGAAGTGCGCCGCTGCGTCGTCACTGTGAAAATCGGCGATCCGAGGTGCGGAGTCGATGTGCTCCTGATCGACCTGGCGCTTGGAGTCGAGCACCCGCAGCGGATTGCGCTCGAGCGTGGCCTGCGATTGTTCACTCAAGCCGTCACCGACCGCAACGAAGTGACTGCGCAGCGCCTCGACGTAGCGTGCCCGGTCGTCGGGCTCGCCAAGGCTGTTGACGATCAGTTTCACCTGACGCAACCCGAGGCGGGCGTAGAACTCCCAGGCGAGCGCGATCACTTCGACATCGAGATTCGGGTCATCAGCGCCGAGCACCTCGATCCCGACCTGATCGAACTGTCGGTAGCGCCCTCGTTGCGGCTTCTCGTAGCGGAAGTTGGAGCCCGAGTAGAAGACCTTCCAGGGCACCGTCGGACGGTGTTCGGCAAAGGCCCGACACACGCTGGCGGTCATCTCGGGACGCAGTGCGATGTGGCGATCACCCTTGTCGACGAAGTCGTACATCTCCTTGGTCACCACGTCGGTGGCGGCCCCGATGCGCGTGAAGACGCTCAGATCCTCGAGCAGCGGTGTCATCAACTGGCCATAGCCGGCCCGCTCGACCACGTCGGCGAACACGTCGGTGAACCGGCGCCAGCGACCGCTTTCGGGCGGCAGGATGTCCCGCATGCCGGGACTGGTCTGGAACGCTGGCACGGCCAAGCAGGGTATCTGCCGCCGCAGCCTCCCGAGCCTCCCGATTCCCGGCACGACCCGGCCCACCACGAGGAGGCCCGGGTGACGGCCGGTCAGGCCACGGGCGTTGCCGCTCCCGGGATCAGGCGATATGCGTCGTAGACCGAATCGACACCCTTGATCGTACGGATCACGGCGTCGAGGTAGCCGGGATTGGCGAACTCGAACTCGAAGCGCATCTTGGCGACGCGATCGGTTCCGGTGACCGTCTGGCACGACAGGATGTTGACCTGATGATCGGCGAGTGCGTTCGTCACGTCTCGCAACAGTCGTGATCGATCGAGCGCGACCACCTCGACGCCGGCCACGAACGTGCGTCCTGGTCGTTCGTCGCCGTCCCACTCGACTTCGATCATGCGCGTCGCCTGCTCCGCCGTGAGCGACGCCGCGTTGGCGCAGTCGGCGCGGTGCACGCTCACCCCACGGCCGCGAGTGACGAAACCGATGATCGAATCACCCGGAACCGGCGTGCAGCAGTTGGCCAAACGGACCAGCACATCGTCGAGCCCCTCGACGTGCACCCCGATCGGTGTGTCGTGTCCGTCGCGACGCTCGCGACGCGGGGTGGCCACCGTGGAGGGAAGCTGCTCGCCGGCATCTCCGTGGAACAACCTCGCCAGTCGCTGTGCCACCGACTTCGCCGACACGTGGTGCTCGCCGATCGCCGCCAGGAGTGCGTCGAGGTCGACGTAGCTCAGTTCGGCAACGACCGTTTCGAGTTCGGGCGACTTCCACACTTGCTGAACCGCGAGGCGCTCCCTGCGCAGTTCGGCGGTCAGATCGTCGCGGCCCGCCTCGACCATGTCGACGCGCCGCTCCCGACTGAACCACTGGCGGATCTTGTTGCGGGCGCGCGGTGACACCACGAATGACAACCAGTCCTGCGAGGGGCCGGCCGTCTCGACCTTCGAGGTGAAGATCTCGACGTTGTCGCCGCTCGCGAGCACGTGGTCGAGCGACACCAGCCGTCCGTTGACCTTGGCGCCGATGCACGCGTGGCCGACTTCGGTGTGCACCGCGTAGGCGAAGTCGACCGTGGTCGAGCCGACCGGCAACGTGATCACCCGGCCCTTCGGAGTGAAGACGAACACCTCGTCCTGTTCGAGATCGGTCTTCAGGCTCTGCATGAACTGTGCGGGATCGGAGACCTCCTCCTGCCAGTCGATGATGCGGCTCAGCCAGTCGATGTCGGCGGGCTGCTCGCCGTCTTCCTTGTACGCCCAGTGCGCAGCGACGCCCCATTCGGCGCGTTGGTGCATCTCGACCGTACGGATCTGGACTTCGATCGGCTTGCCGGCTGGGCCGATCACCGTGGTGTGCAAGCTCTGGTAGAGGTTGAACTTCGGCATCGCGATGTAGTCCTTGAACCGCCCGACGACCGGACGCCAGCGACCATGGATCGATCCGAGGGCCGCATAGCAGTCCTTCATCGAATCGACGACGACACGAATCGCGATCAGGTCGAAGATCTCGTCGAATTCTCGCCCCTTGACCACCATCTTCTCGTAGATGCTCCAGAGGTGCTTGCCACGGCCCGTGACCTCGGCCTTGATGCCGAGCTCGTCGAGGCGGGAGCGCACCTCGGCCAGCGTCTTGGCCAAGTAGAGGTCACGCTCGGGCGTGCGGCTCGAGACCAGGTGATCGAGCTCGGCAAATCGCTTCGGGTACAGCGCAGCGAACGCGAGGTCTTCGAGCTGCTGCTTCATCTCCTGCATCCCGAGGCGATGGGCCAGCGGTGCGTAGATGTCCAGGGTCTCCTGAGCGATCCGCTGCTGTTTCTCGAGCGGCATGGCCGCGATCGTGCGCATGTTGTGCAGGCGGTCGGCGAGCTTGATGACCAACACGCGGAGGTCCTTGGCCATCGCCACCAGCATCTTTCGCATGCTGGCGGCCTGCTGCTCTTCGCGGGAGTCGAAGCGGATCCGCTCGAGCTTGGTGACCCCATCGACGATCGCAGCAACCTCTGCACCGAAGTCGCGCTCGACGTCGGCGACGGTGATCTCGGTGTCCTCGACGGCGTCGTGCAGCAGTGCGGCGGTCACCGAGATCTCGTCGAGCCCGATGTCGGCGACGATCTGTGCGACGGCAAGCGGATGGTTGATGTAGCTCTCGCCGCTCGATCGCATCTGCGACTGATGGGCGTCGGCGGCCACTCGGTAGGCCCGGCTGATCGTCGACACCGGCGATTTCGGATGCCGACGGCGATATGCCGCGAGCAGTGGTGTCAACTCGGAGTTCGCGACCTCGACGTTCTGACGCCGCCACGGGAGCACACGGTCGACGGTCCCCACAGCGTTGCTCAGTAGTGAAGGAGCGCCTTCACCGGGCGCTCTCCGAGGTGTTGACGTCCGCCGAGGTCGTCGAGTTCGATCACGAAGCCGAGCCCGGCGATGACGCCACCGAGGGTCTCGACGAGACGCGCCGTCGCCGATGCCGTACCGCCGGTGGCGAGGACGTCATCGATGATCAGAATGCGTTCACCCGGATGGATCGCGTCTCGATGGATCTCGAGTTTGTCGGAGCCGTACTCGAGCTTGTACTCCTCGCGGACGACCGCCCATGGCAACTTGCCGGGCTTGCGCACCGGAACGAGCCCCGCGCCGATCCGGTAGGCGACTGCGGACGCGAAGATGAACCCACGGGCTTCGACTCCGACCACGCGATCGACCGCAGCGCCAGAGAAGTCCTCGACCAGGCCATTGACGGCGGCAGCGAACGTTTGTGCATCACCCAGGAGCGGCGTGATGTCGCGAAACGTGACGCCGTCGATCGGGTAGTCCTGGATGTCACGCACGAAGCTGCGCAGCGCCCGATGATCACGGGAACGGTCAGCTCGAGGTTCGCCTGCCATGGTCGGAGGTTACCGCCGCCGAGCACAGTCGGCGGTGACAGATCCCGTGGTCAGCGTCGCTTCTTCTTGCGCGGCCGGGGCGGGTGAGACAGCAGCCGGTCGGCCTGGGTCGGCGCGGTTGGCCCCGATGGCGCCGGCGCCCCGGCGGTGACCGGTTCGCGCCCGGATTCGTCACCGAACTCGTCGTCGCGGTGCGTGGAGTCCTCGGCAATCCGTCCGGTGACGCCGGCGCCCATGACGGCTGCGCGCAAGTCGTCACCGAGCAGTCGCTGACGCCGCGACGTGCGGCCCTTCTTCGACTTCAGGTAGGCGAGCAACGGCGTCGCGATGAAGATCGAGGAGTAGACGCCCGAGATCATCCCGACGAGCAGTGCCAGCGCGAACTCACGCAGCGACACGGCGCCCATGACGCCGGCACCGAGAAGCAACAGCGAGACCACCGGCAGGATCGACGAGAAACTGGTGAGCAACGACCGCACCATCACCTGGTTCATCGAGATGTTGACGATGTCCTCGTACGGCATCTTGGTGCTCGCGTAACGGCCTTCGTTCTCCTTGACCCGGTCGAAGACGACGATCGTGTCGTACAGCGAATAGCCGAGGATCGTCAGAAAAGCGATCACGGTCGCCGGCGTCACCTCGAACTGGAACACCGAGTACACGCCGACAGCGACGATGACGTCGTTGATCATCGCCGCGATCGCGGCCAGCGCCATGCGCCACTCGAACCGAATCGAGATGAACACGGCCACCACGAGCAGGAAGATCACGAGCGCCCGGATCGCCTTCTCGGTGATCTCGGCCCCCCAGGTCGAACTGGTGAACGAGAAACTGATTTCGTCGACGGTCACGCCTGCCGCCTCGGCGAAGTCAGCGGTGACCGCTTCAGCCAGGTCACGTGGGAGTTCCTCGACTTGCACGGTCACGACGTCGGAGGTCTCCGAACTGCGCAACTGGATGCGCGCCCCGCTCGTGGAGACGTCGTTGGCGGCGAGGACCTCGGTGGCTTCGTCGACGCCGAACGTCTCGCTCGCCGGAATGTCCCAGGCGTCGCCGCCTTCGAAGTCGAGCCCGAGGTTCAAGCCCTGGGTCAGCAACGACCCGAAGGTCACGACGACGGCGACGATGGCAAGGATCAACCCGACCTTGCGCTTGCCGTAGAAGTCGATTGCTGTCTGGCCGCGAAACAAGCGTCCGAGGCCGGACGTGGAGACGCTGGTGTCGAGGGTCATGCCGTCGCCACCTTCATGCCGAGCACCGTTTCGCGTTTGGCCATCAGCTTCGTGCTCGCCAGCAGCAACACCGCCGGCCGCGTGAAGAAGTAGCAGACGAGCAGGTCACAGATGGTGGTGAGTCCGAGATACAGCGCGAATCCGCGGACGGAGCCGACACTCAGCGAGAACAGGATTCCTGCTGCGATCAGCGACACCACGTCGGCCGACCAGATCGTCCGCCAGGTCATCTTGAAGCTGCGAGGGGCCGCGTTCTTGATGGTGCGCCCGTTGCGGAGTTCGTCCTTGATGCGTTCGAAGAACACCACGTAGCTGTCGACCGTGACGCCGATCGCCACGATGATGCCGGTCACGCCGGCAAGGCTGAGTGCGTAGTTGGTCCATCCCGAGACGAATGAGGCCATCGAGAACACCATGCCGGCCCACACGGTGATCCCGCCCACGATGACCAGCGCGAGCCAGCGGTAGTAGACGATCAGGAACACCAGCACCAGCGCAAGGCCGACGAGGCCTGCGACGATCGCTGCCTGCAGCGAGTCGGAACCCGCGGACGGCGACACCGTGCGCGCCTCTTGGGCTTCGACTTCGACCGGGAAGGCACCGCGGTTGAGCACTGCGGCGAGTTCCTCGGCCTCGGACTGGGTGAAGTTGCCCGTGATCGAGACCGAATCGGTGAAGTTGGGCTCGTTGACCGTGGGCGCGGACTGCACCACGCTGTCGAGCACGATCGCCAGCCGCTGGGTCGGACATGTCGGAAGCTGGTTGAAACACTGATTGGCGAGGTTGTTCCACGTGTCACGACCCTCGCCACCGCGCAAGTCGACGGAGACACCCCAGCCCTGCGACGGGTCGAGCGTCGGTTCGGCGCTTCCCCGTTCGAAGACCTCACCGGTGCCTTGCACGGGACCGAGGCATTCGGCGCCGCCATCACGGGTCGGGACGATTTCAGCCGTCGGATCGACGAACTGGGTGGCGACCGGTTCGTTCACTGCTCCCGGTGGGGCCGTTTCGATCGGCACGCTGTCGGTGGGCACGCTGTCGGTGGGCACGCCGTCGGTGGGCACGCTGTCGGTGGGCGGCGCAACGGGCCGACGCAGGCCCTGCGGCTCGGTACTCGCCGGATCGCCCTCCGAACCGGTCGGCGCGGTCGAGTCGGGGACCACGCTCGGGCTCCCGACCACCGGGCCGGTCGGCGCGGCGTCGACCGTCTGACAGCTGCTGGGATTCAGCACCGGGCGCAGTTCGACCACGCCGGACACGTCGACGGCGCTGAGCGCCTCCTGCTGGTCACGGACTCCCGGAAGGTCGACCACGATCGTGTCACCCTGCACACGGACATCGGGCTCGGCGATGCCCTGCCGCTCCAGTTCGGAACGAATCTGATCGCGGATCACGGTCAGTTCTTCAGGCGTCGCCGGTTCGGTCGGCGACAAGATGACCGACACGCCGCCCTGCAGGTCGAGACCCAGGATGGGTGTGTTGTCGGTGGAGATGTTGAACGCGAGCGTGACGATCACGACCAGTACGACCCCGATCAGCGAGGTCCAGAGACGACGTTTCATGCCAGCGGATCAGTCGTCGTCGTCGGCGTTGGCGGACACCGGCTCGTCGGCATCGGCGCCGGCACTGGCCGCGTCATCATCGGCGACGTCATCATCGGCGGCGTCGGTGTCGTCGTCGGGGGACGACTTGCCGGAAATGGCTGCGCGCGCGATGCGGATCTGTACGTCGTCGTCGATCTCGAGCCAGAACCGGCTGTCACCGTCTTCGCCCGTGATGACCCCGTAGACGCCCGACGTGGTGATCACTTCGTCGCCGACTTCGATCGAGCGCTGCAGATCCTGCTGCTCTCGCATCCGACGGCGTTGCGGCCGAATCATGAAGAAGTACATGGCGAACGGGATCAGCAGCAGAATTCCGAGCTGGATGATGGCGCCGCTCGAGCCCCCGGAGGACGATTCCTGGGCGATCAGCGAGGTGATGGGATGCGAGGACATAACGGCGCTCGATGCTACCTGCGATCCACCGCCGTCGCCGGTCAATCGCGGTTGAGGCCATCCCCGTCGCCGATCCGGTTTGCGATCATGATCGACGTGTCAGACGTTGCGGTCCGCCATCTCGTCGACATCAGCTCCAGACATCGAGCACCGATCGACGCATCGACTCGAACGTGCCCATCTCGATCGCCGAACGCATCGAGTTCATCAGCGAGATCGTCCATGCCACGTTGTGGATCGACAACAGGCGAGATGCCGTCGGTTCACCGACCTGGAGCAGGTGGCGGATGTACCCGCGGCTGTGCCGGGCGCACACCTCACAGGAGCAGGTGGCATCGAGCGGCTCGTCGAGTTCGGCATTACGGGCTGCCTTGGCCTGAAATCGGCCGGTCGAGGTGAGCGCTGTTCCGTGGCGGCCGAGCCGAGTCTGCATGACACAGTCGAATTGGTCGACCCCGAGCGCCACGGCCTCGACGAGCGACGCCGGATCGCCGACACCCATCAGGTAGCGAGGACGATCGGTCGGAAGGTGTTCCAGCGCCGCGGCGAGCGCGGGAAGCATCTCCTCGCGAGTCTCCCCCACCGACAGCCCACCGATGCCGTACCCGTCGAAGCCGATGTCGACGATCTGCTGGGCGCTCTCACGTCGCATCGTCTCGCTGATGCCGCCCTGGACGATGCCGAACAGCGACTGGTCGGTTCGGGTGTGCGCCACCACCGCGCGCCCGGCCCACGCCGTGGTGCGCTCCAGTGCCGTACGGATCACCTCGGGCGAACTGGGCAGCGGCGGGCAGACGTCGAGCACCATCATGATGTCGGCACCGATGCGCTGCTGCACGTCGACGGCGATCTCCGGCGTGAACCGATGCGTCGAGCCGTCGTAGGTGCTCTTGAAGGTGACGCCGTCGTCGTCGACCTTCGGATCCAGTGAGAACACCTGGAATCCGCCTGAATCCGTGAGGCTCAAGCCGTCCCAGCCCGAGAAACGGCCCAGGCCGCCGAAGCGTTCGATGAGCTCGGCGCCGGGTCGCAGCATCAGGTGATACGTGTTGCCGAGCACGATCTGAGCGCCCACACGCCCGTAGTCGTCGGCGCTGAGGTACTTGATCGCGCCTCGCGTCCCGACGGGCATGAACAGCGGCGTCGTGTAGGCGCCACGGGCAGTCGTGGCGGTGCCGGCCCGCGCCGCGCCGGCGGTGGCATCGACGTGGAACTCGACGGGAAACATCGGCTCGACGGTACCGGCGTTCAGCCGGCGTGCCGGTCGAGCAGCATGGCGTCGCCGAACGACAAGAAGCGGTAGCCGTCCGCCAGCGCAGTCTCGTAGAGCGAGCGCCAGCGCGGGCCGACGAACGCATCGATCATCATCAGCAGCGTCGTCTTGGGGAGGTGGAAATTCGTCATCATCGCGTCGACCAGCTGCCAGTCGAACCCTCTGTGGATGAACAGATCGGTACGACCCGACGGTTCCCCGGACCGCGCAGCGGACTCGAGCGCACGCACGGCGGTGGTGCCGACGGCGACAACCCGTTCGGCGCCGAGGCAGGCCTGCATCGTCTCGGGCGGCACACGGTAGCGCTCGGTGTGCATCGGATGATCGAGCGGATCGTCGGTGCTGATCGGCTGGAACGTGTCGAGACCGACCACGAGCTCGACCGTGGCCGTTCGAATCCCGGCATCGGCGAGCCGATCGAACAGCGCCGACGTGAAGTGGAGCCCTGCCGTCGGCGCCGCAGCCGAGCCTGGCTCCCGGGCGAACACCGTTTGATATCGATCGGGGTCGCCGAGCCGCTCGGAGATGTACGGCGGCAACGGCATTTCGCCGTGGCGATCGAGCAGCGCGACCGGATCGTCATCGCCGACCAATTCCACCCAGAACGTGTCGCCGGCCGGTGTCCGCTCCCCCATACGCACCAGCGGTTCCTCACCGGCGAACAGCTGCTCGCCGACGCGCACCTTCGCACCGGGGCGCACCAGCGCCTCCCACGTCCGACGGTCGGCATCCCAGGGTTCGAGCAGGAGCACTTCGGCGGCCCCGCCCGTGACGCGACGCAGCCGGAGACGGGCCGGAATCACACGCGTCTCGTTCAGAACGAGCAGATCGCCCGCCCGCAACAGCTCGGGCAGGTCTCGTACGTGGCGATGCTCCGAGTTGCCTGCGCCTCGGTCGACCAGCAACCTGGCAGCATCACGGGGCTCGATCGGAGTCTGTGCAATCCGATCGTCCGGGAGTTCGTAGTCGAAATCGGCGATCAGCACCCGGGCAGGTTACGCGGTGCCAGGCACTGCGTGACCCGTCAGTCGAAGAGGCTGGAATTGCCGGAGCGGCGTGGCGGGGCGAGGCCGAGGTGCTCGTATGCCGCGTCGAGTACCACGCGACCGCGTGGCGTGCGGGCGATCATGCCCTGGGTGATCAGGAACGGCTCGTACACGTCCTCGACCGTTTCGGGCTGTTCGCCGACGCTGATCGCCACGGTCGAAAGCCCGACGGGGCCGCCGTTGAACTGCGTGCACAACGCGGACAGGATCGCTCGGTCGACCTTGTCGAGGCCTCGATCGTCGACCCCGAACAGCGCCAATCCCTCCCGGGCGACGGCAGCGTCGATCGCCCCATCGGCGCGCACCTCGGCGAAGTCGCGCACCCGTCGCAGCAGGCGATTGGCGATGCGAGGTGTCCCGCGCGAACGACGTGCGATCTCCCAGGCTCCGTCACGATCGATGTCGACTTCGAGGATTCCTGCCGCGCGTTCGACGATCGACCTCAAGTCGTCGTCTTCGTAGTAGTCGAGACGTGCAACGAGCCCGAACCGGTCGCGAAGGGGGCCGGTGATCATCCCGGTGCGCGTGGTGGCACCCACGAGGGTGAACGGCGGCATGGTCAGTCGAATACTCGACGCCGCCGGACCCTTGCCGACCACGATGTCGAGCTGGAAGTCCTCCATCGCCGGATAGAGGATCTCCTCGACCGCCCGAGACAGGCGGTGGATCTCGTCGATGAACAAGACGTCACCATCTTCGAGCTTGGTGAGAATGGCGGCAAGGTCGCCGGCGCGCTCCAATGCCGGTCCCGACGTGACGTGAAGACGGACACCCATCTCGGTGGCCACGATGCCGGCCAGCGTGGTCTTGCCGAGGCCGGGCGGACCGGCGAACAGCAGGTGGTCGACTGGCTGGTCTCGGCGCCGCGCCGCCTCGAGGACGATTCGCAGATGCTCCTTGAGTTCGCGCTGGCCGACGAACTCGTCGAGCGCACGCGGCCGCAGCCCGGCTTCGAGCTCGACCTCGGCATCGACGACCTCGTCGTCGCCACCACCGATTCCCGGATCGAGGAACTCGTCACGCACGGCGCGCCCCCAACGACTTCAGCGCATCACGCAGCAGTGTTGCGGAGTCGGCGTCGGACTTCAGCTCTCGCAGCACATCGCGGATCTCGTCGGTGCCGTAGCCGAGACTCGTCAGCGCGTCACGCACGTCGGCGACCGCCGAGGCCGACCCGCTGGTGCCCGCCGCATCGAGCTCTGGCACCGAGAGACGATCGCGAAGCTCCACGATGAGACGCTCGGCGGTCTTCTTGCCAACACCGGGCACCAGCGTGAGCGCGGCGACATCGTTGTTGGCGATCACGTCGAACAACGCTGCGGGCGGATACGTCGTCAAGATCGCGAGTGCCAGCGCCGGACCGATCCCGTTGGTCTTGATCAGCACCTGGAACGTCTGGCGGTCGTCGCGAGACGTGAACCCGAACAGCGTTTGAGTGTCTTCGCGGATGTGGTGATGAACGTAGAGGAACACCGGGGTCCCGGGTTCCAATTCGGCGAGCACCCGAGTCGACACTGCGACCAGGTAGCCCACGCCCCCGACTTCGAGCAGCACCGTGCTGTCGACGTTGCGTTCGAGCACCGAGCCGCGCAGCGAACCGATCATGCGCTGCGCCCGGCGGCTCGTGTGAGCGGAGCCATCGCCAGGTGGCACAGGGCGAGAGCAGCGGCGTCGGCAGCGTCGGCGGGCTTCGGCAACGTGGACAGTCCGAGCCGTGCCTGCACCATCTTCTGCACCTGGGCCTTGTCGGCGCCGCCCCACCCGGCCACCGCGTCCTTGACCTGATTCGGCGTGTACTGGATGACCTCACAACCAGCGAGCGCTGCCTCGGCCAGCGCGAGTCCGCTCGCCTGGCCCACGCTCATCGCGGTGCGCACGTTGACCTGGAAGAACACCTGCTCGACGGCAACCACGTCGGGTCGAAACTCGGCGATCAACGAGGTGAACTCGGTGCGCAACGCAGCCAGGCGCTGCGGCAACGGATCGGTGCGCGGCGTCGTGATCACGCCGAGCGAGATCGCCACCGCGTTCGACGGCCCTCGGGCATCGACGATCGCATAGCCGCAACGAGTGAGTCCCGGGTCGATCCCGAGCACGCGGCAGGACCGTATCGGCGACCGGGACGACACGCTGTTGGCGAACACAGGTTCGTACCTTAGTGCGCCGCGTGAGTCAACTGGTGATCTTCTCCAACTCGGCGATCAGTTCCTTGACGGGTCGGAACGTGAGGCCCGCAATCGCCCGATGCGCATACCGGACCACGCCGTCACGATCGATGATGAACACGCTTCGCCGAGGGAAGCCGATCGGCCCGAGTGTGCCGTAGAGACCCGCGACGGTCTTGTCGGTGTCCGCGAGCAGCGGAAACTCGAAGCCGTGTTTCCCCGCGAACGCATCGTGGCTGCTCACGTCCTGTGCCGAGATCCCGATCACCTGGGCGTTCATCTCGCTGAACTGCTCGAGATCGTCGTTGTAGGTGTTCAGCTGTTTCGTGCACACCGGCGTGTCGTCGCCCGGATAGAAGACCAACACCACCGGTTGGCCGTGGAATTCGGCGAGCGAGTAGTCGCGACCGCCGGTGCCCGGGAGCGTGAAGTCGGGGGCCCGATCGCCCACACCGAGGCTCACGATGCCGCCACCTCCATCAGCTCGTCGCTCATGTCGAAGTTCGAGAACACGTCCTGCACATCATCGTTGTCCTCGAGCGCCTCGAGGATCCGCAGGATCGCCCTGGCGTCGGAGGTGTCGGTCACCGGCACGAGGTTGTCGGCGACCATCGGCGAGTCGGCCGAGATGACCTCGATACCGGCATCGTCGATGGCGCCCTTGACGTCGTAGACCACCGACGGCTCGGTCATCACTCGGAACGCGTCGCCCTCGGCAATGACGTCGTCGGCGCCGGCTTCGATGGCCGCCATCATGATCGTGTCCTCATCGATGCCGTCGCCGGTGATGATCACGCCGCGGCGGTGGAACTGCCACCCAACCGCACCGGGCTCGGCCATCGAGCCGCCGAGTTTGGAGAAGATGTTGCGGATCTCGGCGCCCGTGCGGTTGCGGTTGTCGGTGAGCACGTCGATCATCAGCGCCACGCCACCCGGCGCGTAGCCCTCG
>Ga0307379_10010289_pt1 | contig 12400 bp, 7 predicted proteins | sample UN2MG_FD_202237 | JGI IMG/M metagenome (GOLD analysis project Ga0307379, IMG submission 202237) | Soil microbial communities from Risofladan, Vaasa, Finland - UN-2 | ecosystem: Environmental > Terrestrial > Soil > Coastal area > Acid sulfate soil | place: Finland: Risofladan, Vaasa | collected... | reverse complement strand
AGAGTTGTTGTGCCGGGATATCCGCATCACATCACGCAGCGCGGTAATCGGAGTCAGCCGGCGTTCTTCGAGGATGACGATTATCGAACGTACCTCGAAAGGCCGCTTCGCCTCGTTCGTGATGGACAACGACCACCTGCCGGCGGCCGCGCGGTACATCGAGCTGAACCCGGTGCGGGCGAAAATCGTTCGCAAAGCCCATCGATATCCTTACAGCAGTGCCCGGTCGCACGTGCAGGGGCGTGCCGATCCGCTGGTTTGCGATTCCCCGCTCACGCGGATGGTGGACGATTGGGCGAAATTCCTTTCCGCCGGGACGAACGAGGAAGAGCAAGCGTTGTTCCGCGGCCACGAGCGCACGGGCCGCCCGCTCGGCGGGAAGCGTTTCATCGCCAAACTGGAAAAGCTCCTCGATCGCCCCCTGTTTCCCAAAAAGGGCGGTCGTCCTCCCAAGGCCAAAAAGTAGGATAGTGTTTCCGGAATCCCCAAGATCAGCCGGCTGAAGAGCGTCCCGGCGCCCGGGGCCACCCGGTCCGGAATCCCCGAATTCCTTTCGACCCTGCTCCGCGAGGAAGCATGGGCGTCTGCCATGCGGCTACTCGCGCAGCAACCCGCGCGAAAGCAGGAACTCCCGTGCTACCTCGCGTGGACTGCGTTTCTCATGATCGACCCTGAAGTTCAACTCTCGCATCGTCGCGTCGTCGAGAGTTTCTCCGAGACTGTTTAGTGGTTCACGAAGGATCGGATACGTCTGGAGTGTGTGGCTCCGGACGACCGCGGCGGCGTAGTACGGCGGAAAGAAACGTCGGTCATCAACGAGCAGTGTTAGGTTGTATGCCGCGATTCGGCCGTCGGTCGCAAACGCTGCGATAACATCCACTTCGCTGCCGGCGATTGCCTCGTACATCAGTCCTGCGTCAATATCTCGGATTTCGCCGAATTGGAATCCGTAGGCTTCGCGGAGCCCAGGATACCCATCGGGGCGTTCGGAGAATTCCGGGGTGAAACCTGCACGAAGTTTATTTGCAGTGCGCTCAAGGTCAGAGATGGCTTTCCACCCGTGCTGCACGGCATCTTTCTCGCGCACAGCAATCGCGTAGGTATTGTTGATGCCGAAAGGCGTAAGCCACTGGACATCGTAGCGGCGTTGATACTCCCGAGAAACGAATTCATAGACTTCGTCCGGATCGGCCGACGTTTCGTCGTGAAGAACGGCAGTCAGCCCGGTGCCCGTGTACTCGGCGTAAAGATCAATTTCACCGTTGATCAGTGCCCGGTGGCAGATCATGGTTCCGCCCAAGCAGAACCTCCGATCAACCTTCAGTTCGGTTTGATCTTCGATGACCAGCGCCATCATATGGCCGAGAATGAGTTGCTCCGTGAAGTTCTTAGAGCCGACCATGATATCGGGGCGAGTCTTGACATAGCCTGCCGCTCCGACGGCGAAGACCACGAGCGGAAGGCAAATGATGCTCGCACGCACAACGACGTTGCGAAAGCTTCGTCTGCGACGCTTTCTGCGCGGATCAAGTGCCCAATTCGCTGCCCCGATGGCAAAATCTACCAGCAGTGCGAGTAACGCTGCCGGAACGGCGCCCAGCAGAATGAGCCGCGTGTCGGCCAGTGCCAGGCCGCGGTTGATGAATTGCCCCAGCCCGCCCGCGCCGATGAACGCCGAGAGCGTTGCGATGCCGACGGCCGCAACGGCCGCCGTTCTAATCCCGGCAATGATAACGGGCAGTGCCAGTGGGAGGCGTACGATCCGGAGTTGCTGCCACCGGTTCATCCCTATGCCGCGTGCCGCTTCCATGACCTCGGAAGATACGCCTTCCATACTGGTCAACGTATTGCGGACGATCGGCAGCAGGGCGTAGAGCGTCAGTGCCAGGATAGCCGGCAGCGCCCCGATCTTGTGCAGCAGGGCCAGAAGGAGGGTCAGCATCGCGAGACTGGGAATCGTCTGCAGGATGCCCGCCGTGGCGACGATCGGTCCTCGAATCCACCGCGTGCGAAAAGCGAGAATCCCCAAGGGGACGCCAATCAGGATGGCCAAGGCTGCGGAAACACCGGTCAGCATCAGGTGCTGCACCGTGCGCAACCAGAGTTCCGGCAGGTGATCGACGACGAACGCTGTCCAGGAGGGCCCGTCCATCAGAGAACCTCCCGGAAGGCTGCCAGTTGCTTCGCGGGTTTCTCGAATAACTCCCGGACGAAAGGAGTCGCTGGTTTGGCCAGCACCTCTTCCTTAGTGCCCACCTGCTGAAGTCCCCCTTCATGGAGGATCGCAATTCGATCGCCGAGCGTGAGGGCCTCGAAAATGTCGTGCGTGACGAAGACGATCGTCTTGGTCAGCTTCTCCTTCAGCGACAGTAGTTCCTGCTGCAAAGTATCGCGAGTCAGTGCATCGAGCGCCCCGAACGGCTCGTCCATCAGCAAGTAGGCCGGGTCGGTCGCCAGGGCCCGGGCGACGCCGACTCGCTGTTGCTGTCCCCCGGAGAGTTCTTCCGGCAGCCGGCTGGCGTGTTCGGCTGGATCTAGCCCGACAAGTTCCAGTAGTTGCAAGGCCCGTTGCCGACGTTTGGCATTTGGCCAACCTACGAGTCGGGGAACGATTTCTACGTTTTCCTGGACCGTCATGTGCGGAAACAGTCCGATGCCCTGGAAGACATAGCCAATAGAACGGCGTAGTTCGACGGGATCTTGTTCCAAGATGCTACGGCCATCGACTTCAATATCACCGCCGGTCGGCTCCAACAGCCCGTTGATCATCTTCAAGGTCGTCGTCTTGCCACATCCCGACGAGCCCAGGAGAACGAGGGTTTCGCCTTCCGCAATCTCCATCGACAGATCGCGAACGGCTTCAGTCCCGTTCGGGAAGACTTTCGAGATGTGCTTGAGTCGGATCAACGTGTGCTCGCCACCAATTGACACACATCACTATCACACCGGCTTCGAGTCCTCTGCGAAGAGGGAGTCGGGGACGTCTTTCAGTTTCCGAGCAACGACTGCAACGTAATACAATGGCTTGCCCCTGACCGACATACGATGCCGGTATCGCTGGTATGCTTGGAGCTGAAAGATCTGCTCCCGGCTGAGTTCTCGGACCAGCCGACAGAATCCGGTGTCGTCCCGCTGGCTCAGGAAGTCCTCCTTGATGTTGAACACGACCCAGCCCGGTGTGTCAATTAGGTCCAACGCCTTCAGGAAGGCGGCAGTGGGGATATCGCCGAATCCCAGCGCGGCTACGATAATAAGGCAGTCCAACTTGAAACTACGCAGTCTCTTCTCGTCGGACTCCGGCAGATCGGTCAGGTCGGTAACCAGGTAATCATCGTATACTTCCGGACGATCGCGGTACGCGGCTTCCTTCGCCTCTGCCAGAATATCCAGGCCGACGATGGTCTCGGCCTGGTGGGCGAAAAGCTCATCGCCAACCATGCCGTTGCCCGCGCCGACGTCGAGCACTCGCAGATCTTGCAGATCATCTTCAGTGTCGCTTAGTACCTCACGAAACAAGTGGACGACGCGGCTGGGCGAACAGCACTCCAGCCGTTCATAGAAGAGCCGTTCGTAGAGCCCGGGGACATCGTACAATTGGTGGTAGTCGTGGAATCTGATCCGTCGGGCATCACCATCGATGATGACCTCACACGATTCCTCGTCTTGCGATATCTCACCTGTATCGTGGCAATTGAATCGGATGGCGTCCACGCTGCATTGGATCTCGCTCAGGCGGTCTTGCCACCGCGGGTTGATCTCTTGGAGCGGCATACCAAAATCTCCTTTCTGTCTTGCCCCACTGCGGCGGGGATTCTAGGCTTTATTTCTAACGTACACAAATGACTATTCGGGTAGAAATCGCCCATTCAACCGGGATTTACATCGTGTTGCAACAATCCTCTCTTGCAATGCACGGCTTCCCCCGAAACACTGAGAATACCAAATTGCCACGAATGTACCAAGAGGGGCGGCTCCCCCTACGCCCAAGTTCCCCATGCGGGATTGACAATTTCTTTCCAGTGTAGAAAATAATTGTGTACGCTGTATCATCGAGGGGATAATGGAGACAATTGATGTCGAATGCCTTGTCTTTGGAGGATCAAGTGATCGTCGCGCTGCGACGGATTACCCGGGCAATCGACCTCCACTCCCGGATTCTGCTACACAAAAGTGGACTGACTATTCCCCAACTTGCGGTTTTAAAGTCAATCCAACGATTGCAGCCGATCTCTGTGGGGGCCATCGCGAGGGACATTCACCTCAGCCAGGCAACTGTCACTGGAATCTTGGGACGTTTGGAGGAGCGAGGGATCCTGATCCGGACGCGAGGTGATCGTGACCGTCGAAATGTGGTGGTCCGGTTGACTGACGACGGGACGGAGTTGGTCAGAGAGGCCCCTTCTTTGCTGCAAGATCGGTTCCATGACGAGCTAGCGAAGCTCCAAGAGTGGGAGCAGACCATGATCCTGGCAACGCTGCAGCGGATCGCCTCCATGATGGATGCCGAGGAAATCGAGGCGGCTACGATACTAACTCCCGGGGCGGTAAGCGCTGCGCCGGAAGAAGTGTCGCGTTACCTGGAGAAGGCCGTCGTGCCGACGGACGAAACTCCTTTCGCGGAACAGGAGTTGGGCTCATAATCCGGTATTTCAGATACCATGAAAGAGCAAGAGGGTCTCCAAGAAACGTAAACTTGGCAATTGTACTAACCCCAAGTTTACAGAACCCTTTCAAGGAGACCCTACGATAATATACCTTGGTATCGGTATTCCGGGGACATCATACCAGTTTTCCTTGACGCCGTGCTGCTGCCTCGGGTAGACTTTGGATATGGTGAGATTGGCGAGAGTTGTTTTGCCGGGATACCCGCATCACATCACGTAGCGGGGCAATCGGCGTCAGCCGACGTTCTTCGAGGATGACGATTATCGAACGTACCTCGAAAGGGCGCTTCGCCTCGTTCGTGATGGACAACGACCACCTGCCGGCGGCCGCGCGGTACATCGAGCTGAACCCGGTGCGGGCGAAAATCGTTCGCAAGGCCCATCGATATCCTTACAGCAGTGCCCGGTCGCACGTGCAGGGGCGTGCCGATCCGCTGGTTTGCGATTCCCCGCTCACGCGGATGGTGGACGATTGGGCGAAATTCCTTTCCGCCGGGACGAACGAGGAAGAGCAAGCGTTGTTCCGCCGCCACGCGAGCACGGGCCGCCCGCTCGGCGGGAAGCGTTTCATCGCCAAACTGGAAAAGCTCCTCGATCGCCCCCTGTTTCCCAAAAAGGCCGGCCGTCCTCCCAAGGCCAAAAAGTAGGATAGTGTCTTCGGAATTCGGTCAAACTAGTATAGTGTCCCCGGAATTCGGGAACAGAGGGAACGGAGAAAAGTAGGCCGGAACAAGCGCAGCGCAGTTCCGGCACGTGACTCCATGTGGCCTTTCCACACCAAGTGTCGGAACTGCGCTGCGCTTGTTCCGGCCTACACTCCTGTTCGAATCCGTCTCGGGATCAGCGACAAGTAAGAACCGCCTACGCCCGCACGCGCCAGCGGGCGTCGAAGAGCCAGAGCATCAGCCATAGCAGCGTCGCGTTGACCATGGCGTAGAAACTCGCGAAGGCGAAGAAGATTGGCCATTGGCCCAGCCGCGGCGTCTGGCCGACCGAAAGCGGCAGGGCGAACGACGCGGAGAACGGGCTGGTGAACGTGAAGCGGCGGATAGCGGAAATGGCCGGATCGCCGGGGAGTAACAGCAGCCGCGCAAACGCCTCGACCGCCACCGGCACGGCGAACAGCCCGATCAACACCAGGTAGGCCGTCATCATGCTCACGGTCGTCTTGCGAAACACGACCGAGCAGAACATCGGCAGCGTGGTGGTCGTCAGGCTGGTCGCCGCGATGATCGCCACGTAGCCGAGCATGGTGATCGTGTCGCGGCTATAGGTCCACGGCGGCAGCAGCCACGCCAGCAGCAGCGGCCAAATCAGGAAACTGGTCAAGACGACGGAAACCCGCAGGCTGGAAAGCAGCTTGCCCCAGAGGATCTGCCAGGGAGAGACCGTGGTGCAAAGCAGGAGTTCGAGGGTCTGGCGTTCGCGTTCGCTGGTGATGCTGCCGGCGGAGAAGACCGGCCCGACGAGCATGCTGAAGACCAGCACGTAGCCGGTGTACCAGGGCGCCGCCTGCGGGACGATGTAGAGGCAGACGGCCATCAGCGGCAAGGCCAGCCCCATGCTGAGCTGGATGACCAGCCGCAGCATGAGCGTGCCCTGGCCGAACAGCTCGCTGCGCATCTCTTTGTCGTAGACCGGGTTGGCCTCGTCGGCCATCAGGTCGTTTCGCTTAGGCGGGGCAAACAGCCGATCGGGGAACTGGTTGCTGTGGATGACCATGCCCACGGCCTCCCTCTGCTCCAAGTCCGGATCGACCACTTCCTTGGCTTCGCTGCCCACGTCGGGCGGGTGCAACAGGCGCCGGCAGGTGCTGCGAAACAGCATCCCGCAAACCACCAGGCACACGCCGGGGAATACGCCGGCGAGCATCCAGAGCCGGAACCAGGCCAACTCCTCGGCCAGGCGATAGAAGAGCACGCCGAACAGGGCCATCGGCAGGATCACCATGTAGGAGACGACCAGCGCGGCGCTCGAGCGGGTGAAGTAGCTGCCGGCGGCCAGGCAGATCATGCCGAAGGTCACCACCGAGGCGGCCATGGCCGCGTAGGTCGCCACCACCTCCCACAACGACACGCCGCCCAAAGGCAGGCAGAGCATGACGATCGGCAGCGAAGCGAAGACCAACACGGCCAGGTGGCACAGCGAGGCCAGCAGCTTTCCCAGCACGATCGCCCCGGGCCGCAGCGGGCTGGCCAGCAGCATCTCGTAGGTCCGCCGCTCCTTCTCGCCGGTGATCGAGACGCCCGCGAAACTGGGCACCATCAGCGACATGAGAACGAACTGCCCCAGGAACAACAGATTGACCAAATCCTTGGCCTCCTTGCTGTTGGTCAGATCGAGCCGCTGTTGGCTGGGCCACGCCACGTAAACCACCAGTCCCAAAAGCCCCACGTAGGCGAACAACAGCACGAACGCCCGAGTCATCCGCAGGTTGACCAGCAGCTCGCGCTGGAGGACGGGGTTTTCGAGGAGGTACATGGGGGAGGGGGGAAGGATGAAGGATGAATTAGGAATTATGAATTATGAATGAAGAAGAAAGAGTGACATGTAACGAGATGGGGGAGGTTCAGAGGCGGCCGAAGCAGACCAGGCACATGTCGTCCTCTTGAGGGCAGATGCCGAGGAAGTCGCGGGCGTCGTCGATGGCCTTCTGCCCGAGTTGTCGGGGTGTGCCTTGGGCGCCGGCCAGCAGGATTCGCATGCGATGGATGCCGTAGCGTTGTTTCGCTTCGTTGGCGGCGTCGGTGACGCCGTCGGTGTACAAGACGAGCGATTCGCCGGAGGAAAGCCGAATCGTCAGCGGTCGGTAGCCCGCAGTTTCGAGGACGCCCAACGGCAAGCCGGTCTGTTCCTGGCCGACGTCTTCGACCCGGCCGTCGGCGCGGCAGAACATCGGCAGCATGTGTCCGGCGTTGACGATGGTCACGTCGCCCGACTCGGGAGCGAGCACGGCCAGGACGAGCGTGACGAAGTGGTCTTCCACGAGATCGCGGAGGAGAATCGCGTTGAGTTGTGTCAGCGCGTCTTCCGGCCGGGATGCGTCGCGCAGCCGGAACCGCACTTCGGACACGAGGTTGGCGCTGAGCATGGCCGCCGCCAGCCCGTGTCCCACGACGTCGGCCACGACCACGGCCATGCGGCCGTCGGCGAAGGGCAGATACTGGTAGAAATCGCCGCCGACGTGGTTGGCCGGGCGGCAGTAGTCGAAGAATTCGTACTGCGGCAATTCCGGGCGGCACCTGGGCAGGAAGCTCCGCTGGATCTGGTCCGCCACCTCCAAGTCGCGCTCCACGGCCCGCTGGCGGAGCGCGTATTCGTGGAGCCGCGCGTTGTCGATGGCGATGGAAGCCTGCGCGGCCACGCTCAGCAGCACTTCGAGGTCTTCCTGCTGGAAGCGGCTTTGGTCCTGCGCCGTATCGACCTGGAGCACGCCGAAGGAGTCGCCGTCGCTGTCGATCAGCGGGGCGCACATCACCGAGCGGATGGGAAGGGTGGAGAGACTCGTGCTGCCGGTGAAACGCGAATCGACCGGCGCGTCGGCCGAGAGGACGGCCTCCTGGGAATCCATGGCCCGGTGGACGATCGTGCGGCTGATCCGGGGTGGCTGCTCGATATTGTCGCGGCGGAGCTTCGACCAGCGCGGTTCCAGCACACCGGTCTCGTTTTGCAGCACGATGAAGCCGCGCTCGGCGGCCGAGAAAATCACGAACAGGCTGTCGAGAATCTGCGGCAAGACCCTTTCCAACGTGAGGCTGTTGCGCAAGTTCTGCGTGATCTCCAGCAGGGCCTTCAGTTGGGTTTGGAGCAAGGCGGTCGAGCGGCTCGTGTCCTGGGTCACGGTAGCGTCGCGCGAGGAAACGAAGACCACGTTCTGCGACTGCTCGTCATCGTCGACCAGGATGGGCCGGATCTTTTCCTTGTCCAAGGTTGCCCTGTCGCACTGGTCCGGCAAATGGCCGTAGTGGAAGGTGAACTCGGCGTCGGCGACGCTGATTCGGTCGCCGTCGGCGATTTCCCGCCGCTCGCGAATCGGCTCGTCGTTGAGGAAGGTGCCGTTGAGGCTGTGCAGGTCTTCGAGGAAGCAACCGCCGTCGATCCGCACGATCCGGGCGTGGTGGCGGCTGGCGTCTTGACCGGTGACGGCGATATCGCAGTCGGGATGCCGCCCCAGGACGCACTTGGGGCCTTTCATTTCCAAGATTTGCCCCGAGTTCGGACCGTCGATGATTCTCAGATAGGCCACGGTATTGGGTACCTCATCCCGGCAGGCGACGGTGGATTCGCCGGCAGGCCCCCACGGGGCACACTCCCGACCGGACAACCCGTCGCGCCGGATTCCGACTCTTCAAGTCGACCAGGTACCCCAGATCTTACTAACGGCGGATTGGGCTGTCAACCATCACCCCTCGAGCATCACCCCTCGGGCATCACCCCTCGGGCATCACCCCTCGGGCATCACCCCTCGGGCATCACCCCCCGGGGCTGCGTGGGAAATTCGCAACGCGGTCTGTCCGGGATCGGCGGGGGGGGCCTCCCGCCGCCAGTCGACGGTGGGCCAAAGGACGGCCGTTCCGTCGCGACTGGCAGTGAGCACGGTGCGACCGTCGGGCGAGAACGCTACGCAGGTGATTTCTTCCGAGTGTCCCTTGAGCGTGAGGATTTCCTTGCCGGTTTCGGCGTCCCAGATCTTGGCCGTATTGTCCCGGCTTCCCGTGATGACGCGCGTGGCGTCGGGCGAAAACGCCACCGACGTGACGCCGGCGGTATGCCCTTCGAGACGGAAGAGCACTTTCGCCTCGGCGGTCACGTCCCAGATGATGGCACTGGTGTCCTCGCCGGCGGTGATCACGCGGGAGTCGTCTCTCGAGAAGGCGGCCCAGAGGACGGCCTGCTCGTGGCCGGCGAGCTTGTGCAGCACCTGGCCCGATTTCACGTCCCAGATCCAGGCGGCTTTGTCATCCGATGTGGTCAAAATGCGTTGTTGATCGGAGGAGAAGACGGCACTGCGGACGCGATCGGCGTGCCCGCGGAACGTCTTGTGTACCTCTCCCGTCTTCGCGTCCCACAGCACGGCTTGATCGTCGCCGGCGGTCAGCACCATGCTTCCGTCGGGCGAAAAGACGGCCGTGTTGACGAACTGCGTGTGTCCGGACTCGAGTTTCAACTCGGCGACGCCCGTTTCCGCGTTCCAGATCCTGGCCGTGTTGTCCCAACTGCCGGTGACGATGCGCCCACCGTCGGGCGAGAAATGGGCCGAGGCCACGGAACCCTGCCGCCGGGCTCGCATGGCCTCGTGGCCGGTCTTGACGTCCCAAAGGCATACGTCGGTGCCGCCCACGGTCAGCACGTGGGCACCGTTCGGAGAAAAGATCGCCGAGCGGACCTGGCTGCCACCGACCTTCGGACGCGTGAAAGGACCAGGGCCGTCGTCGCCGACTTCTTCGAATGTTTGCAGGTCCCACAACCGCACGACGTGTTCGGAGTCGGCTGTCACATCGCGTCGGCCGTCGGGTCCCGAAACGGCGATTACGGAACCGGCGGTCACCGCATGCCGGCCGTCCGGCGAAAACGCCACGGAACTCACGACTTCGTCCTCCACCGCCAGTTTCCCGATCTCCTCGGCATTGGCGAGTTCCCACAACCTCACCGTAGAGACGGGCACGCGGCGCTCGACCGGTTCGCCGCCTTCGACATCCGAATCCGACAAGTCGACTCGCCGGTCGGCACACGCGGTCAAGACGTACCGACCATCGGGCGAGAGGGCCATCGAAGTCACCGCGTCCGAGTGCTTGAGAATCGACGAGGACAACTCCTGGCCCGTCTCCACGTCCCATCGGGCAACGGTGTTGTCGACGCTTGCGGTCAGTACGTGTTTTCCGTCGGGCAGGAAGCAGGCGGCGGTGATCGCGCGGGAGTGTCCTTCGGATCGCCACTTCTCTTCACCGGTCTGCGCGTCCCACAGCCGGCATTGGCCGCCCATGTCGCCGGTCAGCATCAGCGTGTCGTCGGGCGAGATGGCCACGGCGGTGACCTCGGCGTGGTGCGCCGCCAGCGTCCGGAGCAGATCCCCGCTCTTGGCGTCCCAGATCTTGGGCGTGCAGAGTTTTTCCGCGTTGCCGGACCCGTCGGTCTTTTCTCGTTGGACGACGTTGCTGCCGGTCAAGATCCATTGGGCGTCGGACGACAGCGCCACGGCGGCGCTGAGACCGGTTCCCTCGAGTGTTTCGAGTTGCGTGCCCGTGGCCACGTTCCAGATGATCGTCGTGCTGTCGGCCGCGGCGGTGACGACCTTCTTTCCGTCGGGGAAGAAGAAGGCGTTGGTGGCCAGGAAATCGTGCCCCTCCCGGAACTCCTGGAGTTGCCGGCCCGTGACGGTACTCCACGTCTTGGCCAATCGATCCCGGCCGGCGGTGACGATTCGCTGGCCGTCGGGCGAAAAGGAGGCTCCGAGAATCGCGTCTCGATGGCCCTCCAAGACGCGTCCTCCCAGGATGCGAATCTCTTGATATCCGCCGATATTCCAGAGCTTTGCCTGGTGGTCGTGGCTGCCGGAGAGGACCTGCTGGCTGTCGGAGGAGAAGACGCAGGATCGCACCCAGCCGGCATGGCCTCGTACCGTTTTCAACAGTTTGCCCGTTTCGACGTCCCAGAGCCGCACGGTGTTGTCGTTGCCGCCGCTGAGCAGGAATCTGCCGTCGGAGGAGAACCGGACCGAACAAACGGCGGCGGCGTGGCCCTCCAGCACGATACACGGCGTCCGCTCGGGAGGGTCTTCGCTCAGCAGCGAGCTGAAGTCGAACGGTTTGACATCCTCGGGTTTCCAGAGGAGCACGCGCTTGTCGTAACCGGCCGTGGCGACGTAGCCATCCCGGGCATTGGGCGAAAAGGCTGCCGAGAAGACCGGACCGGCATGGCCCAGGAACCGCGGTCCGGGTTCGCCCGTCTCGACCGACCAGACGATGGCCGACCCGTCCTGGCTGGCCGTGACGATCTGTTTCTCGTCGGGGGAGAAGGCGGCCGACCAGACCCACCAGTCGTGCCCTGCGAACTCCTTGGACTGGCCGGTCTCCAGGTCCCACAGTCGGGCGGTGTTGTCGTAGGAAGTCGTCAGCAGCCGTTTTCCGTCGCGGGAATAGGTGACGCAAAGCACGGCGTCCTTGTGTCCGGTCAACGCCTGCACCCGTTCTCCGGTTTGAGTGTCGTAGATCTTGACGTAGTTCGGCCGATCATTGTCGCCGGTGGCCAGGTACTGGCCGTCCGGGGAGAAGGCCACGGCGAAAACGAACTCTCCGCCGGTGGAAATGGCGGCCGACTGCTCCCCGGACGCGGCGTCCCAGATGCGCACGACGCCGCCCCATCCTGCGGTCGCGAAACGGTTTCCTTCGGGCGAGTACGCCACCGCGTCGACCGGCTGTTGGGCGTCGAACGCCTTGACGTCGCGGGTACACAGGTGCATCAGGCGACCCCACTCCCAGTTGCAGAGTTCCGCAGGGCACTCGTTCAGCAGCGCGACGGCCCGGTCGAAGGAATTCTCGTCGATCTTGGCGGCCGCCAGTCCGATCTTGGCGATGTAGGCCTCGTACTTTTGCAGCCTTTCGGCTTCCTCGGCGGCCAGTTGCGAGACCCTTGCCTCCTCGGTTTTCTGATTGGCGATTTCCGTTTGCTTCTCTGCTTCGATGCGTCTGTCTTCAGCGATTACTTCGGCCGCTCGAGCCGTCTCGGCTTCCTCTGCC
>Ga0307379_10010287_pt1 | contig 12402 bp, 6 predicted proteins | sample UN2MG_FD_202237 | JGI IMG/M metagenome (GOLD analysis project Ga0307379, IMG submission 202237) | Soil microbial communities from Risofladan, Vaasa, Finland - UN-2 | ecosystem: Environmental > Terrestrial > Soil > Coastal area > Acid sulfate soil | place: Finland: Risofladan, Vaasa | collected... | reverse complement strand
ATTTTCTTCATTGGTTTTCTCTTTGCCTTCATCATCAGTTTGTTTTATCTTTCTGCTTACCCATTTTTCACTTTCGGCATCCGTTAAAAATCTAAATTCAAAATTTTGTTCTTCGTTAATTTCTATTACATTTTCACTTGAAATATAGTAAGGCAGATTAAGAGTATTCAGGTACAAACATGATTTACGATAAGCTTTATCATTAGACCAACGCATATAAGGTGCTTTTTCGGTATGAGTTCCTTGCAAACCTATATACATTGAACTAAGACGTTGCTGTCCATCTAATACACCAGTTATTTCAGGATTTAAAAAACTACCTATTTTCCGCTTATTATATGGATCACGTTGGTCGTACTCTTTTAGAAATTCATAAAAAACATAGTTGTTCGCAACTTCTCTATTCAAGTTCCAAAATAAAAATGTTCCTATTGGAAAATTCCGAATTATAGAATCAAACAATAATTCAATTTGAGGTTTACCCCATACAAATTTGCGTTGCAACGCTGGTAAATACACTTTGCTTGATTCAATCTCTTCTACAATATTTTTAATACTTTTGCTTTTATATGACATAATTTATAGCAATCTTATCCTTCCTGTTAAAAGTTGTTGCATCATGCCCTGTTTTATCATTTTGTATTTACCCCGCTTTTGCTCCAGTGCCTTGATCTCCGCGTCCATATCGCTAAGAACTTGAGCAATTGCAGTTTGTTCTTCTGGCTTAGGATACGAAATTTCCATTTTCATAAAATTATGCTTTGAAAGATTATATCGGGTCGCGCCCTGTGCTAATGTGTAAAACAGTTTACGGCCCTCGTTGCTTCTAAAAAAGTAAGACAAGTAAAGCCCGTTTGTCTTCAGTTCTTTATTCAATCTAAAGCCAAAACAAAAACTGTTTAGGTATAGATTAGTTACATCGTCAAGTAAAACTGAACACATACCAACTTCTTCAGGTGTTTCGGATGAGCCATTGAAGAATAAATCGCCTTTCATCGCTGTATTCTGATTTTCAGAAATACCTATATTCACATAGTCAAAATATGTCGTATCAATTACAGGGTTATTCATTATGTTTAGAAAAGGGATGTAAGGATATGTTCCGTTTTCAAAATCGTACTTGGATTTCCCTGAAAGTCCACCATAGGGTTTCCCAAGTTGGCCCACTGGCTTTGTTTCCCACTTCCCGCTAAATCCCGGCAGACGTTTTTTGCCGATGAGCAACTCTTGCATTATGCCTTGCTTGATATTTCGCTTTTTGGCAATGAGTTTTTCCAGAGAGCTGATAAGTGTATCGGTGTTGCTGAGGACGGCTGCAATGGCTTCTTGTTCAGCTTTGGTGGGTGGGAGGGGAAAACGAAGCTTATTTATCTTCTCAAGAGTCAACCGTGTAATGGCATTACCCGCCATTGCATCTTGGATTTGGCGCTGCCCCTGTGAGGTTAGAATCTGTTGGAGAAAATAGGCTGCGATGTGCTTGTTCGGGTCAAACCGCAAGAACGCGACACTCGAAAGCAAACTAAACTCTTCATCAAACGTATTGAGCGCCGCGTTTCCTGTATTTGCTCCATCCTTCGTAAAGAGTAGGTCGCCTCGCTTGACATCGCATCGTTTGTAAATCGCACGATGCTGAGCGGCATCAATTCGTGAAGCAGTAGAAATGTCCAAGTAGCCGAATCGGATGTTCTTTGATGTAATGTAGAAATGGTCATTTCCACCAGGCCGGGGGGAAAAATGCGTCCCATCTTGAATCTTCGAGCAAGTATCAGACGCACGAACAACCTCCCAATCCTCAGGGATAATCCCAACCTCGGTTTGTTTGTAGCCTTTTTTTAGTTCCATGCAAATCCCATTTTTCTCAGGTGGGTATCGACTTTGGTAGTTAATTTATCGACCTCTTTGTGCTGTTGCGGCAGCGGGGTTTCGTAGCGATCGGTCAGTTCCTTTATGCGCCCTGTCAGTCGCTGGCTGATACGGTCCATCTCGCTTTTAACATCGCGTTCAATTGTCGCCATCCATTTATCATCCACCACGAGCGTTTTAATTTCGGTTTCGGTGAGTTCTTTGTATTTAGCCAGCAGTTTGGAGTCCAGTTCGGCCTGTGCGGCTTTGATCTGTTTTTTGATGTCGGCTTCTGTATTGAGCAGTTTCAGATACGCTTGTAAGACCTTCAATTCATCCGCATAATCGGCATCATCTTTGATTTCCTTAATTCGTTTTGGAATATCGCTTTTGGTAATCTTGCCATCATTTGTTACTTCTGCGAGTAATCCATCTTCGCCGCAGTGTTCTTCGACCATTTCTTCCAGTTGACGAGCTATATCTTCGGCCTTGGCTTCCAATGCTTCGATAGCTTTTTTCTCCGCCAAATAAAAGCGGTTGATGACCAGTTCTTTAGGAACTAAATCACAAGCCCACCCCTTATCGGTCACTTTCTTTTTTTTATTCTCTACCAGTATTCTGTACACGGTGGCTTTCCAGCCGTCATCAACGAGGAAATACAAATCATCCTGCATGGTTTCTGCCCAGTAGGTCATTAAATGCTGATAAATGTCGTATCTGTCGATAAGGCTCAGGCCGGTAAAGCATTTCAAAAGCTCCTCGGAAATTTCATGGATAAGTTGTTTTGGTTTGTCATCGACGGCAATACCTGTGAGCTTGGGCTTGTTTTTCTTTCTCCAGCCCATAAAGACCGCATTAACCTCTTTGCTGTAGGCGGTAAACTCCGGATGCGAAAAGATGGTTTGTTTGATTTGAGCTTTTTCAATTTTCAGCTTGCAATAACTCTTGTTTCGGCCTGCGGTAAAAACCTCTTTTCTCAGCGTAGGATATACTTCCCAATAGCCATGTAAAGCGTCAATATCAGCCACAGGGATGTCGCCCAGCAGATGGCCCTCGATGTCCTGGATGTCTTCGGGTTCCTGGCTGTCGATGTAGCGGGGAATGTTCAGGTTAAACTCATTGGCTTCAATCTGGTCAACCGATACCATTCGGCTGTACTTTTCTATTTCAGTCTGTTTGTTGAACACATCCACGATCTTGTGAATATCCTGCTCACGCAGACGGTTTTTGGGACCATCTTTCATAAAGCCTTTAGAGGCGTTGATCATAAAAATGCCCTTACGGTTATGAGCATTTTCTTTATCCAACACAACGATACAGGCAGGAATACCTGTGCCGTAAAACAGGTTGGCAGGTAGGCCGATGATGCCTTTGATATAGCCCCGGCGAATGATATTGGTGCGGATTTCGGCCTCGGCATTACCGCGAAACAGCACACCATGAGGCAGAATGCATGCCCCTTTTCCCTTGCTTTTCAATGAGCGGATAATATGCAGCAAAAACGCATAGTCGCCGTTCTTTTTAGGCGGAATACCGTAGTCCCTGAAGCGATTATAGATGTCATTGGGCGCATCGACTCCGTTGCTCCATGATTTGTAGGAGAATGGGGGATTGGCAACCACAAAATCAAATATTTTCAGTCTGCCATTAGCATCAAGGTATTTCGGGTCTGCCAGTGTGTTACCTTTTTGGATCACCGCGGTGGGATTGTTGTGTAAAATCATATTCATTCGGGCAAGACCCGCAGTAGCAGATTCTTTTTCCTGGCCGTAGATGGAGATGCCCGACTCGGATTCATCGGCTACTTTGAGCAGTAAGGACCCGGAACCACAGGTGGGGTCATACACGGTGGTCGTGGGGGTTGTTTTTGCATTGACGCCAATAATCTTGGCCATTATGCGGCTGACTTCGGCGGGCGTATAGAACTGGCCTTTGCTTTTGCCGCTTTCAGTGGCAAAATGCCGCATAAGGTACTCATAGGCATCGCCGAGAATGTCATCACCTTCGGCACGGTTTTTACTAAAATCCAGTGCAGGGTTTTCAAAAATAGCGACCAAATTGGTTAGACGCTCCACCTTGTCTTTGCCGCTGCCAAGTTTGTCCGGGTTGTCAAAATCGGGCATTTCCGAAAGCTGGTTTGCCTGTGCGATTGGGCCGATGATCTTTTTATTGATGTCATCGCCAATGGTAGCCTTGCCTTTTAGGGCAACCATATCTTTGAAGCTGGCCCCTTTGGGGACGGTTATGGGGGCATATCGCTCCCCGCCGTATTTATCGGATACATATTTGATGAACAGCAGTACCAGCACATAATCCTTGTACTGGGAGGCGTCCATCCCGCCCCGTAATTCATCGCAACTTTTCCATAGCGAGCTGTAGAGTTCGCTCTTCTTTATGGCCATTTAGCTGTTTCCCCTATCCTTTTGCGAGTTAATTTTGTCCGGATAATACCATCAAAACCGGACACTGGCAAGCAGTTTTTGGAGCGTAGCAAGTGATAATAGCGGCCATAAGCGGTTTGTTAGTCGAAAAAAGGGCCAAATCTTGCCTTTTCGGGCATTACGGGATACAATTACAAGCCAAATGAAAGGCGGAAATAGAGGGAAATCTGTTATGTATTTGATAAATCGGGCGGTAGCGAGCCTGCCGCTATTCAATATGTTTATCTTTTTGCGTTTTGTCTTTGAAGGTGATAATCAGGCCACCTACTATCACAGCTACCATAATCCACTGACTTAAAAGCCGTGTGAAATCAATAATCGCTATGTGGTGTCTGTAGCTGCCGGCAAGACTAACAAGCCCTGTTCCCTCGGTTGGTGGTGCCAATATAAAGCTATATCCCAAGTAAAGATATACCCCTACCCATTGTCAAGACAAAAAACCGGGGTTTTTAAGGTGGATTCATCGCCGTGTATTGATGGAATAGTGAATTTTGAAGATTTTGCAGAACTTGCAGAAAACTGGCTGAAATAATTTATCAGCAACTAACAAAAGGAAACCGGCTCAAGATTCTAACTTCGGTGTAGGTTTACACTTCCGACTACGCTTTTGCGACTGTGTTCAAGAGCAATGGATTGCTTTCATTGGGGTTTGTGTTTTCTGCTGTGTCGTACCAAGACCGCCTGCAATTTTTGCAGGCTGGCCTTTAACGCTTGCCTTTTTCAGGTTGTATTTGTTTTGGGCCAACCTTTTCGTAAAACTGCGATTCTTTGTCGGAAAGTTTTTTTTGTTGGATCAGCTTGCGTATGCGTTGTAAGTCAACATCTCGTGGTTGGCCGCCAGCAGATGTTGAAACAACTATTTTGTCAAAGCCGGCAGGAGTAACCCGTAAAAATCTTTTTACTGAAATCGTTGATACAAAAATTGCTGTTGCAAGCACGCAAGCCAAAAATATTTTTGTGTTTTTCTTGTCGTGTATCTTCGTGTTTTTTATTTTTTCATAACGGCACTTGTCACAATATAAACAGTCCATTTTATCATTGCTTGTAAGGCCAAATTCGCATTTGCCGAACTTTTTAGCCGGCAGGTATTTTTTTAGCAACAATACGTTATTAAATAGTGACAGAAATGCTCCAACAGGACACAAATAACTACACCAAAAGCGAGTATAAAAAGCAGAACCAACCAAAGCTGCCGCTAATATCAGAAATACTGTTGAATTAAAATTGAAGATTGAAGGTCGCAAGTTGAAAATCGAAATTAGTGGATCTGCTGCCAAGGTCATGCGGTTCCTTGAGAGAAAAAATACCATTATTAAAACAAATAACATGATGTATTTGACAAATCTTGCCTTTTGCATTTTTTCTGCAGGTATTGCCGGCTTGTACTTTTGAGGGATAATAAAGCCAAGCAATTCCTGCATTGCACCAAAGGGACAGATATAGCCGCAATAAATGTTCCCAAATAATGCTACCAGAAGCGGTATGCCGACGACCAGAATAAATGCCCCTGATAATCCTGCGGCAGGAGCATGTAAAGACAGGATGGTCACAATTTGTTCAATGGAGTATTGGGCATTTAAAATAATTCCCCCGACAATAAGATTAAAGCAAAGAACCGCTAATCTAACCCAGAATCCGCCAAAGTAAATTACGACTATAGAAAGTATAACCACAGTAGTCAGATATGCTCCTGCAGCATCAGGCAGATAGCTGTACATAGTCGACGTTTTCTTAATACCAGTTTGTGGAGCACGGCCAAGAATTTGGGTTGAGAATTTATGCCCCGCTATTTCCAATGCATCAAGAATAGCTTTAGAACTTACGGTGGCACCGGTTACCGCATCGACATTAGCGAAAGGTTCAGCGTCAAAAAGTGCTCGATCGTTTAGAAGCTGTCGCCATTGAGTGAGCATTTCAAAATATGCAGGAGTTTCGCTTGAACGCACTATATGGAAGTCGATCAGTCTGCCGGTAGTATCGATGTAAATTGCAAGGTTTATTTTTCCACCAAAGCCACGAACCTGTGGTGCCAGGTCTTCGGAACCAAAGATATAGCCTGCCGGTTGTTCGTTACTGTCATAAACATTGTAGTAGTTGATTTTCCGGTTACTATCAATAACCGCAGATGTCTGCTTAATCTTTAATTGCCCAGCTAATGCCTGGGCCGTATATTCTGACAACGCCGGCCTGAACCTGCTGCCTGCAGCGAAAAGTAAATTCGAGCATAGAATAACAGATATTCCAACCGCGAATAGAATATAACCAACTCTGCGAAAACCAAAAGCAGCGGCAGGGCAATTGATTCTTTCCGGCTTATGTATTTTCAATAATGCCGCTGGTAGATTGATCAGGATAAGTAGAACAAATAAAAGTGCGGTCAGCTTTGTTCCAAGAACCGGTACGAGAAGAAGGCTTGTGAGCAGCCCTCCAACTGAAGCACCAAGATGATCGGCGGTTTCCAGTTTGCTGGCAGAGAGGGCAGTTTCAAGAGCAGATTCGGACAATTGTTTGGCGGCTATTGGGAAATAACAACCGGCACACAGACCACATAAAACAAAAAAGCAGGCAAATGTTAAATGGTACCAATATTGACCAGGCCAAATGGCAATTGTGCAGAGAACTAAAGAATGTACTGAAGCTGTTGCACAAAGGAGTACTGCCGTCTGGAACTTTGCAATTTTTGCCAATATATATCTTGTCAAAGCTGTCCCTGCGGTTAAACCTAACATAAACAGCGAAGAAATAATCCCGATGTGTAAATACAGTGAGCCAAAGTGTGTCTGATACAGGTACATCAGAACAATTACCATGCCGATAGCAACCCAGCCGGCTGAAAACACCAAAAAACTACTGTCAAAAGGCGATGGTTTACCTTGTTGTGTGGATTTTAAAAGATAGATACCTCTGAAAACCACAAAAACCAGAATTGGGATAAGAAAAACCAGGGGTCCAGCAAGAATGAAGTGTTTAATGAGTCTGGCAGCAGGTGCTCCCGATTGTTTGGCAGTCAGTAACAAACTGTACAAGTGTGTTAGCGGTTTTGAATCGTAGTTGATCAGGAAATTATCTGGCAGGTCTGCACCCGAATAATTTTTCATAGTTGCAGCGGCACGATCGGGCAGATAAACACTAAGCAAACCTTGCGGAGGAAAAATACGGTTTGCACCTTCTATTGTTGCGAAGCGGTCACGCAAAATACCGGGCTGGTCAGTAAGGCTTTCAGAGTCAGAAGCTATGAAAAAGGTATCTTCCCCTGGAGTCAGAACAAGTTTTGAGAAAACCTGCTCAAGTGTGAGTTTTGTCGAGGCCCCGAGATTAACAAGCTCGGTACCCATAATATTTTCGCCACCGGCTATGCGAACTGCTAATAAACCATCCGGCACTAAAGACTCTTTGATTTGCCGATAAAACTCAAGTGTGAAATAACGATTGAGGACTGAGTTAGTTGCATCAGGCAGATTGACGATTACTATATCGAATAACTGCTCCTTTTTTGCCGGCAGTTGGCGAACATCGCCGGCAAATGGAGAAAACCGTTGGTCAGTAATCTTAAGTTCTGATGGTATAAAGTTGTTGACCTTCCGTATGTATTCACTGTCCGAATGTGTCCAGGTGATCAGCTGAATTTGCGGTAGGCGCAAAAGCTGACGGCATATTGCAAGGCCTGAGCCAACGATAAGTACTCTTTTGGCATCAGGTTTTTGGCACAGGCTGATAGCTGCTATGCGGCCTGCAGTAGCTTCATCTGGTAATGATTCGCAAATATTGTCTTGACAAGAAACTATCCATTGGCCCTGGTAACTGCCATAGAGATATTCCGCCTGAGCCGTACGAAAGGAACCGTTTAAAGATTCAGCAGGCAGCAGCTTACTCCATTTGACGATTCTTAAATGACGCATTAGGGTTTTATCAATACCGAAGGTAAATAGAAGCAGAATACAAAGCGGGATCAGAAACACAAATCCAGCGGCGGTTTTTACTTTTGAATTTTGCTTTACTTTGACAATCTGAAGCAAAAACACTGATATAGAGACCAAAAGTGCCAGTATAAAAAATATCCTTATCAGACTAAAACCGGCAGCTAAAAGAACCGTTACGCTCAACCCACCTGAAAAGGAACCTGCAGCTTCAATCAGATACACCCGTGAGACAGGTTGTTTATGCCCTGTTTCAATCCAGCGACATGCCGTGGGAAAGAGCATTCCCGTAATGATACTTACCGGAGCATTAACGACTATTGATAAAAGCAAAACGGCCGATATGGGCAAAAGTGTGAATGACTCTATGCCTGTTAACTCTCTGGCCTGGATGATTAATATCAATTCCAGTATGAACGCTGGCAGATAAATTAAGAATATGAATTCTATATTCTTAAGCAGTTTTTTTGCCAGAGCCGGTATCTTATTTACAATTATCGCCCCAAGGCCAACCCATACAAACCATGAGGCAAAGAAAATACCCACGCTTATGTCATTGCCTTCAAAAGTAGTCAGGAATTCGCGAAAAAGCAAACTCTGAGCGGCGATGGTAAAGAAACCGTAACTGAATATCAGCAAATTGCGGGCAAATTTCATTTTTCGTTCTCGCCAAAAACATCCGCTTGGAAGGTCAGAAATGCCGCTCCTTCTTTCCAGGCATCTGCAGGCAATCCTGCTTTCATCGATAAATGGGTCAGTGTTGTTTCTAAGTCCCAGCCCTGTTCGGGTGCAACCTGAGGCAGAAATACAGCGGACTTGCCATCTTTACGCAAGACAACTCCGTCTACACCGGTCCGGATGTCAGCTGAACAAGCAACAGGCGAAGGTGGCGTCAACGCAGATATTTCGATAGTAATATCATTGCACTCAGCTATTGACACCGGCAAAAAGCGTCTGTCATTAACACAGGCATTGATGGCATTTGCAATAACTGATTTGTATAAAGGCTGCCGCGGAAAAATATCGCCTATACATCCTCGAAGTTGGCCCTTCTTTTTGAGTGTCACAAATGCGGCACGCGGCTGTCTCATTGCCTCACTGATTGTGGCTGACAAGTCAGATTCCTGTGGTATCCGCCGACTCTTCAATGCAAAAAGTATCGACTTGCGTGCTAAAACCAAAAGCTGCTTTTTGTCTTGGTCGGTTAATCCGGGGTTGTTATGTAACGGTTTAACCAAAGGGCCAGGGTTCCATTTCCCGGAAAAGGCTGCAGAAAGATAACTTACAGAATTGGTAAAGTCCCCTGTCAATTGGCCTGAAGTTGTGTATTTAATCAATTTGACTTCAGTTGGCTTTTCCAATATTGACAGCAAAATCGAAATTGGTATATAGCCGCATATCGTTGCCCCGGTCTTCCGCTTGTATTCCAGGAAACCATTACTATCCAGGTTTTCTATATACTCGTATGCTCCCATATCGAGTTCTTTTATTTTCTCGGGGATGTCCTCCTTAAATGGAACATAATTGTAATTCTGGCCATAATGGACAAAATCCGAGCTTGCGACCACAAGGGTTTTGTTATCTATCAAACCTTTCAAAATAACTCCAATTTCATCAATAGTTTCCTGTGAACAGGTTCCGGCCACTATCGGGACAAGTTTAAAATCCTTTTGACAGTACTGCAACAAAGGCAGTTCTATTTGAACACTGTGTTCATATTCATGTGCGTGTGGTACATTCTGGAATACCGAGTGCGTAAGCAGCTTATCTATAAATTCGGTATCCAATGGAATCTGGCCCAGAGGTGTTTCGTAGTGAGTTACTCGAGGTATACTTAGCATCTCTTCCATATGAACGCCGTGACTTGGGCCAATAATAACGACACGTTCATATTGCTTGCCCAGTGTTTTTAGTCCCAAAGCTGCGATTTGGCCGGAGTATGCGTAACCTGCGTGCGGCAGGATTAATGCAATAATATCGTCTGTAGCCTTAACCTGCGCTTTTTCGAAAAACCCTGTGATTTGTTCGTTCAGTGCTTGGGTATCGTCGGGGTACCATCTGCCGGCAAGCGATGACTTCAAAACAACCTTTGCAGATTTGGTTGCATTTTCACTTGTGGGTCCCTTTGTTTCTTTGCTTTCGGTGGAAGTTTTTTTACAAGCGATCATAAAGCAGATACAAGGAATACACAGAGACAAGGTCACTTTTCGCAATAGATTTTTCCCGCTGTAAGATTTGTTTATGTATATTTTCATGTCAACCACTCCATTTGCCTTGACTTTTAATTTCCTGCAAAGGTTTTACTGAACCCGGAAATATGTTGAGTTTTACAGCACGGATAAATTTACGCGGGGTAACATTTTTGGCCAAAAACCACGCCCCTGAAACAATTGCTAAGACTATTTTGATTACTTTTTGAATAAATTTTCTTCGTGTCATTTCCAGACTCCATAAATTTCTTTACCGCAATCCGGGCAACCGCCATCTTTAAGTCGATTCTTCAAAATAGTGTAACCAACTCGTTCAATAAGCAAATTTTTACATGCTGGACAATATGTGTTTTGGCCTTTCGTGGTACCAATATTTCCTATATATACATAGTTCAACCCTTCGCTGACAGCGATTTGGCGGGCTGTCTCCAATGTTTCCAGTGAAGTCGGCGGCAGATGCCGCATTTTGTAGCGAGGATAAAAGCCCGAAAAATGCAACGGTGTATCGCCGCCCATATTAGTTTTGATCCAACGTACAAGCTGGCGTATTTGCTCAGGTTTGTCGTTGAGTGTTGGGATTATAAGATTTGTAACCTCAACCAGTATCCCGCTGGCTTTGGCTACAACCAGTGCATCTTGTACAGGCTTTAGGGTGCCTGAACAAACCCTGTGATAAAAATCATCGGTAATACCTTTCAAATCAATGTTGGCCGCATCGACATAGCTGAGCAATTGCCTCCATGGTTCTTCATTTATATAGCCTGCAGTCACAAGAACATTGCGTATATCGGCTTGCCTGGCCAGTTTTGCCGTATCATAGGTATATTCATAGTAGACAATCGGATCTGTATAAGTATATGCCAGGGAGGGACAATTATATTGCCTGGTAAGTTGCACTAATTTTTCGGGTTGACATTCAAATGCCTGGCTGTCTTCCGGGTTAGCCTGTGATATCTCCCAGTTCTGGCAGTTCTTACAATGAAGATTACAGCCAACAGTCGCTATGGAAAGAGTCCTGCTGCCGGGTAGAAAGTGAAAGAGCGGTTTTTTCTCAACCGGATCAACGTGAATCGAACAGGGATACCCATATACAACAGTTCGCAGTGTACCATCGATATTGATCCTTACCCGACACTCGCCGCTTTGGCCAGCTTCAATCAAGCATCTTTTGGGACACAATTCGCACTGGACCTTCAATTTCAACCTCACTTTCAAGGTATCAGGAACAAGCTAAATTACTTTTTATGATTATATCAAATTCTACGCAGATTTTATAACCATAAAACATTTGTCGTCAGCTTGAAGATTTTGCGCGTAAAAAAGGAGATCTAAAAGTTGTCTCATATGCTTCCTTGAGGATTGCCAGAGCCTCCGCTTTTAGCAATGATTTACGGTCGCGGTCTCTCTCAATATCAGCTCTCTGTCTGAACACGAATACCTGGCCAATATAGTTGTACGGATCAAAACCTTTTCCACCAAAACCGATAATCAGCCCTAAAAGTATTTTTTGCTTATCGCACAGATTCTGGCCTTGCAAGACCCGGATCAGGATTGTAATGTAATTGAGGGCATCTTGATCCCCTAATTTCCCGGTCAAGCAGTACCGCAACGATTGTCGCGGGAAAGAGCGTTTTGAGTTTTCAATGGGCGACCCAGATGCAGAAAAGGTATGAGCTGGGAGAAAGAGGATTGGGTGGATGAAGATGCTGAGGCTCATCGAGGAATGGATGAATAAAGATGATTCTACTGCCAAACGCTAAAGAAGTAACCTGTATGGCATATAAGAAAAAAGGACTGGCAGTGTTATCCAGCCCTTTTCTTTTACGAAGCAATTTACAGCAACAGAGTTATTCTTGCGAGTTCAGTTCGAGGCCTAGGGTATTCAATGCGTCGTCAAGCTTATCAATACTCTGATCAACCGCGGTTTCAGCCTGCTCTTCATGTTGTATCGCCGAATGAATCTTCTGTTTAGCCTTGACTACATCGCCTTTC
>Ga0307379_10010286_pt1 | contig 12402 bp, 13 predicted proteins | sample UN2MG_FD_202237 | JGI IMG/M metagenome (GOLD analysis project Ga0307379, IMG submission 202237) | Soil microbial communities from Risofladan, Vaasa, Finland - UN-2 | ecosystem: Environmental > Terrestrial > Soil > Coastal area > Acid sulfate soil | place: Finland: Risofladan, Vaasa | collected... | reverse complement strand
AACGGTGCAACATCTTTTTCGGTCGTTTTATCGGGACCACCTTTTTTTCAACCGCCGTTATGGCAATTATCGTCGCTACCATTACCTTTTACCTCGGCATGAAGGTCAGAATCTATCCCGCTTCTGACCTGGCAATTTGGGCGGTGCAGGGCTTTCTGGCCCTGGCGATTCTTATGGTGCCCTACGTCGCAGTTTGCTCGCTGATTTCCGCTTCAGTAAACTCTCCGTTTCTTTCTCTTGTCCTGGCGAAGGTGGTTATCGCCGGTGTACTGCTTATGGCAATCCTCGGCGGTTTTGCATGGAAACCCGCCAAATATATCTTGTATGCCCTGCCTTGGGGATGGCAAAATAATCTGCTCCATCCCGCCATAACCCATTGGCTCGGTGCGGTGTTTGCGTCTCTGGCCTATACGGCTTTCTTTCTTACACTGGGCTATATCCGATTTGAAACGCGCGATCTTTAGGCTTGAAAATGACGAATGTTGTCTCCATAAAAGAATTATCAAAAAGATTCGGACGCATTCAGGCTCTTAACAAGGTGTCCTTCGAGATCCCGTCAAATTCCATTTTTGGCCTGCTCGGGCCAAACGGCGCCGGAAAAACCACTCTCTTTTCCATCATCGCAGATTTCCTCAAGGCCGATGCCGGCACGGTCGAGGTCCTCGGCATCGAAACCCGTTACATTTCCCGTCTGCAGGGACGACTTAGTATCCTGCCCCAGGATGCTCAGTTCCAGCGCAATGTCCCCATCCTTGACCAGCTCGTTTTTTTTCGCCTTCTTGCCGGCCGCACAAAGAAACAGGCCCGCGAAGAAGTCCTGCACAGCCTCGAGCTGGTCGGCTTGAAATCGGTTGCTAAAAGGCGCGTCAGCAGTTTATCTCACGGTATGGTTAAACGCCTCGGTATTGCTCAGGCCTTTCTGGGCAGCCCCGAAGTTATACTTCTCGACGAACCAACCGCCGGCCTCGACCCGGCCAGTGCCCGTCAGATTCGAGACCTGATAAAACAATTACAGGAGCATGCGACTATCGTAGTCAGCTCCCATAATCTGGCAGAGGTCCAGGAACTCTGCGGCCATGTGGCGATTTTGGACCATGGCAATCTGGTTCTGGCCGGTTCTGTTGACGAAATTACTCGCGCCGACCGCGAATATAATCTGTCCCTGTCACGTCCGCTAAAAGATAGCGAGCTCGAAAAGCTGACCTCGATCGAAGGCGTCCGCAACATAAAAATGCTCTCTACTGCCGCCGCAAGCCAGAGCAAAAAATCGACAGACTATTTAGTGACACTTAATTTGTCCGCCGACCACCTTGAACAGGATGCCGTTATTGCCCCTGTTCTGCGAACTCTTTTGGATATGTCCGTCACCCCGCGAAAACTCACCGAAGGCCGCAGCCTGGAAACTCAATTCCTCGAAGTAACCGGCGCCCAATCGGATAGTCCTTAATTCTGAGTTCTCCATTCTAAATTCTTGTCGTCATCCTGAACGAAACGCAGCGAAGTCGAAGAACCAGTTTATCCAGCAAGATAGTTTCGTAACGTGGCGGCTTGCTCGTAGGGGCGGAACCCGCCCGGCTACGGCTTAAGCCTGCGCCGAGACGAACCGAAGCCCACTATTTTTTGGCGGGCTGCTTCTGGCGCTTGAACTCAACCGTGAAATTAGGGTAATCGGAAAGCTCGCCGGAGCTGTACATCTCGTGAATGTCCCACTTCATTGTGTTGGCATCAACTTTAGAGTGGGCAAAACCCATTTTGTTGGTCTGCCAGTCGGCCCCGGTGTGTTCGTGTTTAAGCACGGCCTTGTTGCCGTCGGCTTCCCATATTCCTTTGCCGGTCCCGCCTTTATTATCGACAGTTATCTGGACGATCTGGTCTTCGGCCGGCTTGTAGAAAATCATTGACCGGTACTCGTTATCAGTAAATTTAAGCAGCATCGTTAACAAGTGTTTATCGAGCTCCCATTTATAAACAAGCTCAATTTTGTCGCCCTCGTCACTCGTGGCCTCCCAACTGCCTATCAGCCAGTCGAAGCCGCCTTCTGTTACAAGGTCACCCAGCTTCTGCTGGGCATTTGCACCGGTCGTTGCGATAACGATAATCGCCGCCACTGCCAGGATAGTGTTTCTAAGTTTCGTGTTTTTTACGTGGTTCATTGTATTTACTCCTCTCGATAAAAGTTTACATTTAGATTGCTTAGCCACACTGCTAAGCCTCCTCTTTTATTACTAAGATACACGATTATTTGCGATATTTCCAGAATTTCTTTCCATTATTTTACCTCATGTATCAAGTATCGGGTAATCTTCATTCAAAGCAACAGGTTTTGGGGTTTATGTGTACTTTGGGATAGAAGGCAGAATTTACGTCTGATGTGGATTTACGATTGAGTTGTAGATAAATGTTATGAATTGAATTAAGCGGAGGTTTTTTCGAACAGCGCGTAAGCAGCCAGCAATCCGCGCATCACGTCTGTGACGGTAGCTATTCCAAGAAGATTTTTATCTCCATCTATCACCGGCACGCAGCTTATCTTCATCTCATGCAGCATTTTCACCACATCATAGAAGCCGCAGTCTGGTTGAACGTGGATCACGTTTTGATTCATAATACGATAGACCTGTTGACGTACAACCGGCTCGTACGGCTCAACATCGAACAGCTCGGCCCGAAATACTTCCGACTGCGGTTTGCGCTGACCCTTGCGATATGGAAGAAGACGCAGAACGTCCCTATCGGAGATTATACCAACCAGTTTTTTTTGCCTGTCCACGACCGGTACGTGTCTGAATTTCCCCTCCTGCATCACCTTCATCACCTTGTCCAGGTCATCCTGCTCCTCCAGACAGACAACTTGCTCAGTCATAATATCTTTGACCGTTCCGAGAACCGACGAAAGCGCCCAGACCGCCTTATCTGAATTCCCTGCCAGCAAGTCAACAAACCGTCTTCTCGGTCCCGTTTTTGCCTTCTCCCCGCGTAGCTGTCCGATTGCGTGCAGTCTGGCAAAAAGTTTTAAAACATCTGTCGCCGTCACTATACCAACCAGGTCATTCTCAAAAAGAACGGGAACCGAATCAATGCGATTTTCGACCATCAGGGCAGTGGCATCCTGTATCGGGGTCTCAGGTGATGCACACTTTGGTTTTCGCGTAACGATTTGTACCAGAGGCTGATTCAGCGCCTTTATGTCCGAAGCCGCCTGGCCGATTTTCTCCATGCTCGGCGATATTTGCCGAAAAATATCTCTTTGAGAAACGATACCCACAAAGTTCGGTTCCCCTTCTTCCGCCGCATTATCTACTATGGGAATATGACGAATTTTATTCTCCGTCATAATCTCCAGGCAAGTTTCTATAGTATCGTCCAAAGTAAGCGTCTTTACATTATAAGTCATAATGTCCTTAACGCTGCGCATCATATGAAACAAGATATCTTTCGTCTCGCACATATCATCTATAATGTCGATTAGTTTCGATTGACGTTTTGTCATCCTGTTTGCTCCCGGCGTATGACTAAGCGTTCTATATTTGCCGGCCGATATAACGAGCCCATTTAACAAATAAGCTGCTGTAACTAACTCAAATCACACGTTATATCGGCATAGCATATAAAGGCCTTTAATGTCGATTTATTGGAACTCTCCGTTGCGGAAATCCCTTGTTGTCCTTGTTAAAAAGCTGTTTTTCCTGCCCGATAAGGTGATAGTTTGGCATTAGAATTTTTATTTCTTATGTTTTATACGATATCCTTAATACGCCAAAACCTATTTTAACCTAAATTATGAGGAGGAATTATGGAACCTGATGTAAATTCAGAAAAATGGTCGCCGCCATCCGAAAATCAAGTCCAGCCGAACACAAGCTCACAGCCTGAAAAAAAGCCCTTTTTCGAGCAGGATTGTCTACAGCAGACCTGGCTGAATGTTAAGCTGGCAACCTGGATCAAAGGTCTCATTGTTATCGCTGTTTTGATTGCCCTTGCTGCTTACGTTGCTCCCAAGCTTAGTACGGCACAATCACTCAGGCAGCAAAAAACAACCGAATTCAATGAATACCAATATGAAGAAGGTAGTTGGATTGACTCTAATGAGTGTTTTCAGTACTAAAAACTTCGATTCGCGCTGAAAAGCCGGGCGATTTCATATATGACCCTCAAAATCCTCTTTTGGGGGTTTTTTTATATAGTCTCTCAATCCATGTAATTCTCATGTGGAAACCTGCAGGCTCTGTCTTTGAGAATAATCCTAAAATTTTTTTTGGCGTAATTTGGCATTCTAATTTTTATTTCTTATGTTTTACATAAGTGTTTTTAAGGCGTAAAAAAACCATTTTATTAACTTATTTTTGAGGAGGAATTATGGAACCTGAAATGAACGAGAGTTTTGGACAGCCGAACGGTAGTCAAAGCCAGCCGGGCTCTGGCCCACCCCCAGAACAGAAGCCCACGAGTCAGCAGAATAGTCTCCAGCAGACATTTCTGAATCTTAAGCTGTCAACCTGGATCAAATGTGTCGTTATTAGCATTATTTTGTCCGTGGCCGCTGTTTTTATTGCTCCTGAGTTCTCAACAGCTCAGTCCGGCCAGACGGCACAGCCCAGACAGCAAGAGACCTTCAATTCATACTGTGAATATGAAGAAGATATGTATGATTACTCTCAATACGAAGATGGTTGGAACGATGACTACTCTGACTACCAGGAAGATTCGTCTTATGACTACTATAATGAATGCGAAGATAGCTCTGATGATTATGGATATGAGTCACAGAATGATTGGGAAGATAGCTGGTCTGATGACTATGAATCCGTAGAAGAAGATACGTCTTATGATTATGAATCCGAAGAAAACTGGTATGATGATTATGAGACCGAGGAAGATTGGTCTTATGAGACTGAAGCCGATACATCTGACGATTATGAGTACCAGGAAAATACGTATGAGTATGATTACTATTACGACGACTAAAATCTTCGCTTCGGACTAAACGCGGGGAAACTGCGCGCCTGACCCCCAAAATACTCTTTTGGGGGTTTTTTTATTTTAAACCGCACTCTCCTGAAAATATCTCATGGGCCTGCCTGTGCCGGGAGCACAAACTAAGCAATTTACACAGACTTATATTGATTATCCTATGACTGTAAGATATAATCATCCGTTGTGTTTACGCGGATCGACTAACGTTAATTTACGTTGGACAGAGGTGGAAACTATGACAGGTGTGCAGCGTCTATTTTTTTCTTTGGCTTTGACGGCGTTTTTTTTCGCAGGCTGCCAGACAAATCAAAAAGTCCGGCACTTCGACAAGCCGACGGCACGAATCGTAGATCTTAAATTTCAGGATGTCCAATTAGACTACGTCACCCTGCGGTTCGAAATCGAAGTTGATAATCCTTATCCGGTTGCTTTACCATTGGAGCGATTAAATTACAGCCTTACAAGCGGAGGTTATACATTTTTAACAGCCACCGCCGCCCATTCGGTTACCATAGCCCCGAACTCAAAAGAATTAGTTTCACTGCCGGACGAAGTGATATATTCGCGTTTGCTGAGATCATTAAATGGCAAGCCCGGTTCTACAATTCCTTATAGAGCGGAATTTCAATTGTGGGTCGAGGCCCCTGATTTGGGGCCAATCAAACTGCTTTCGAGATACGAAGGCCTGCTGTCGTTGCCCGAAGCCGTAGAGATAAACGTCGATGGCCGGATATACAGTTCCCTGGATGTGCCGTTTGTTTCCACGCCGCAGGATGTAGTTGACAAAATGCTTCAGTTGGCGAAGATCAAAAAGGATGATTTGGTCTATGACCTCGGCTGCGGGGACGGGCGGATTCCGGTGACCGCCGCCAAAAAATACGGCTGCAAAGCTGTAGGATACGACCTGGACCCCGAGCGCGTCAAAGAGTCTCTGGAAAATGTAAAGAAGAACGAGATTGAGCATCTGGTTACAATTGAGCAGAAGGACATCTTCACACTCGACCTAAACGAGGCGGATGTAATCACTCTTTACCTGCTTCCTGCCCTGAATGTGAAGCTCATCCCGCAGTTGGAAAAACTCAAACCCGGCTCGCGAATCCTCTCACACAGTTTTGATATGAAAGGCGTCAAACCGGACAAAGTCGTCAGGCTCACTTCCTCCTTTGACAATCTCGAGCATAAGATATATTTATGGACAACACCCCTGAAAAAGATAGATAATCAATAATATAGTTATCGCCTTGAAACTTGCCCTCGATTCCGAACAGGCTTACCGGCGCGTTAAACAATCAGCCGGGAAAATTTTCATTGAACTTTAGAAAGCAAATCGCTATAATAATTTGTAGAAAGGGAGATTTGCATTATGAAGGCACTTGATACCAGAATGCTTAAACTTATATTGGCGGTGCTTATATTGGTGTTTGTAATCTGGCTGATGTCGGTGTTACAATGTGAAATGGCTCCACCCGCTTATTGATTGACAATACAGGGATTAGTACTGACAAAAAACCAGGGAACATTTCAGATGAGATATAAGTGTCATCTCAAATTGAACAAACAAAAAAGCCTGTATCCGGTCTGTTTTGCCGCAATATTGTTATTTTCACAGGAAGTTGGAGTCTGGGCGGGAAATTCAATGTCGCAAACCGCCGCTCCAGAGGGCTGGCCGGCACGGCTGGCTAAAAGAAAGCTGTATTCCTTTAGGCATGCATTTGTGTATGCCCGGAGCAAATCCGCTGCGGCTGAAGTTAACAAACGAATCGAAACAGCTATTAAAGAGCTGGATAAAGACAGCACACAAAAAACCAACACAACCATCGGGCTTGTCGTGGTGACCGACACAAAGGAAAAACCTCTGGTTGACCTTCAGAAAATCATCGAAGTTCTCCACCAAGCAGATAAGCAACTGCAAAGTGAAAAATCGAAAAAGGACTTGAAATCTGTCATCGAGGCCAAAGAAGGTATCGAAAAAGAGGGAATGGATATGGATATAGTAATGTCCATTGCCCCTATACCGATTGAACCTAATCTGTTGCCTGAAATCGTCAATGAGTTTCCTGAAAATGTGGATAAGCAGATAGACTTCTGTGTTTTTGTCCCAACGAGCAGGAACATAAAATATGGTTTTAAGAAGATTTTCGACACTGCCATAAAAAAGAAGAAAATCGGCATTGTGGAAAGAGTGGCGCTGATTCCTTTAATGCCGTTTATCGAGGGAAAAGTGATTGATGGTATGCAAAAAAGTCAGCAACTTGTTGTATATGAACGTTTACTGGAGAAACAAAAGCACTTAACCAAAAAGCAGAGAGAAGATAAAGTACAAGCTTACAAAATAAAGCTTGGTCTTGATGACGATTCCAATTCTAAATCAGACAAAGAGAATACCGGCAAAACCAAAGAACCCACTGATACTACCCAATAATATGCCCCCAATTTGAGCAGTTGGCAGAGCGGGGCTTGCCCGTCTTCGGCGGAGCCCACCGAAGACCGACCCCATCGATTTACTCCTGCCGGTCAGGCATTTTTTCTATCTCCATACGGGCTTTTTCGATACTCACACCCAGATTCGCCAGAACCTGCGCCGCTATCCCTTCGCTTACCCGCAGCAGGCCAAGCAAAATATGTTCCGTACCGATGTAGTCATGGTTAAGGTTCCGCGCCTCTTCGATAGCGTACTCTATAACCTTTATGGCGTTTTGTGTTTGTTGGATTTTGCCCTCGGCCACTGCATCGGGACCGCCCTTGAGTTTGAATAGTTGTTCTACTTCAGGCAGCATTTTTTCTATATCAACGCCAAGATTTTTCAGAACCTCAGCGCCTGTTCCGCTGCCTTCCTTAACCAGCCCGAGAAAGATATGTTCAGTTCCTATGTATTTATGGCCAAATCGCCGGGCCTGCTCGCTGGCAATTGCCATAACCTTACGTGCTTTGTCGGTAAAACGTTCAAACATAACTCGTGCCTTTCCGCAAAAGAATATGCTTTGAGGGAACCCCTTGATTTTTACATATCTGCTGTCTCTATTACCAAACTTCGAATATGGCCCGGCTCATATTTACGGCCTGCCCTGCCGTTGTTTCGGTATTGCAGGTTTCTTCGGATTAACAGCAAGGTAGTCACTTATGTACTTATTAAGCTGGGTTTTAATTGACTGTCTTATTACAGACTCTTTGCCCCTGCCGACATAATGGCCGCTGTCCCAGCAGATACCCTCGGCATAACCGTAGTTTCTCACAAGGGTCGCATCTTCGATATGGGCAATCCGAAAGCAATAAAGATACGCATCTTTGTAAGCCGGGTCTTCGTACGCAACCACATATACCGACAGACGCGGACGCCCGGGTATTGTTTCCAGCTCTTCCTTGGTAAATATCTTTATATCTGAATTTTCCAGCTCAAGATCAACGTCGGCTTCAAACTGTTTCTTCAATTCTTCTTCCGCCGATTTGGTCTGTGCAATAACATCTACGAATATATAGACCCCTTCGGAGTCGCGAAGACGCATGCGTAATTCTTCCCGGTACTGCCGTTGTTCTGCGGCGATAGTTCTTGCCGCCAAAAAAACAGTCAAACAAACCAGCGCTGCAGTTATGACATAAATCAAAAGCCTTTTCGATTTCATAATATCACCTTTCCAATAGAGCTTTTCGCAGAATACCTTGACCATTTTATCATTTGCCTCTCATAATTCAACCATATCTGCAAACGTAAATAGCAATTAGTGTAGGCAGGGCCTGCGCGTTAAAATAGGCACCCTTAAGGGTGGTAAATTCCGCGAGGAAATCACAATATATCATCTTAAAGCTCCTTATCCACGCAAAAGCGTTCATTTTTGGCCTTTCGTCAATTGGGTTTGAATTGGCTTTGTTTGGGTTTGTTTTGGCTTTGACACCCTTGATTTTGGCCCAAAATTGGGTTTGTTTGGGTTTGAATTGGGTTTGTTTTTTGACCTGAGCCAGCGTCTAAATTTGCGTATCTCATTATTGCAAAAGTGTTTATGTTCATTTTGTCATTTCTTAAATTGGGTTTGTTTTGCATAATTTGTGTATCTGGGAATATGTTATAATTGAAAGAGTGCCTAAAGTGACTAAAGTGCCTAAAGTGAGCTAAAGTTGGGTATTTCATATCTCATATTTCATATCTCATATTGTAAGTGAGGGCAGAAAAAGCCTGCCTCTATAATTAGAGCAGTGTGCAGTTTTGAGCCGAAAATTCGGGTATTTTTCGGGGCTCTGGGGCCGTAAGTCGTTATTTGAAAAGGAGATAAAAAATTTGGAAATATTTTATTTTTGTTTTTGAGAGTGAGCGTTTTTGACTGATTTTTGGCAAATAATTTGTGCTGCTGGAGGCCAGCATGAGGAACATACAGTATTACGGAAGTCCCGTGAGGGACGTAGTAAGTAAAACAGTACCGAACCGAAGACAGCACATTTAGAGGGATTTAGCATTTCTACTCCCCGGCAGAAAAGCAAGTAAGCACACACCGGGGACAAGCTCCGGCCAGCAAGAGGAACATACAGTATTACGGAAGTCCCGTAAGGAACGTAGTAAATAAAAATAGTACCGAACCGAAGGCAGCACTTTCAAATGATTATTGATGAGAGATTATTGATTATTGGATTTGATAGGTGGATTTTAAATTGGGTATTTTGGGTGAACCCCGATTAGATAGAAATAATTATCTCACGGGACAAGAATGTGGTTGGTTTGGGGATTTTTGGTCCCCGACAGAAAAGCAAGGAAGTACTCATCGAGGATAAATTTGTTTTCTTGGTTTTTTAGCGTTTTTTAACGAAAATACCCACGGATTAGAAGGGATTTTTTATTTGTGCTTTATGTTGTTTTGCCTTATTATTTATGTTTAAAGACGGGATGCATCGACGAGCGGAAAGCATGCTAAAGAAGCGAGTGGCTAAAACTGAAAAAAGAGTTGATTTTTATCAATATTTGGCCTTTCAGAGACGCCTACTTTATAGAGAATGGTAGTTGGCGTGTTAGAGAATAGTGAGTTAGCCCCGTTCGAAAGAATGATATCACGGGATATATGGGAATTGTGAGATTGCAGTTTAAACTTTGACACAAGACTGAAATAGTGAGCGATTGTCTATTTTTAAACATACCACTAAGGCAATAGTAGAGAAAAAGAGCAAAAATTATGAAAAAACATATTCACGAAATAAGAGATCCAGTTCATGTATTTATACGCTTAGATACAGACGAACGTGAAGTACTCGATTCTCGACCCTTTCAGAGACTTAGGTATATTCATCAACTTGCGATGACATACTTGGTTTATCCTGGAGCAACACATCGTCGATTTGAGCATTCTCTGGGAGTTATGGAACTTGCCGATAGGGTTTACAATGTAGTAACCAATCCACATAATATTGAGCACGAATCAGTTAGAAATATCCTTCCTGCATACGAATCTATCGAACACAAGTATTGGCGTCGTGTTCTTAAAATAGCAGCTTTATGCCATGATATTGGCCACTTACCATTTTCGCACGCAGCAGAAGAAGAATTATTACCTGAAGGCTGGGATCATGAACGTATAACTGCAGAAATTATTCGCAGTGATGAAATGCAGGAAATATGGAAGAAAATGACGGTAACGCCAAAAGCTGATGATATTATCAAAATAGCAATTGGACCGAAAAAAGCAAAAGAACAAACATTTACTGATTGGGAGACTATACTTTCCGAAATAATTGTCGGTGATACATTTGGTGTTGATCGAATGGATTACTTATTGCGTGATTCATTACATTCAGGCGTCGCATATGGAAAATTCGATCAATATCGTTTAATTGACACACTGCGTATTCTACCAAAAAGCGAGGATGAAAATGCCTCAACTGAACCAACTCTAGGATTAGCTATAGGGGGGATCCAATCGGCTGAGGCATTATTGTGGGCTCGATATTTTATGTATAGTCAAGTTTATTTTCATCCAATCCGTAGAATTTATGATATCCATTTGCAAGACTTTTTGCAAAATTGGCTTAAGGATGGGAAATTCTCAACGAATATAGAAAATCATTTAGCAATAACAGATAACGAGGTTATTGTTGAAATTAGAAAGGCAGCTTTAGATACAAAGCATCCAGCACATGTTCCTGCCAAGCATATTATTGAACATAAACATTTTAAAGTGCTATATAGACGCAATCCGATCGATCAGGATATAAATTCTGATGCTGTAAAATTTGTTTATAACGCTGCTTGTAAAAAATATGGGGACAAACTTGTGAGGTTTGATGAATATACGCAAAAAGGTGAAAGTCAAAATTTTCCTGTTTTAGACCATGGTAAGATATTGCAATCCATCGGGCTATCTGTTACTCTGAAAAAGGTGCCTGTAGTTGCTGCTGGTTTTGTCTTTGTTGAACGTGATCGCTTGGATAATGCTAAAAAATGGCTTGAAAAAGAACATGATCAAATAATTGAACCAGAAGGAGAAAAAGATTGATGGAAAAATTTAAACGATATGCAATAATATTATCTTTGATTGAATCGCTCATGAAAAATAATAGTTGGTGTGGCGAGACGCATATACAAAAAACAACATATTTCCTTCAGGAAATGCTTAGAGTACCTCTTGGTTTTGAGTTCATCTTATATAAACATGGACCATTTTCATTTGGTCTGAGTGATGAGCTAATGGCTATGAGGGCGAATATGATGGTTGAATTGAAATCACACCTTCCATATGGTCCCAGCATTGTTCCAGGACCAACGAGTGGACAACTCAAACGACTTTTCCCAAACACTATAAAAAAATATTGCAAAGAAGTGGAATTCGTAGCGAAAGAAATGGGATCATACAACGTTGCTGATCTTGAGCGTGTAGCTACGGCTTTATATGTGATACTTAAAACAGAAAATCGTGAAAAAACTTCAGACATGGCATCATATATCAACAAGATTAAACCACATATATCAGTTGAAAAAGCTCATATAGCGCTAGAACAAGAAGCTACAATTAATCATAAAGCAAAGGAACTAATACAATCACCTTAATTCGTTAAGAGGATTTGCTAAGAAAACAAGACACCAACAATCTTATTTTCATCATACAATCCTCTAAAATATACTCACGTTATGCAATCAGTTTATAAATCAATCCATTCAGCAAACGCTTCGACTTCGCTCTCCTCGATAAACTCGGATAGAAGATTGAACCAATCAAGCAAATTTCAAGCTTGACAGGCCTGGCTTCATAGAAGGGATGACATATTATATAGCATTTCTACTGTAGGCCAGCAAGAGCATCGTACAGTCACGCAGACGCGAAGCGGCGAAGTGATTATAATTAGGGCTTGCTGAACAAGCCGTATAGAGTCCTTAACAGATTTTGGCATCATCAGGACAGAGCCGTTGCTCCCATTGCATCCGATTGCAAGTCCGCCACGCTGCTCGACGCAAGG
>Ga0307379_10010282_pt1 | contig 12404 bp, 14 predicted proteins | sample UN2MG_FD_202237 | JGI IMG/M metagenome (GOLD analysis project Ga0307379, IMG submission 202237) | Soil microbial communities from Risofladan, Vaasa, Finland - UN-2 | ecosystem: Environmental > Terrestrial > Soil > Coastal area > Acid sulfate soil | place: Finland: Risofladan, Vaasa | collected... | reverse complement strand
TATGCTGATGCAGGTGTGGTAACAACTGGTTCTATGGTTCTTCCAGGAGCTAAAACTTATCCAAATCCTACTAGTACAGCTTTTGAGAATCAAGATACGATGATCAAGAGAATTATGGCTGTTGTACTTGCTGCTGGAAATGTTGTAATGCAAAGAGGTAGAAGAGGACCTGCTAACTTTATTGTTACTAACATTAAGATAGCTACAGCTCTTCAAACTAATGCTCAGTATGCTTTCTCCCCGATGGCTAATACTTTTAACCAGAATAACGGTTCTTTGTATCCATTAGGAACGATCGCTGGAATGACATTATATGTAGATCCTAATATGCTTTATACTGATACGAGAGTATTAGTTGGTAGAAAAGGTGCTTCTGATGAGCCTGGAACAGTATTCTGTCCATATTTAATGGCTGAGTCTGTTAAGCTTATTACTGAAGGTACAGGTGCTCCTAAAGTTATCATCAAGTCAAGATATGCACTTGTTGATGCTGGATGGCACCCAGAAACACAATATATTACATTATTTGTCTCAACAAATTCAGGGGCTCTTATTTAAAAATTAATAAGTTAGCAAACTATAATAAAGAGTGATAATTCAATTATCACTCTTTTTTTTGAAAGTTTTTGAGAGTCATTCTAGCAAATAAAGAAATTTATTTATTTTATAATTTGCTAGAATGACTCTCAAAAACTTTTTCTTTTTTATGCATATAATAAATAAAAATATGAATATAAAAAAATTATATGATCACATATATGAAAATGGCAAATTAAATCCAAATAGAACACATTCATATTATATCCAAAAATATTTTAAGGAGATATATAGCCTATTATTGGCGAATGATGTAAAATATTCTGAATCTCAATTTAAGGAAAAATTATATTGTTTATTGAATAAAATAGAAAAACCTCCTAAATGTAAAAATCCATTATGTTCTAAAGATTCTCTATTTTTAAAATTTTCAAGGGGATATTCAATTTATTGTTCTATGAAATGTGCATATGAAAATTTTGGAAATAATAAGGAGGTTATTTTACGAATATCTAATTTTCAAAAAAATAATAGAAATAAAAAATTCATTAAAAAATATGGAAAACAATTTAAAAATTTAGAAATTAAAAAAGATATAATTATTTTAAATAATTATTGTCAACATGGAAATTTATCTTTATCCTTTAAGGATTTTAAAAATCATTTATATCATAAAAGTCAAACTTTTTGTAGAAAATGTCATAGTTTTTATATTAAAGAATGGAAATTACTAGAAAAAGATATAGAAGAACAATATATTTTTTTTACTAAGTTACATGAAAAATCTAGATATAATTTAACAGAAAAAAGAGTTAAAAAATATTTTCCTAAGTTATATAAAGCTATTATAATATATGTAAAAGAGAAAATGGAATGGGCAGAAAAAATATATAGATTTAAAGAAAAAGTAGAAAAAAGGCCTATTTGTATTAATTGTAATCTGAATGAAGTTCATTTTTTAGAGTCTATTCATCAATATTCAAAACATTGTAAAATATGTTGTAAAAATGGGGATTTTGTTATTCAACATAAAAATTTTATATCAAAAAAAGAAGAAGAGTTATTTGAATATATCCAAACTATTTATGATGGAGATATTATTCGAAATAAACGAATTAATAATAATGAATTAGATATTTATATACCAGATTTAAATATAGGTATTGAATTTAATGGATTATATTGGCATAGTGATATTTTTAAAGATAAAAATTATCATTTAAATAAAAATAATTTTTTTCAGGAGAAAAATATACAGTTAATAACAGTATGGGAAGACGATTGGATAAATCGGGGGGATATAATAAAATCTATAATAAAAAATAAATTAGGAAAAATAAAAAATAGGATATATGCTCGAAAATGTTTTATTAAAGAAATTTCCTCTAAAGAAAATATGGCTTTTTGTAATGATAATCATATACAAACTGGGATAGCTGCTTTAATAAAATTGGGATTATTTTATAAAAAAGAATTAGTTTCTGTTATGACTTTTGGTAAAAATAGAATAATATTAGGACAGGGATCTAAAGAAGGAGAATATGAGCTTCTTCGTTTTTGTAATAAAATAGATACTTCTGTAATAGGGGGTGCTTCAAAATTATTTAAATATTTTTTGAAAAATTATAATCCTCAAAAAATTATATCATATGCTAATTTAGATATAAGTAATGGAAATATTTATAATATATTAGGGTTTCAGAAAGTAGGAAATATTAGTTTAAATTATTGGTGGGCTAAAGATGGAATTAAATATCATCGGAGTAAATTTATGAAACACAAACTAGTGGAAGAAGGAGCAGATCCATTAAAAACGGAAAATGAGATAATGAAAAATAAAAAATTTTATAAAATATATGGAACTGGTAATTTAAAATATGAATGGAATAGAGAAATATAGAACTTATTAATATTTATATATAAAGAAAAGGAATATTAAATCAATGAAACTTAAGTTCATATTTCTAATAGCATTAATTTTGATTTTTTTTAGTTCATGTTCTCCATCAAGAACAATGTATGAACAGAAAAGACATTCAATGATCTTAGAAAGTTGGAGATTACCAAAGAATAAGAAAAATTATAATCATAAGAAACAAAGTAAAAAGGCCTATAAAGAATATAAAGTATTTTATAAAAAACATAAAAGAAGGTAGATGAAATTAGTTCCTGAGAGCTTAAATGAAATAAATTTCGAACGTGGGATAGATCCAAAACGCTCGATGAATATAGGTAGAAAAACCCAAATTTTAAAAGATTTAGAGGAAGCTCAGATTTCACCAGATGATGTAGAAATTTTACCTGATTTTGTTATTTTAGGTAAAAATGTACTATATAATAATAGAGATGCTCTACATCAAATCCAAATGAAATATATGCCAGAGAAAAAAAGGGAATTAGTTTCTATAATTATGCATGATAGTCCAATGGAAACTGTTGAATATGCCATAGAAGAGGCTTTAAAAAATGGAATATCTAAAGAAGATATTGAAGTTCTGATAAAAGAATTTGCCCATGGAAAACAATCTGATCAGGCAACAATATATTTAACAAAGCATACAAGAACTCAAGAAGAGATAGAACATGACGAAGAAAATAATATTTATGTTTTTATAGGATATACAAAAAAAGTTCCTGTTGAAGTTAATGGTAAAAAATATTATGAAGATAAATTTTCTGTAGAAAATATGGTAAAAATTGATAAATTTAGCACAGCAAATTTATCTATGGTAAATGTAATGAAAATGAGATTTAGATATCAGGGTTATGAGGATGGGGGAGTTTATATGTTAGAAATTCCAAAAGAATTTATGGATGAAGATTCTTATCACGAAATACCAGAACATTTACAAGATATTGTAGAAGAATATAAAAGGAGAATTTAATTTTTTTATTCCCCCTGAAATATCTTCATAGGTTTAATATTATATTTACTTTCAATTATTCTATCTAAATCAACATTTAATTTTCCAGCAAAAGAATCTTTTAATTCTGGGGCATCCCAATAATTATGCCAGTGATATGCAAAACATCCTTTGAAAAAATTATTCATATTAACATTCTTATCTGTTTTTTGGAAAAAATATTTAAAATGATTAAATGTTAAAAAATCAAGATCTCGATCTTGATTTGGCCAGACAATGTCAAAAAATATTCCAGGCAATGAGGTTAAATTAATATTATCATGTTTATAATTAAATGGAGAGTTATTATTAATATCACAAACAGAAAAACATGTAGTATTTTTTGGATTGTTTAAGTACATCTGTTCATATACATCAGATCCTTTTTCTAATTTTAAAATACAAAATTCAGCTAAAGGATCAGTTCCCCATTTTGAACTCCAATTTTTTATTTTTATATTTCTTAAATCTTTTAATAAAAAAGTATCTGCATCTGTATATATGCCTCCATAAATATTTAATATTACTTGTCTAAATAAATCGCTCTTGACTCTTCTATCTCCGTGATTCATATTATAGTATAACCAAATTCTCTCTTTATCCTTTTTATCCCCAATAGCTTGATCAAATATATCCTTATCAAATTCTCTAATTTCTATATATTTGTGGAATTGATTTAATTTAATATAACCTGGTGAAGTGAATGTTGTTAAATTATTTTCAATCCAAAAATAAATTTTTTCAACTTTTTGAGTAGCTAAAATGGATTTTATCTGTAAAATTACTTTATCGTTATCTATAGGCCCCATCCAATGTATGTGAAAAAGTCCATCATATTCTGGATTTTCATCTCCTATTGTTTTATGAGAATTTAGATAATTATAGCAATATGGTGTATCATCATAATATTTAAGGGGAATATCTTTAAGTGTTTTCATTTTATATTTTTAATTATACTTTTATATACAGTATCAACTGATATATCATGCATACAATGATTATTTCTTTTACAGGATGTTCCATAATAGCAATCACAGCCTGATGAGGGCTCAATTATTTCTCCTCTTCCATATAATTCAAATTCATTTTTATTAAAAATATTATTAAATAAAATTATTGGTTTTTTAAGCCCAATTGCAATATGTAATAGCATACTTACAGGGGTTACAACTAAATCTGTATTAGCAACTATAGCTATAAATTCTTCTAATGAAAAATGTCCTGGATAATAAGCTCCCGTGATTTCATTTAAATTTTTATTTTTTGAGTCTTCATTTGATCCTCCTAAAAGGACAGGGAAAAAATTAGAACTCCATAATTTTGAAAGTAGTTCAATATAATTTTGAGTAGACCATAATCTAGTAGACCACTGTTTTCCACAGCCAGTACCTACTCCTATTATTTTTTTACCTTCTGCTCTACTTCTAATAATATTCCATTTTTGATTTAAATCAGGATTTAGATCTAAAAGATATGGCTCTTTATTAAATTTAAGATGACAAATTTCAAATATCTCTTCTAAATAGCTTTTTTGGTTTTTTTTGGAATATTTATCACATAATCCGGTCATAAGTTTATGAGTAGCCGCAGGGGTTTGGGGATATATATGATTAGATTCTATTGTGAATCCATATTTTTCAGTAGCATTTATATCTTTAAGTAATGCACAAGCTTCAATATCTTTATCTAGATTTATAGCTATATCAAATTTTTGATTAAGAATGATATAAGTAGATTTAAAATTAAATTTATAAATTTTATCAACCTTAGTAGATAAAATTTCAGGAAAATCGGTAATCCATGAAATTTGACAATTAGGATATAATTCTTTATATTTTACTGCTAGAGGAGTAGTACGGATTACATCTCCTGCAGCTCCTAATTTAATAATTAAAATTTTATCAGAATAAATATATTCATCACAATTATTACAGATCTTTCCCCTTTCTTTATTAGGAATACAAGGAATATTTCCTTTAAAATATCTACAATTAAATTTAATATTAGATAATTTCATTTTAAATGATATTTATTTCTTTTTAATTATTAATAGCTTGGAATGGCCATTAATTGGTGAATTATTTCTATTTTCACAATCATACATAAATATATCATCTGTATTATCTTCGATATATTTAGACTCTTCTTTAGAGAAATAAGGGCTATTTAATTTTCCTGTTTTAATATAAGATTCAAATACTAAGTCTGTGGAATCTGAAGCATCTTTTTTTCTTTGACCCCAAAATATTCCTGTTAACATCCCTATATGATCTATTACATCTTCTATGATATAATATCCTCCTGATTTGATATTTTTAAATAATAAACTTAAAGATCTTTGTTGATGCTCTTGATAATGATGCCCGTCGTCTAAAATAAAATCAAATTTATCACATTTAAAATAATTTAAAGTATCTTTTAATTGGGGCTCATCTCGTTGATCAGCCATATAACATTTTATTCTATTATTTTCGATCCAATTAAAATTGTTTAATTCATCTATTGTTCCAGGATGTAATAATTTTACTTCATCAATAGATGGAATGTTATTGCATTTCCCCATTTTTATATTGCTATTAGGTAACATTCTTCCGTTATCTATTCCAAAAATTTTTCCATTTGGAAAAAATTCTTCCCACATTTTTATTGAAGCCCCAAAATATATTCCAATTTCAAACATATTGACAGGTTCCTCTCGAACATCTTTCATTATCTCATAATAAACTTTAGTATATCCATTACCAGGTTTGTCCGTTTGGCATTTTTTGCCTATTTCACATAATTCAGTTTTGGGTAAATCCTTGTTTAATGATTTTAATTTTTTCATTTTATAATTATTTAAAATTGATTAATCCTGTTCCACTCCAGTGTCCTTTATATGTTAAATCATATTTATCTTCTTTAATATAAAACCACCAAGACATCATATCATCGTTTAAATAAATATCATCACACATAATTAAGCCTTTGTAATCTATATTTTGTAGATGCTTATAAAATTTTTTTTCAAACTTTCCATCATGATCAACATCAAAAAATATAAATGGGGATTTGATTAATCTATTATCTAGTGTGACATCTCCTAAAATATATTCAACTCGAGGTAAAATAGGATTCTGTAGTAGGATTCTGACAATATCATAAGATATGACCCTATTTTTCATGCTAGCAGACATAGCTGCTGCAGACATACATTTATTAGTTCCTATGTCAAAAAGAATTTCTTTTTTAAAAAGATATGATACGTACATTAATAATCTATAATGTTCTCTTCCAGCATCACCATGAAAATAAAAGCTATTATGGTAAAGTTCGTATCTATTTATAAAGTTTGTATCTAATTGATCTAATTCTTGATTAGAAACATTTAAGATTTTATTTAATAATTCATTCATTTTTTATATATTACCTCTATGATGATTAAATAGTTGACTATAAGGAGAATTAGAAAATATTTCTAATTCTTCATTTCCAAATTGTGTAGGATCTCTAAATATTTCAAAATCGTATTTCATAGCTAATAAAGATAAAACTGATTGATCGTGTCTGTGGTCTTTAAACATTAAATCATTAGGGCCAAACATATTGGGATCATCTGTTACAATTCTTGGATCTCTAATATATTTTAGCCATTCATTTAAAAATTGAATATTTTCTTCTGTTTTTTTCCATAAAGAAAGAGCTCCATTGACTAAATATCCATCCCAATATTTTTGTTCGTTACATTTCGTTAGAATAAAACAGTCTCTTTTAGTCCACATTTTATTTTGATGAATAGTGCCAACATGAGGAATCCTAAATACCATTCTATTATTTTTTGCTTTTTTTTCTGCAATTTCAAATAGGGGGGTTAAATCCTCTATTACTTGTATTCCTGCATCACTATATAAAACTATTCCTTCATCTTTTATTTTTTTAAAAGATTCTAAAATAAGATAAGGTTTCCAAATCCAATAGCCAGCTCCTCTAGGCCTATCCAGAATATAACGATTTTTCTTATAAAAATCTGTAGTTTTAAGCCATTCAAACGTATATGCATAAACTGTATCTACATTACCTGGATTTGAAGCTGAGGAATATAATTCATTTAAACTTTTTGCATATTTTTGATTTGCAAATGATATTAATACTTTTTCCATTATTTTAAAGATTAAAAAGTTCTTCCTCCCCCTAATTTTCCTGCTTCGTATTTTTCAGTTGGGTATGCTAAAATGGGTCCAAAAGAATTAAAAGTTTCTTCGTCTATAAATTTTTTTTCTAAAATTTTTTTATAAACTAAGTAAACTTGGTCAGAGGGATGTCCTGGAGATATTGCAGTTGGCTCGGTATGTAAATCTAATATTTTATATTCTTGAATTTTTCCTAATTTAATAAAAAATTTCAAAGGAGCTCTCCAGCTACCATGACCGGGCCATTGAGTTAAAGCGGGGATTATATGAATCATTATACCATTTACATTACACAATTTATCCATATTTTTTAATCCCATGTAAAAATTTTCCACATGTTCTAGTGTTCCAAAATCAGTAACAAAATCATATTTTTCATCATGGTCAATATCTTTGTTTAGATCTAGCATTAAAGATTCTCCGTATCCATTTAAATCTATAGAAACGTATTTTATTCCTTTATTTTTAAAATAGTCTCTTGTATATGATAATTCCTGAAATGGCGGGCAACAACTAAATTGTTGATCCCCTAATTCACAAATAGATTTGTGACTATCCTTTAACCATCTATTCATATAGTTAAATGTTTGTAATGTAACTCCCATAATACTTTATATTAATCATTTTTTTATTATTTTGTATAAAACCAAACATCCCCCCACATTGGTGCGAAGGGTTTAGCCTTAAATTCAGAAAAAATATCAATTATAGTCTTAACTCCTTTTCCCCCCCAAATATAATCATGCCCTGAAAATATTCCCCCGAATTTTACTTTGGGATACCATAATTTTATATCTTGTGAAAATCCTTCATGATTATGATCCCCATCAATAAAAAGATAATCTATACTTTCATCTTTAAATTGTTTGTAAACTTCTTTACTGTCACCTTTAATACTTGTAATATATTCTTTTAATGGTTCTATATTTTCTAGAAATGTTTCATATACTTTATTTTCTTTAACTACATCTAAAGTCCTTAAATAAGGTTCTTCTTTCATTATTGAAATGTCAAAAAGATCAATCGTATAGAAGTTTACTTTTAGGTTTCTTTGTTTTATTTTATTACCTGTATAAATAGCAGATTTACCAAGCCATGATCCTATTTCTACAAAGGTATCTCCATTTTTTAATTGATTACATATATAACTATAAAACATAGAATATGTAAATAAATCATATTCTGGATAATTTTCTATATTGTGTTTCATTTTAAATTTTATTTTTAAAATAATTAAAGGACGAATGTTGTTCACATTTTATATCCCAATTAAAAGACTTGCCATCAGTATGATAAGTCATAAAAGGTAAATATAAATAGCATTCTAGTTTACTGTTTCCTATTATAAATGTGACTCGATTTTTTGTTTCCAATATTCTAAATATAATTTTTCATAATCATATTCTTTCTTAAGTGCTTTTTGAAGCATTTCATTTGTTACTTCTGAATAATCATTAACCCTTATTATGGGAAGATCCGTATATCCATCATAAATGTAGTGATCTATAACAATGGGAATACATCCCATATAAAGTGCTTCCCAAGTTCTATGATTATCTAATCCATTTCCATTAGGGGAAATTATAAATTTATGTTTTGACATGTCCTCACAGTATTCCTTGAATGAAATTCCATGGATCCATTTATATTTGACATTTTTCTCTAATTTTTCTATAACTCTTTTTCGTTCAGAATTAGTATCTCCCCAGTTACAATAAACAATATTCGTATTTTTCTCATTATTCCAAAGATTTAGTCTATTTTCTTTGAACCATTCTATTTTATGATGTTGCTGATAATAAGCTCTTCCTTCTGAGGTCCATATTCCTGCAGGAATAGTTATTAAATCATCATGTACATATGTAGTGTTTATTGCATACCATTTAATTATACTTCGAGGTTTGAATCTAAAACGCTCGTATGTAATTGGATAATCTGAATGATGGGTTATAAGAATATATTTTCTACCAGAGAATTTTAAATGTTCAAACAATATCGGGGTAAAATCTGTTTTGCAATAAATAATAGCATTTTTTCGTAAAAGCTCCCCTGTTTTAATATACTTTTGCATATCTTGTATAAAAAGTATCTTAAAATTAGCAATATCTTCATATGCAGCTGAATTAATTATCATTTTCCCCATTATAAGTTATTTAAAAATTTCTGTTTATCTACTAAACTCTGATGCTCATAATTTTCTCTATCATGATCGATTTCCATCCTTTTAATTGGTAAGCCATACGATACAAGAAATATTCCCCAAAGTCTTTCTACAAATCCACAATTCCTATGTTTAACTATATCCATTAAACCCCACTTGTTTGTTGACAATAAAGCTTCTATTTCAAATTGGTATTTCAATAAAAATTCTCCAAATTTAATAAATATTGCTTTTGGTGCTAATGCCATAGTTTCTGAAATCCAACCATCTATTTTAATTTTTTCTGTATTTATTTTAATATTTAATCGTGGTTCTAGCCATTTAGATATTTCAGTTAATTGATAATCATTAAAATATAATGCATTATTTCTTTTTATAATATAAAATATTATATCCGGGTTATCCTCTAGCTTATTATATATTTCATTAATAGAATTTTTATGAAATAGGACATCATTATGTAATATACCTATATGAGTTAAATCCTCAGATAATGAAGGATTTTTAACTATATGAGGAAAAAATCCAAATTCATAATATTGAAGAAATTGATATCTATTATCATGCCAAGGAAGCTCCCATTCATTAATTCTTTTTATTTTTGCTGTAATAAGTTTCAACTTATGTTTTCCAACAGCATAACAATATACGTCAGATCTTTCTTCTTTTGTAAGAGCTGCTACAGCTTTTTGTTCACAGGAATCATAAGAAACTAGAAATATTTTTAATTTAACCATAATTTCATTTTAATTTATCTTTCATTTTAGAAATATTCATAGTTACATCCGGAGGAGGAGAAATATCTGAATTATTAAATAATTCACAATCTTCTACTGTTTGTTTTGCTAATTCATAATAAGATTTAATCTCTGTTCCAACATTATAAATTCCTATAGCATTTTTTTCAATTAGCTGTATTATTAAATTTGTTATAATGTCTATATAGTCAAAATTACCTTTAACCCCCCAGGCTTTTTTCCAAGGAAACGGCCTTGGCTTAAAATTTGTTCTTATCAATAGAAAATTGTTTAACTTTGCTTGGACATATCCATCTCCCAAAAGTTTGGTGTATGAATACCAAGTATTGAAATTAGAAGGAATATTTTCCTCAGAAGCATTTTCTACTGAATTAGCATAAACATAATCAGTACTAATATGAATTAATTTCTTATTAGTTTTAAAACAATAATCAACTAAATCAATTACTCCTAAATAGTTTACATTCCAATTATCTTCTTTATTATTTTCATAAGTTTTTGTATATCCTATACAATTTATAATTTGATCATAGTCATCTAAATACTTAGAATACGAAGATATATTTGTAAAATCAAAATTTTGTTTTTTTCTACTTATATAATCCCAATTTGTTTGTTTTCTTAATTCAGTAGAAAGCTTTCCATCCCCTAATATTAAGTATTTCATATTATATGTATATTTGGAAACATTATTATAAATTTTCCACTATATTGTTTTTTTAATGATTCTATAATATAATCTTTGAAATTGTGTGCTAAAATTAAAATATAATCTGGATTTCTAGTTTGCAAAATATCTCTATTGAATATTTGTATTCCCGTTCCAGGGATAAATTTGGATTGTTTTTCTTTAGTGTCATCTATTACAAAATCTATTGTGTTGTAATCTAATTCACAAGTATTTAAGAATACACATCCCTTTATTGCTGCTCCAAATCCAGCAATTGTTTTTCCTTTACCTTTTATTTTTCCGAAAAAATCTTTAAAGGTTTCTATTTTATTTTTAATTTTTTTACCCCATTCTATACAATAGTCTGTAGTTATAAATTTTTCAAGATTTATAAATGATTGTGTTGTTTCATCGGGTTGTTTTTCATTAACATCTTTTGCAATAATAAGTCTTATAGTACCGGTATGAATGTTGTGATATGACGCATTTAATATTTTCAGTCCTTCTTGCTCAAATAATTCTTTTAGGGGTTTTATTAAATAATAATATACATGTTCGTGATATGCTTGATCATAATTATCACTTATAAATGTTGCTAATAAATAAGGAAATTCAAGACACCATATTCCATCATTTTGTAAATTATTATATATGCCTTTAACATATGAACGAATAGGCTCTGTATGTTGAAAAACATTAGTAGAAGTTATAATTCTGGCTTTGTTATTTATTTTTGTATTTTCTCCAAAAAATTCATTAATATAAAAAATATTATTTTCTACATTTATCTCTTTAAAACTTTTGCTTCCTTCTATATTAATTAATTTTATTTTTGTAAATTTTTTTCTGAATTCTTTAAGTAAAGTTCCATCATTACCACCTACATCTATTACAATATCTTCATCTTTTATCGTTACAAATTTTGCAATATAATCATACATTTTATTACAATGATCTATATATGGCGGGCTTATACCCGATCTATATAAATATTCTACAAATATTTTATTTTTGTCTATAACATCAGAAAGAGATACTAGTTTAGATTCAGGGAAAAATTGTAATATCATAGGATATCTTTTTGCTAATAAAGATTCTTCTTTAGTATTATATAAATTTCCTTCGATTGGAATATTTCCAAGATTAAGAAACTTAATCGGATTTTTAGTATTCCTTATTGGACAGATATTCATTTAAATTTTATTC
>Ga0307379_10010281_pt1 | contig 12404 bp, 12 predicted proteins | sample UN2MG_FD_202237 | JGI IMG/M metagenome (GOLD analysis project Ga0307379, IMG submission 202237) | Soil microbial communities from Risofladan, Vaasa, Finland - UN-2 | ecosystem: Environmental > Terrestrial > Soil > Coastal area > Acid sulfate soil | place: Finland: Risofladan, Vaasa | collected... | reverse complement strand
GAAGGTTCGGTGAACGGGAAATGCGACGCGCGGAAGCGCAACTCGACCCCCTCAACTTCGAAGAATGCGCGACAGAACTCCTCCAGCACCCATTTCAGGTTGGCCATCGAGATATCCCGGTCGATCGCCAGACCCTCGACCTGGTGGAACATCGGCGTGTGGGTCTGGTCGTAATCGCAGCGATAGACCCGCCCCGGAGCGATGATCCGACAGGGCACACCGTGCTCTGCCATATAACGGATCTGCACTGGCGAGGTATGAGTTCGCAGCACATGCGGCGGGCGCTCGTCGCCGGGCCCACGCGCCATGAAGAAGGTATCATGCTCCTGGCGCGCCGGGTGTTCGGGTGGGATGTTCAGGGCGTCGAAATTGTACCAGTCAGTCTCGATTTGCGGTCCCTCGGCCACCGCGAAGCCCAAATCGGCGAAGATCGCGATGACTTCGTCCGTTACCTGGCTCACGGGATGAATAGTTCCCCGAGCGGTGGGGCGGGCGGCCAGTGTCACGTCCAGCCACTCAGTCGCCAGCCGCTCCGCCAGTGCCGCGTCACCTAGCGCTGCCTTGCGCGCGGCGATGGCAGAATTGATCTCGTCCTTCAGCGCATTCAGTCGCGGCCCAGCTTGCTGACGCTCGTCCTGGGACATCTTGCCCAGTTCGCGCATCATCAGGCTGATCTCGCCCTTTTTGCCAAGCGCGGCGACACGCACCTCGTCGATCGCTGCCTCATCAATGGCGCCGACGATGACGGCGAGGTACTTCGCGCGGACGGGTTCCAGATCCTGCATGTCTTGCTCCCATCAACTACCGTCGCGGCGTCCTATCACGCATCTCCGTAAATGCAAGGCGGTAGCCATTTTGCCTCCTGCATATCGCTCCGACCCTGCTACATCGCCTCCAACTGGTCGATGAAGCCCTCGATCAGGCTCAATCCCTTGCCCCAGAAAGCCGGGTCGGTGGCGTCCAGTCCGAACGGGGCCAACAGTTCCTTGTGGTGCTTGGTGCCGCCAGCGGCCAACATCTCGAAATACTTGTCCTGAAAACCGGCCCCGCCCTGCTCGTAGACGGCATACAGCGCATTCACCAGGCCGTCGCCGAATGCATAGGCGTAGACATAGAAAGGCGAATGGATAAAGTGCGGGACATAGGCCCAGAAGGTCTCGTAGCCTGCGCCCAGATGCACAGCCGGACCCAGGCTTTCGCGCTGCACTTCCATCCAGATCTCGCCAATTCGGTCGGAAGTCAGCTCGCCCTTGCGACGTTCGGCATGGATGCGGCGCTCGAACTCGAAGAAGGCGATCTGGCGCACCACGGTGTTGATCATATCCTCGACTTTGCCCGCCAACAACGATTTGCGCCGCACCGGGTCGGTCTCGGCGTCCAGTAGTTTGCGGAATGTTAGCATCTCGCCGAACACGCTGGCGGTCTCGGCCAGCGTCAGCGGTGTGCGGCTCAGCAACTCGCCCTGCCCCGCTGCCAGGCGCTGATGCACACCGTGGCCAAGCTCGTGGGCCAGCGTCATCACGTCCCGGGTCTTGCCGAGATAGTTCAACATCACATAGGGGTGGACGTCGGTCACGCAGGGGTGCGCGAAGGCGCCCGGCGCCTTGCCGGGCTTGACCGCCGCATCGATCCAGCCGTGATCAAAGAACGGCTCGGCCAGTTCCGCCATCCGAGGCGCGAAGCCGGCATAGGCGTCCAGCACCGTCGCTTTCGCCTCGGCCCAGGGCACCAGGCGGTCGTCGGTCTCAGGCAAGGGCGCATTCCGGTCCCAGTACTCCAGCCGCTCCAAACCCAGCCAGCGTGCCTTCATCGCGTAATACCGATGCGAAAGCCGCGGACACGCCGCCTGAACTGCCTCGCGCAACGCATCGACCACTTCGGGTTCCACGTCGTTGCCCAGATGGCGGCCATATTCCGGGGTCGGCAATTTGCGCCAGGTATCCTCGACTTCCTTTTCCTTGGTCAGCGTGTTGGTGATCAACGTGAAAAGCCGCAGGTTCTTCGCCAACACCGCCGCCAGCGCCTCGCCGCCAGCCTGGCGCCGCTCCCGCACCGGGTCCGAGAACAGGTTCAGCGTCGCCTCCAGACCCAGCGGCTCGCTCTCGCCCGCGACATCGAAGGTCAGTCCGGCCATGGTCTCGTCGAACAACCGGTTCCAGGCAGTGGCACCGACCACCGACTGGTCGTGCAGGAACTTTTCCAACTCGTCCGAAAGTTGGTGCGGCCGCATCACCCGCAGCCGGTCGAGCCATGGCTTGTAGCGCATGAGATCGGCGCTCTCAGCCAGAGCCGCCTCCAGCGCCTTGCCATCGATGCGGTTCATTTCCAGGCTAAAGAACACCAAAGGCTGAGTGAGCACGGTGACCCTACCCTGAATGTCACCCATGAACTTGGCCCGCTGAGGATCGGAGGTGTTTTGGTAATAGAGTAGCCCGGCGAACGACATGACGCGGCCCAGCGTCCGGTCGATCGCCTCGTACTCGGCAATCGCGGCGGCAAGCTCGTTGCCGCTCAGGCCCGCCAGCTTACCTTCGTAACAACGGGAGATTTTCTTGCACGCCTCTTCGGCACGCTCCATGTCCGCCGCCAGGTCGGGGCTGTCCATCCCGGGGTATAAATCAGTAAGATCCCATTCCGGCAAAACACCCAGCTTGCCGTCCCGATCGGCGCCCTCACCACCACCGCCGCTGCTATTGTCATCTTTGGCAATGTCACGGATCAACCGGACTTGGTGGAAATTCGGTGCAAGCGTCATATCCGGGAATCCTCCTGATTGCTGAGTCCCACAGATAAGCGAACCGCAGCGATACGGAAACCCCAGCATTCGAGCTTCGATGTCAGGTTCGCACGCCGGGTCCGGTTTCGGGTTCCTCGCTGTCATCGGCCGGCAATGGCGGGGCATCGTCACGCCGGCGGATGATAATATCGCCGTTTGGCAGGATCTCCGGGCGTTCGTAATACTCGATGCTGTCGATGTTTTCGAGCACCTCGACAGTTTCCAAAAGCTCGTCCAGGGCAGGCTTTAATTGCTCGACCAGATCACGGAATAACTGATCAAGCTCTTCGGAAAGTTGACGCTCTTCGGTATCCTGCGACATTGCCTGTATCGGCGTAATCGCCAGGCCGAATGCCAAGGTGGTAATTGCAACAGCGCGCGCCATTCGCATTACTGGATCCTCCGCTCCGCTTTTCCCCGCGTACGGCCTCCGTAAAAGAAAACCGCCCCGCACACATGGTGTGCGGGGCGGTTATGTTCAATGCACCGTGGCTTAGTTCGAGAGAGTGATCTCGACCCGGCGGTTCAGCGGCTCGCGGACATTGTCGCCCGTCTGCACAGCCAGTTCGTTCTCCGAACGGCCAGCCAGCGTCATCGCACCGGAAGGCACGCCGCGCTCCGCCAAAGCACTGGCGACGCGATTGGCCCGACGCTCAGACAAAGCCTGGTTGTATTCGTTCGAAGCCACCGTGTCCGTATGGCCAACCAACGACAAGGCGCTTGTGCCCATGGCGTTGACCGCCGCGATAACCTCATCGATGGTCGCGCGAGCGGCATCGGTCAGGTTGGACTTGTCGAAGCCAAAGTAGACGATGAAGTTCTTCGGCCCGACGGTTACACCGCAGGCGGCGAGCGCTTCGTCCAGAAGGGCGCGAGCGTCCTCAGGCGAAATGCAGAACTTCGGACCACCGCGCAGTGCCTCAAGATACTGATCCCACATCGCCTGTGCACGGGCACAAGCTGCCGGACGGGCATCCTTGTTAGCGGCGATGGTCGCGACGACCGTGTCGTACATCTCGGTCGCGTCACCGTTAACACCGATCTCAGCCGGGGTCCAGGCAGCCGGGGTCACGCCCGCTTCTGCCTGACGCGCCTTGGCGATGTAGGCGGTGGAGTTCAACCAGAGAGTATCCTTGAACGCAGCGCGGCGGCCGAGCTCGGTATACTCACTCGCGAGGGAACCGTTGAAGTCGGCACCGCCATGATCACCATTCAGGTAACGTTCGGCGCTGAACGTCTCGCCCAGCGACGAGCCCGGCAAGTTTGTGCAGCCGGCAATCGCCAGCGCAGAAACGCCAAGCATCAGATAGGTAGTCGTCTTCATCCCTCTACTCCGTTCAATGCTGGGCCGCACCGTGACGAACCCATTTATTTCATCGCTGACGGCTTTCCCACCGTTCCGCTTCGCCCCGTTTGGCACAAACACGTCGAAAGTACAACGCACCAACCATCAAATTGGTTCGGGCGCTCATAGTTTATGCTTAGCGTAACGTTTTAACAACAGTGGAGTGGGATAGCTGGCAATAGAGACGGACAAATTGCGCCAAATAGCGGCGATTCGACCGCGACTGCGCACCATTCGGGCAAAATCGGGCAAACGGCATGAATCACAAGATACTTATCGCCGACGATGACCCACAGCAACGACGCTACTTGTCGGCTGTTCTTTCCTCGCTTGGTTACGGTGTCATCACCGCCGATGGCGGAATCGCGGCGATTGAGCGCCTAGAATCGTCCCGCGAGGATGGGATAAGCTTAGCGTTGCTCGACCTGCACATGCCCGATCTCGACGGCATCAACGTGCTGGAGCGGGCCCGCGAAAATGGTGCCAGCCTGCCAATTCTGGTATTAACGTCAGATGGTTCGGTCACCCGCGCGGTCGATGCGATGCGCGCCGGGGCCAACGATTTCATCGTCAAACCGGTGTCGCCGGAAAGACTTGACGTGTCTATCCGCAACGCCTTGTCGATCTCCAGCCTTTCGCGTGAAGTTCAACGGTTAAGCCGGCAGGCCGATAACCGCCTATCGTTCGAGGACCTGGTTGCGGTCAGCCCAGCAACCCGCGACGCCATCGCACTGGCCCGACGGGTGGCTCGATCCGACATTCCGGTCTTGATTCAAGGTGAATCAGGCACCGGGAAGGAGGTTTTTGCCAGCGCAATCCATGGTTCCGGCGAACGCGCCGGTGGACCTTTCGTCGCCGTTAATTGCGGCGCGCTGCCCGCCGCATTGGTCGAATCAATCCTTTTTGGCCATGAGAAAGGCGCCTTCACCGGCGCGACGGAACGGCGCCGGGGCAAATTTCAGGAGGCTTCCGGCGGCACCCTTTTCCTCGACGAGATCGGCGAATTGCCCCTGGACGCCCAGGTCAAGCTGTTGCGTTCGATCCAGACCGGCGAGGTCGATCCGGTGGGTGGCGCCGGTCCAGTCAAGGTAGATATCCGGCTAATCTCGGCGACCAATCGCGACCTCCAGGCGATGATCGCCGAAGGGCGATTCCGCGAGGATCTTTACTACCGCGTCGGTGTTTTCCCGTTGACCCTGCCGCCCTTGCGTGAGCGGCGCGACGACCTGCCGGGACTAGCCCGAATGTTCCTGGCGCGCTCAGCCGCCAGCGAGGGCATGGCGATCGATACGTTCTCGACTGCGGCGATGGAGGCGATCTCGCGTGCCTCATTTCCCGGCAACGTGCGCCAATTACAGAACATCATTCAGCGCGCGGTGATTTTGGCTGATGGCCCAGTTATTCGACCGCAGGACCTGCATGGGCTGGAGTCCGCGGAGGGGACGAGGCCGACCGGCGCGCCAGCCGTTGTGAATAGGGCCGGGGTTGACGATGCTGACACCGAGCCATCGACGAATTCATTCCTGAACGGCGATGGACATATCCGCCGGCTGCTTGACATCGAAGGGGAGGCGATCGCCCGGGCGCTTACCCTATATCGGGGCCGTATGACCGAAACGGCCCGTCGTCTCGGCATCGGCCGCTCGACTCTCTACCGCAAGATTGACGAGCTGCAACTCGACAACGGGGGCAGGTGAAGCCGCCTTAGCGCGAGTCCCATTCTGGTACAGTTGCTATCCTCTTCGTCACTGCTGGGCCTGAACCGGCAATCCAGCCTTTAAATCAGTAAGTTAAGATCTGGATGCTCGGATAAAGTCCGAGCAGGACGTGGTTCTTGTAGATCGGAAATCACCCTAGCGCCCCTCGGTCGCGGCCTTCATCTCCAGATCGACCGAAACCGGGAAGTGGTCCGAGGCATCCTTCAATGCCTCGCGCAGACTTTCATCATCAAAGCACTTGGCATCCTCGAAGGGATGCCAGATGCGCCAACTTGGTTGGGCCCGCGCGGCGAGGCTGGGCGTCAGCATGATGAAATCGATCAGCGCGTTCAAATAAACGCGCGTGCGGTCGTCATAGAACCGTGCGGTGGAGGGCCGGGCACGATCAGATGTTGTGCCCTGCCCTGCGAAGGAGCTGGCCAATAGGGTGTCCGGCCGCGCCGAATTCCCAATAACCAGATCGACGCTCGAGCGCCCGTTCACGCGCTCCAGCTTGTCAAAACCCGGACCATCGTTGAAATCGCCGAGGACGATCACGTCCTCACCCGCCGCCATATGCTCTTCGAGCCGAGTCCGAAGCCAAACCGCCTGAGCGTATTGCTTTGCCCGGTTCTCAAGTCCCCGTCGGCGCGCCTGCGCGGGCGACCCAGCGCCGCGCGGACTCTTCGATTTCAAATGCACCGAGATCATCCGAAAACTCTCGCCGGTAGCCAGGTCAGTTACCACTGCCTCGAGTGGCGGCTTCGAGAAGTGGTGCCGCTCAATCGTGCCATCGCCGTCCAGATCTGCCGGAAAGACGCCGTCGAAACGCGGCGATCCAAAAGGAAGTTCTCCGCTCTCGGCCATTGCCTCCCCAAGAAGCTCGCCTATCGGCGCGTGCTCGGCACTGATTCGATCGGGATCGAACAACAGCGCAATTTCCTGATCGGTTGGGTTAGCGAATCCGATCAGGGCGGCGCGCTGGCGCAGACCAAAATGCGCGGCGAACCTTTCCAACTGAGCAACGGTGGATTGCCGGTGGCCGTTGTTTGGGGCTTCGACGATGGCAAAGCAGTCCGCATCGACCCGGCTCAACACCTCAGCGATCGCGGCAGCCTGGCGACGCCGGCTGATGTTGTACAGCGCCGACCACTCCAGATCGTCGACCAACCGATTGTGCTGATCGAATAGTCGGGAGAACCAGGCGATGTTATAACATGCTAGGCGAAGTCGCGGCATTGGTCACCCGATCATTGCAAGCCGGTCAGATCGAACCGGCTTAGCTCGGCAACATTCCCAGTGCCGAGAGATAGAGGTCCAGAAGCGCCTCTGCCTCTTGCCGCTCCTCGGTGGGTTGCTTGCGCAAACTGACAACCTTGCGGATCGTCTTGGCGTCGAAGCCGCTGGACTTGGCCTCGGCATAAACCTCCTTGATCTGCTCAGCAGTTTCCTTCTTTTCCTCTTCCAGCCGCTCGATCCGCTCGATGATCGACTTTAACTGTCCGACTGCAACCGTGGTGGTGGAGACTGTCTCGTCCATTCTTTTTTTCCTGATATTTGCAAGCGCCCGATTCCCATGGGCAAGAGGGCGCGGACCATAGGGGCGCGACGCCCCCCCGGCAACAGGGCTTGCCGATCGGCCGTTCAGTGATCCGGGTGACTGGCCTTGAAGCCCGCAGCCTGTTCCGCGGTCGCCTCGGTTTGATATTTTTCACGCCAATCGTCAAAAGGCATGCCGTAGACGATCTCGCGGGCCTCGGCCTTACCGATCTCGGCGCCCCGCTCGGCGGTGGCTTCCTGATACCAGCGGCTGAGGCAGTTCCGGCAGAAGCCGGACAGGTTCATCATGTCGATGTTTTGCACATCGGTGCGGTTGCGCAGGTGGTCACGCAGGCGGCGGAACACGGCCGCCTCGACCTCGGTTACGTTGATTTCGGGCATCTGGGTCTCCTGTCGGTTCTCTACATAGGATATGGGGTTTGGGGTGGCCCGCTCAAGCGCCGTTCATCGCTGCCTTCATTTCGGCCACGGCGTCGCGGATCATCGGCGCCAGGCGCGCCGCCCAGTCGGCCTGATCGTCCGGGGCCGCGATAAGGTCGTTCCGGATCTCGATCAGAACATGGGGAAGGCCCCGATTGGTGCCATGGGTCCACAAGCAATCGCCATGGAGCTGCCCAGTATAGGGCTCATTGTCTCCGACGACCAGATCGGCCTCGGCCCTGAGGCGGGCCAGTAGCGGCCGCAGCAGCCGGTCGTCGCGATCCCATAACAGGGCGATATGCCACGACCGTGGAGAACGGCCCTTGAACTGAGGGGTGAACGAGTGGATCGAAACCAGAACCGGCGTCTCACCCGACGCGACAATCTCGTCGATCGCCTCGCGGATGGCGGCGTGGTAGGGCCGGTGATATGCGACCTTGCGCCGCTCGATCTCGGACAGATCGATATTTCGATTCGCCGGGATGATAGAGCCATCATACAGCCGCATCACCAAAGTCGGGTCGTCCTCGCCCCGGTTCGGGTCGATCACCAGTCGTGAGAAGGTCGACAGCAGCGCCCCGGCGCCCAACCGCCCCACCAGCCCCAGGGTCACGCCGCGCGCGCCGACATCCCAGGCAATGTGGCGGTCCATGTCCTCCGGCGGCAGGCCAAGATCGCCGATCTCAGGCGGCACTGCGTTGCGGGCATGGTCGCACAGCAGGATCAGCCCGGTCATGGCGGTCAGGCCACTGCCGGGAGAGATACGTTCGACGGGGTGGAATACTGGCTGGAAATCGGGCATCGGTCGCCTACATCGGGTCGCTCGCGAGGAGGCAGACCCTAAACTTACATTGCGGCGTGTCACAAGGTGGCAACTAAAAAACCTTGGCGTTCTTGTAACTGTCGCGGATCGCAGCGATGATCAGGCGGCGCTATTTTTTATATGATCCGTAAAGGGGAATCCGCTCGTGCGTCGCAAGAGAAATGTCAAGATCGTCGCCACGGTCGGCCCGGCCTCGTCGTCGCGCGAGATGCTGACCAAGCTATTCGAGGCCGGCGTTGATGTGTTCCGGTTGAACATGAGCCATGGCAGCCATGACGAGATTGCCGCTCGCCACACCATCATCCGTGAGATCGAGCACGCGAGCGGGCGGCCGATCGGCATCCTCGCCGATCTGCAAGGGCCGAAGCTGCGGGTTGGTCGTTTTGCCAATGGATCGGTGATGTTGGAGCCCGGACAAAGCTTCCGTCTGGACCTGACCGACGAAGCTGGCGACGAGACCCGGGTGCAGCTTCCGCATCCGGAGATCTTCGCAGCACTCCAACCCGGTGCCAGCCTGCTGGTCAACGATGGCAAGATTCGTCTGACCGTTATCGCCTGCGACACTTCCAGTGCCGATTGCGAGGTCATTGTTGGCGGCGAGATATCGAACAACAAGGGCGTAAATGTGCCCGATGTGGTGCTGCCGCTGGCGGCGCTGACCGAGAAGGACCGACGCGACCTCGAGTTCGTGCTGGGCCTCGGCGTCGATTGGCTGGCGCTGAGCTTCGTGCAGCGGCCCGAGGACGTTTTGGAGGCGCGTGCGCTGATCGGCGACCGCAAGGTCGCGGTGATGGTCAAGGTCGAAAAGCCCGCCTGCGTCACCCGCTTCGACGAAATCCTGGATATCGTTGACGGCATCATGGTGGCGCGCGGCGATCTGGGCGTCGAGATGCCGGTCGCCGAACTGCCGCCGCTGCAAAAGCGGCTGATCCGCGAGTGCCGCCGCGCCGGCAAGCCGGTGATCGTGGCGACCCAGATGCTGGAGAGCATGATCACCTCGCCGGTGCCGACCCGGGCCGAGGTCTCCGATGTCGCCAACGCGATCTATGAGGGCACCGACGCGGTGATGCTGTCGGCGGAATCCGCCGCCGGGGACTATCCGGTCGAGGCGGTGGCGATGATGGACAATATAGCCCGCACGGTCGAGGTCGAGGACAGCTATCGCCGCGCCATCGATGCCGGACCGACCCTCGAACGAAAAACCGTCGCCGACGCGATCACCGCGGCGGCGCGTGAAGTCGCCGAGTCTACCAAGGTCAAGGCAATCTGCTGTTTCACCCATTCCGGGACCACCGCATTGCTGGCCTCGCGTGAGCGGCCAACGGTACCGATCCTGGCGCTGACCCCGATCGAGGCCACGGCCCGCCGCCTAAGCCTGGCCTGGGGGCTGCACTGCGTTGTCAGCCCGTCGGTCGATAGGTTCAAGCTGGCGGTGGTCAACGCGGTTCGCGCCGCGCGGGCCGACGGTTTTGCCGGCGACGACGACAATATCATCGTGACTGCTGGCGTGCCCTTCAATGTGCCCGGCACCACCAACATCCTTCGTGTCGCGCCAATGGATGAGCGGCTGATTTACGAAGGCGGCAACGAGTAAAATAGACAAAGACTTCTGGGTCTCAAGACTCCAGCTCTCCAAAGATATACCCTTGATTCGTTCGGGGGCAGTCTGGCTTGGAGTGAGAGGCCGGCTTGGAAAGGAAGGCAGACCATGACCCATGCGACCCGTGACCGCATCCAACGCTGGGTATCCCTGCCGAGCTCGCCGGACAAGGTCTGGGCAGATATCGGTGGCTTTGGTGATATCGCCGCCTGGCACCCAGGGATCGACAGCGTCGAGGTGTTCGAGATCGAAGGCGACGTCCATCGGCACCTGACGATGCGCGGCGGTGGTCTGTTGCTGGAGCGACTGATTGAGACTGGGCCACACCACTACACCTACGAGCTGGTCGAGGGGCCCCTGCCACTGGCCGACCACCGCGCCACCTTAAGCAGCGTAGCCGAGGAGGGTGGTTGCCATGTGTTCTGGTCGGCGGTCTTCGAGCCCACTGACCCCTCGGCCGACGATATTGTCGCCGGTTTCTTCGAGGAAGGACTCAGGGCGCTTCGGGAACGCTACGGAGGCTGATCGCCTGATGGCTGCACGCCACAATGCACCAACACGATTGCCATACCGTGCAAAGCTGCTGACTAAAGTGGAAATTTCGAGGCCGAGTTCGTCAGAACCCGACCCCAATTACGTCATGAAATTACTTCGTCGACAATTCAGAGAACGAGCCTGTAGTAGGGAACGGTGAACAGGCCTGGAGCGTTGCCCGAGCACAGCCCGTACGCGTTGTTGCTCGTCAGCCTGATGTCCTGGCCCGCCTGCACCGAAATCCCGTTGATGCCCTGAGCCCGCGCCCCAAGCTCGACATCACCCGCGGCGACGACTTGCACGCCGTTGATGGTCATGGACGATGAGAAGTGGATGGTGGCACTCGAGAACAGTTGTACCCCACCGCCCGGCTGGCATCCATCTGGGAGGCCGAGGCTGACATTCTACGAAAAATTGATGTTGGCATTGTCCCGTGGCCTGGAGCCGTTGCCGAGCGCCGTCGATCCCAACACAACATTGATCAACGTAGCACCGGAGCCTACGCTGATGCCGCAATCGGCGATGATTGCCACGTTTACCAGCACCGTGTTGTTCTTAATGCTGACATTTTTGTTAGGGGCGCACACGACGTGATAGATGGTGCCCGGAACAACGCTGGAGGTTAGGAAAACGTAGTTAGCATTGACGTCAACGACCGGCCATGCGGCATTGATGAAGGTCGGGAGGACATATGCCTCTTTGGTTAGAATGTCCGCCATGATCTCATTGACATGATTGACCATGCGCGGGTCGAAGCTTTGCTCGCGAAGTGCCTGCGGCAGCCCCGGATTGCTCGTCATACCGCCAGTAGGAATCACCAGCTGATTGTCCATATCCGGCATGGATACGTTGACGCCGGATTCATGATAGTTGTGGTTCTGCATCTCCACACCCTGCTGGCCGTGGATGCAAATATTGTTGACGAAAGCGTTGTTCGACGAGATGTCCACCATGCCACGGGCGATCAGCCCATCATTCAGGCAGTCCGGGAGATAGCGCTGGGCCACGGCCTGGACGTTCACGTCCCAAGTGTACAGCCCGGCAATCCGCAGGAGGTTAACCGGAACCGCGTTACCGTTGGCAGCGGTTTGATGCAGCGTCACGCGCACCGAATTCGGGAGCCACGGACCCGTGGGATCCAGGGGATTCGGGGCGGTCCCGCCCACCGTGAAGCCACGGCCGGCATTGTCCCACGCCCCAATCTCGACATCGCCGGCCTGGAGGACCTGGCCATATTGCTCACCGGACATATTATTTAAGGAATTGGTTATCGCGGACGCTGATGCTGCGGCCCCATCTGGCAGGTCAATGACAGCCGCCAGAACGGCCGAGTCGGCGGTGGCCTGAAGCATCGTACGATTTCGGAAACCATTTGTGGCATCAACTGCCATGCCAGTAATGCCGACCATGAGCATGAACCAGAACAAACCCATAATTGTCCCGCCGCCAAGCTCTTCTTGAACGAACGCGAACACACATTTCTTCAACATCGTCGTACTCCTGAAATCTACTAGCGACACAGAGAGGTGGCTCGGGAAATCTGAACAGCCGGGATAAGTGGATTTTCCGCGCCAAGGCAGCATGATGCTGCGAGCGAGGAGAAGACCATGACAAGACGACCGCGCCGGAACCATAACCCGGCCTTCAAG
>Ga0307379_10010278_pt1 | contig 12405 bp, 10 predicted proteins | sample UN2MG_FD_202237 | JGI IMG/M metagenome (GOLD analysis project Ga0307379, IMG submission 202237) | Soil microbial communities from Risofladan, Vaasa, Finland - UN-2 | ecosystem: Environmental > Terrestrial > Soil > Coastal area > Acid sulfate soil | place: Finland: Risofladan, Vaasa | collected... | reverse complement strand
TGGAACTTCTGGTGGCGAATTTAATTGTGATATGAATTTCTCTGGAGTATCAGTAATGCCAATTATTGTTTCGGTATTTTTTGTTGGAGTTCCTGGCATTTCAATAATATTTGATGCCATCTTTTCAGGAGTTACTGCTGGCGGATTAATATCAGATATTGGTTTACTACTTGGGTCTAACATAGGAACCGGGTCAGTTATATTTTTTTCAGGCGTATCTACAAGTGGTAATATTTCTCCAATAGGTTTATTTGGAGTACTTGGCATTTCAATTGTATCTACAATTGTTTTAACCGGAGTATTTGGCATTTCACTATATGGTGGAATATTATCTGTATTATATAAACTTTGTCCTTTTTGTAATCCAGGAGTAAATCCAGGTGCATATATATTTTCAAAGAAATCTACTGCACCAGGAATAGTTCCTTGCAAATTAGATGCTACATATACTTTTAATACTGAACCAATATCTTTAATAATCAAATCATCAAATTTACTATTTAAATCCAACACATTTGAATAAGGTAATTCGGTGACACCACCAAATGTACTATTGAAATCTAATACTGATGTTGTTTTAAAATCTACGATGTCGTCAAACTTACTATTAAATTTTAATACATCTGTTGTCTCAAATGATTTATAATCTGGCAAATTAGAATCTAATACAGAAGTTATTTGTAATAAACTAATTTCTTCTCTGGATAATGATAATACAGAAGTTTTGTTAGTCTCATTTAATGTAGGAACAGTTGAATCTAATAAATAAGTTTTCTTTGTATCTCTGATACTATCATATACACTATCCAATTTTAATAAATTACTATCCTGTGAAATCACTATAATTGGACTCACATCTTGTGCAATTTTACTAAATAAATCTACAACAGATTTTGTAGGATTAACAGTGATTTTTCCAAAATTGCTTTGCTCCTCTAAAATTGTGGCATATGGTATCACAACTTCTTCAAAGAAATCTTTTTGTATATCTAAGATACTTTTTGTTTTAAATTTATTAATATTAATATCTTGTGGTATCTGCTTGTTTTGTATAGCAGACACTTTATTGCCTATATTAGCAAATATACTTTTATTATATGTTTCAATTAATTTTGACATATTTATTATCTACCAAATCCTGGATTTGATGTGCCGTCTGCCAGCACTTCGCCTACTAATTTTCCGTCCATTTTAACTTCCATTGAACCAACTTTATCTATTAAAATATCGAATTTTTTCCACCAATCACCTCTATCTGGAACATTAACTGTAACATTTGGTGTTTGCTCTACTTTTCCTTTTAATGCAATATCTCCAATTTCTTCTAATTTATCCATATCAAGTTTTGATGTATCTAATATCTTTAGGGCAGCTCCCAATCTTTCAATTGATGTTGCTACAATATTTAATGGGTTAGCTAATTTGGCCAATTCTGATAATGCTGCCGTTGTTCCCATTAGTTGTAATAGTCCAAACATTCCAAATATTCCAGTCATTCCAAATGCTGCAAGTGCTAATCCTATTAATGATAACCCGCCTGCAACTCCTGCTAATTGTGAGAATGTAACTCTTGTAGCTAAATCACCTAAAGATTTTGCAAGCACTGCGAATAATTTACCAAATGCGTCCATTACCGGAATAAATGCCTGTAATGCTAAACCTAATACCCATACAGCACCTGCTAAAATTACCATTGCCAATGCACCTAATATAATTGGACCCTGTAAAGTTCCTAATAATAATGCTACTACTGTCAATGCTGCGAGTCCGACGACTGCGACTGCTAATGTTTCTGGTAATTTATCATTGTCTGAAAGTACCTTCAGTGCTTGGGCAAATATCCATAATGCTCCAGCTATAAGAATCATACCTACAGCCGCTTTTGCCAATCCCCATCCACCGCCTGCTCCTTTACTGAATTTCTCCACACTATTATCAACAATATTAATTCCCTTTGCTACTTTTTCAACGCCCGAAGAAGCAAAGTTTGGTTTGAATATCATATCCATCAACCCACCAGAAATTTTTTGGCCCAGTTTTCCAACAAGTGAAGTAACTGCTGTCAAAAGCACTCCGCCAACTATTACTGCAATTGCAATAAGTCCGATTCCAAGTGCTTTGCTTTTTTCAGCAATAGCGGCAACCCACTCAGTTATCTGATATAATACATCGAAAACTGGAGATAATGCCATTAATATATTATCCCACATTTTCTTTAATTGCTCTGTCGCAAGTAATCTTTTATTGTCATCAAGTAATGATTTTTCATTTACGTCTTGCATATTTTTTAATAATTCTAACCCATCTTTATATTCTTGTTTCTTTTTAGAATCCATACCAGCGAGAATCTTTTGTTGTTGCAACATATTCCCAAGTTGGTCAACTTCCATTCCTGCAGCCTTTGCTATTGCTTCTTTTTGGAATGGCATCATTGCATTAAATTCTTCTAAACTTCCAACTTGTTTTAAAACTTCTTTTTGTTGATTTTCTATATCGCCCATAAATGCATAATATCTTGCTGCACTAAAATCTAATTGACGACCTAATAATACTGATGCCTCTAACTCAGAACCAATACTTGCTTCAAAATCAACCATACTTTTAGCAGATGCGGATGCTTCTTTTATTGATGTGCCCATACGTCTAAGTTCAATTGCTGCTTTTGCTGCATTTGTAAAACTTCCTTTGAAATATGTTTGTATTTCTTTTGTTGATTGTGCCATATCCTCAAAAACTTTTGCAGGTGCAATACCACCTAATTTTGCTGCATTTCCAACTACTGCTGCCATTTGTATTGTGGTCGCAGTACTTGCGCCTTTCATAACTTCAAACATTCTTGCAACTTTTGCTGCACTCTGCTCGCCTACACCTAAAATTCCAACCATAGCACCAACACCTTCAATCATATCTCGGGTTGCTACATCCATTATCTGAAACTCATTCACAATTGCTCCGGTTGCTTTGCCTGCGGCTTCCATATCAAGCCCAAGATTTGACCACTCCCCTGCAACATCTCTGGATACTTTTGCCAATTCCGCAGCATCTTTTGCTACAAGTCCAGTTTGGTCACGGATACCTTTCATCACATCTAAATATCTCTTTCCTAACTTGACCATTCCATACAATAAAAGTGAAACTGCACCAAATACAAGTAACATAGGATTTGCCACTATTGCAGCACCAATACTTTTAAATGCGGATTTTCCAGCTTCACCAATCAATTTAAATCCTCTAACACCTTCTTCATAAGCTTTTGCCAATTCGGTTTTTATTTTCGTTTCTATATCTTTTTTCATCTTATCCAAATCAAATGCTGCGGATAATAATTTTCCTCCTGGTAATTTTTCAATCCATCCAATAAGTTTATCGAATGGTTTCATCATATCACGAGCCAAATCCGAAACTGCATCCTTAAATGTTAAAATTAAATTTTCGTTTTCTTTAACTAATTTTTGTAAATTCTTAACAAAATCTTTATATTGTGATTCTGTTAGTCCGAATTCTGCTTTAATATCCATACCTTTTAATATTGCTTCAATTGCATCTTTCACTTTAGCCGGAGATAACCCACCTGCTCCCAATTTTTTTGAGTACAAATCTAAAAAATTTGTATTAAAATTTTCCATTTGTTTTCTTGCGAGCGATGCCATTTTACTGCTATCAAACCCTGCGATGCTTTTTGTAGCCTTTTGTAATATTCCTCCCATATCATCAGAAAAATCCTTAGTATCATCTCCAATATTTTTTGCTGCGTCGGATGCCATCTTGGCAAAGTTACCAATAAACTGCGTTACGGTATCCGTTAATGAATTTAATGCATTTTTAAGAGCGTCAAATTGCTCCTCTGCGGTTAGTTTTTCTGCCATATTTATTTCTTATCTTGAATATTAAATAAAAATTTTAAAAATTCTTTATTTTTTAAAAGGTCTTTAGCTATTACTTCACTTTGGTTTTTTATATCTTCTGCTGCTTGTAATAATTCTGGATTTTCTTGTAATGCCTTTTTTGCAGCTTCCAAATCATTTTTTATGATAAACATATAAAATTTTGATATTAAATTTCCTATTATTCCACCAGACTTTCCACTTTCTTTAATTAATGCTTTTGTAATTTCTTCATTTACAATTTTATATATTTTTTTATCATCCATTGTGAGTTCCTTTATATTTTACTATACATATAAATATATTAAAATATGTTTTTTAAACAAAAACCCGTTAAAAGTAACGGGTTTTTCATTTTTTCTTTGGTGAAGGTCGTCTTTGACTGGCTTTCTGTTTGCTTAATGCGGTTCCTACCTGTGATGGTATTTTTGGAGTCCCACCCGACGATTTGCTTGAGGATTTGCTCTTTTCTATCTCTGCATTTTCTTTTTCTTTAGTATCCTTTATTAGTTTTAAACAGTACCTTCTGATATGCATCGGCATATCATATGCTATCTGCCAATTCCATCCGCCATTACCATAATAACATAATGCAAATAATTCATCATAAACACTTTTTTTATACTGCTCTATTTCAGTAAAATCAAATTCTTGTTCGCCAGTTTCATTATTTACTGTTTTCTTCGGCTCCAGGCCAAAAAAAGTTTGCGCCCAACGGCATTCTCGTCCTTTCTGTATATCCACAGATTTCACATTCAAATAAAAATACTGACTCTATATCTGGACTTATTCTGGACATTTCATCTCTAAATGCTTTTGCATCAATTGCTAACATATTATCAACGAAGTTTTTAATTTCCAATCTATCATCAATAATGTTAGAATCCTTTGTTTGTACGGATAATAACGATACTCGTATTCTTGTTGTCATTTCAGGTGAAACTAATGTTTTTAAAGATTTTTTACTTTGTTTTAATATACTCTCGGACTCTTTAAAATCCCTGCCGTTTAACACTTTAAATGTCAATGTTGCTCCCGATGCTGGCAATGTGAATTGAAATTCATTCATGTAAATTTTATCTATTCCTTCAATTTCTTTAGCTTCAAATTCTGATATATCTATTACAACTTTATTTTGCTCTGTGCAAGATGGACATTTTATTTCAACTGGATACTCTTTGCCATATGCCAAGATTCTTGCTGCAATAAATAATGAATTTTTATCTCCAAGAAGCATGTCATCTATATTAATGGATTTATCTACAATTAATGAACTCAAAAATGTATCAATCGCAGAACCTTTCATTATCAGGTTTCTTGATGTTAAAATATCTTCTTCTCTTGCAGTTGGATATTTTAATAAAATTTTACCTGATGATAATGGATGTTCTTCTGGATAATACTTGCCTTTACTTGGCAAATCAATTTCTTCGGTAGGTATATCAGCACTAATCCTTCGTGTTGGTATTTGACCTTTCATAATCTGGTCTTGAATTGTTTTTTCTTCCGGTGTCATAATAACTCCTTTGTATTTTATTTTAGAAATGAAGCCCCGATGTTGTCGGGGCTTAAAATGTCACTTATTAATATTTATTTTTTTGTTGATTTTTTTGTTGATTTTTTTGTCATTGCTTTAACTGGTTCAATAATTTCAATTATCTTAGCGGTAATTTTCAATTTTAGCATTAATCCTTTAATAAATTGGTAAGTAAAAATGCCATTTGATATTAAGCCAATTACTATTGCGTTAAGTATTAATGCGAATGTACCAAGTGTTATGGCATTCAATAAACCTAAAACATTTAATAAAATCAAAGCAATTAATATTGCTTCAAACTGATACCAAGAGATGAATTTAATTTTGCCGGCAAACCATTCGGACAATTTAGTAATAAATCCGAGTTTTTTTGTATATTCAGTCAATAGTGTTACTACAATTGCTAACAATATTAAACTAATTAGATAACCAAGTAATTCAAACATAATTTATTCTCCTGTTATTAATATTCAAGTACTGCGTAATCGTATGCGAGAGTTAATTCTGCCATAACAACATCTGCTCCTGATGACCAATCTAAGTCACCAAAACTTGCTGCTACAATTAAAGCACCCTTAATTACCCACTGCTCTACAACATCACCAACCGGACCTAAAAGGTTAAGAGTCAAATCTTTTTTGTAGAAATCTGCATAGCCTCTACGACCTGTTAAAGACTCGTGTCCAAGTCTTACCCATTCCATTACCGCCTGTGCAGCTGAAGGAACAATTGGGTCATAAAGTGAAATGGTAATGTCCTGCCATTCTCCTTTACCTTGCAATTTTCTCTTGATGTTGATATGGTCAATTGTTATTGTTTCAAAATTTATTGATGGTCTGTTTGCCATTTTTACCATATAAGCTGGAACATCATTAATATACATAATAAATCTATTTTTTACCTTTGGTTCAAACGGTGTAAAAAACATTTCATTAGCGTCAAGTATTTTTGCCATTCTGTTTCTCCAGAAAATTTAATTATTATTATATAATAATAAATATATTCTTTTTTAGTTTTTTGCGCTTTTCCTAAAGGTTCCACGCATTTTATATTATATAAATATACCGAATTTCTAAATTATCTCACTTTTACTCATTTTTAAGGACATTAAATGTCTCTTTTTTACCGCCAGGATAAGAATACATAAAAATCGATGAAGATGTCAATATAGGCATCTTTAAGTTGCTTACATATTTCTCTCCTTCGCCTGGTTTTACATATGCTATCGTTACATGTGGTTTATAGTCTTTATGTGTCTCGGTATATTCGAAATTCTGTCTTACTATCTCATTTAACTTATTTAACATTTTAGATTGTACATCAAATTTCACAACATCAAACATCTTTGTTGAAAATATATCTATCTTAGTTAGTTTAATTGAAATTGGTCTTTTTAATGTATTCAACATTTTCTTTATCCTCTCAACATCAACTGCTTCACTAAACCCATATAATATGGTTACATGTGGTTCAAATTCGTAACCAAAATCTTGCTGTGCATTATTATATATATCTTCTTCTTTAACATATTTTTCAACATAATTTTTCCACCATGGAAATTCCAATTTCAACATCAAACATCCGAATTCTGTTTGTATTTCATTTATTTTATTTTCACTTGTATGTGTTAATTGATATTGTTGGGCCGGAGAAAGTGTAGATGTCCTTTTTTTAGAACCAACTCCTGTATAAACATCTGGTTTTTTTGCCATTGGACTTAAAGTGTGTAATTCTTTTCTTTTATTTAACGCATCATAATATAAAGAAGGATTTTTCATTATATTTGGCTTCCAATCAAAAACTGGAATAAAATACGATTCTTCATAATCGTCATCTCTAAGCCATTTCATAGAATCTTCATAATAGTCCCATGTAACTTTAGGAATATCTATTTTCCAAGACGAATTAATTTTAATATTTTTATCATTATATTTGTTTATACTATCTATCATATCCAAAAATTGTTGCTTTGTATCTGTATAATCCCATAAAGATATAATTTTTTCATTCACCCATACCCTGCCAGAAATTGAACCTCCTTTCTTAGAATAAATTCTAATTGTTTGAATCCTATCATGAAATTGTCCAAACTCTGCAAAATAAGTTTTTTGAGATTCAATTCTATAAATAAAAGGTATAGCATCTTTATCTATTGCACTCAGCTTTTTCTGTTTTCCATTATCAATATAACGAACTTCATCTGCCCATTCTTTTATATTTTCACTTGTTGATTTCATTTGGTGCCTCTGGGTTGTTGTTAGTTTTGCTGGTAATTTTTTTGAACCTATGCCAGGCGATACATCCGAACTTTTTGCAACGGGAGATAACATATGTTTCAATTGCATTGATTTCTTTTTTCGTTTTGATTTTGGAGCATTGGATATCAACCCCGCATCATATTTATCTATAGGTATATAAACTGATTTGGTAGCCTTGCCGGAATACATAGCCGCATCATAATTTTTAACATGTAATTTTCCTCCCCGGTATTTAATATATTTTTTAGATAATAATTCGCTTGCGATTTCTATCTTCCAACTGCTATTTATATTCAAATCTGGATATTCATTATTCAAATCTTTTATTATCTTTTGTAATCTACTCTTACTTTCGGGATATCCCCAAAATGAAATCGCCTTTTGGTCAGCAAAAACACGACCAGCATAATTGTTAGTTAAGTCCGAATCATCGAATGTATCTATACCAATAAATCTATGTGCAGTTTCATATGACGATTTTAATTCGCCATCTACATACCCAAATGCTATTGAATTTTTGGTAGGATATCCATATATTCTTCCTTTATATTTAATACCATCTGCCCACTCATTCATGCTTTCTGATGTGGATTTCATTTGGTGCCTCTGCGTTGCTGTCATATCAACAGGTCTCTTTTTAGAACCTATATCACCAACTACATCAGATTTTTTTGCAAACGGACTTCTCATGTGCTGTTGCATTTGAGTATCCTTTTCTTTTTTATATTCGCTTGGATTTTTCATTATATCTGGAGTCCAATAAAATATTGGAATCAAATAAGATTCTATTTCTCTGAACCCCATTGCCTTAGCTTCTCTCGAAGCATCATTAGCTATACTTGTCCAGTTTTTTCCCATAAAATTTATTGCTACCATTGGTATATCCATTTTCCAAGATGCATCTATTTTTCCTAATTTATTTTTTTGCATCTCATCACTTAATTTTTTTAACATTGCATTATACATTGCCTTAGTGTCTGGATATTCCCATACTGAAAGTACCTTTTCTTTTGTCCAAATTCTTCCTGGTATATAAACTTTATGTGTGAAATTTCCTTTTGGAACACTACTATGTGTGTTTGATTCTTCTCCAAAACTTACAGAATAATTTTTTATATTATAAAAAAATGGATATGAACCTGGGTCTTCATTATCTAAATCTAATTCACCACTACTTACCATATCTGCCCATTCATTTAAATGGTCTTTTTTAGGTGTAGTTCCAACTGGTCCATACATATGTTTCCATTCATATCTGGTATCACCCTTTGTGAGCCAACCTTCGTTTTGTAATTCTTTCATTGCGGTATCATAACTATCTTTGCCAAAAAATTCGCTGATGTAATTTTTATAGCCATGCCAATTATTTAGATTTACCGAACGACTTGGCATCTGTATAAAAATATCTCTTATTGCTGCCTTTGCATATTCTTTTATATCATTATCTGGTAATGAAACTATTGCTCCATATGATTCTGTTAGTTTGGCGAGCCTTCTCCTAATAATAGTTTCTGCTATTGCCCAATCCGGAATAGACTCTCCGGCATTCTTATCATTAATTATATCATATACAAATTCAATTCTACTTTTATAGAAATTCATTCCATTTTTATATAATGCTTTTACTTGACCTTTCACAGCTTTATACAAAGATGTGTCTCTTTCATATTTATCTTCCAAAAATTGTAATAATTCTTTCAATTCTGGGATTTCCATATTCCATGCAATTTTTAAAAATTCAACATCATTCATTTTATTCATTTCAATGAATTTATCATTTTTCATATCTTCTGATATTAAATTTTTAAGTTTCATACTAATTCCTAATTAATCACAAAAGTCACATCGTATCTATCTAATGGGTCTTTAATACTTCCTGCACCTGCGGCTGTAATAATCACGTTTAATTTATCTGGTCTTTGATTTTGGTTGGTAAAAGGAATTTCACACCACCAAATTTTTCTTGCTGGAACTCCACCTTCTTTTTGATATTCCGTTTTTTCTATAGAAATTGGAATCATTCCACGGTGTAAATCGCCTATGATACCATTAATTGGTTGCCAAGCATCATCACTGAAAAATCCTCTTAACTTTTCATATACCTTAAAATTCTTTGTAATATATTTTATGGCTTGTTGCTTTCTCATTCCATCTATTGGAGTGCTCTGGAATTCTTCTGGTATTAAAGTTTTTAGTTTCATTATTGCCCTCCAGATTTTTTTATTACATCCTGGATATCTTTACCATATACTTGATTAACATATTTCTTTTCATTGTCCATTAATTTAGAATTTATTATATTTCTAATTCCTTTTGTGCCCTTTGTTTTTAAGTGATTCACCACTTCTGGGTCTTTTGATAATCTATCTAAAATTGGTGTTATAGTTTTATCCCTTTTCCAATTGTTATATAAATTTTTAACTCCGCCCATATCAATTGCCTTTAAAGTAAATTTAACTGCTGGAGGTAAAAATGTTAAAATTAAAGACATTGCTAATAAACCAGCTGAAATTTGTGAGTAAATATCTTCTTTGATAACACCCTCAACAAAATTACCTTTTTGGTCAATTAAATTAATATTTCCATGGTCACTAACAAACCATATGTCTGGTGACCAGTTGTTTGTTTTTTGCCAATCACTTACGGCTTTTAATGACTTTTCCATATCAGGAAATTCACCAACAAATTTACCACCACATGAGACGCCATACCCTTTCATCGGCAAATCTTCTATGAAACAATCATCGTCTTGTGGCTCCCTTTGCTCTGGATTGTCTGCATTTGAGAATTCATCACTATCAAAATAGTCAACTTCATTTAATGCTTTGTGTATTTCTTCTTTGATAAGTTTTTGCAATTTATTCATTGTTTTCTCCATTACAATGTTTTTAAAAGGTCAGTTGCAGCTTGACCAGAATATAAATCATGTGCAGCATCTTCGTTTTCTTCCATCCATCTTTCTATATGTGGTAAAAGTTCCTCTTTAGATATATTATTTAATTTCTTTTGTAATGTAAAATATCTAAGGAGTACACTTCTTGATTTTTTGTCGACAAAAGTTTTTAATATTTCCAGCGGACCTTTATCAGCTTCCAATTTTTCATAAAAATCTTCAGAAACTGTTTTCATGTCACCAAACAATTTAAATAAATCTGATACAAGTTCGTAAAGTTTTTCGTCTTTCGTAGCTTCTGTGATATTCTCTCCGACTCCCATTTTACCAAACTGCTGTGGTACCAACCCTGTTATTTGAGGACTATTATCATATTTGTGTTCAATCGTTTGCATAACTTGCTCAGCTTCGTGTTTTGCATTAGCTTCACTTGGTGCCCACACATAAAATTGTATTGTCGCAACATACCTATTTTGACTTTCTTCTTTGAGAGTCTTTTTTAATTCTTCTTTAATCATATTTTTAATGTCTGATTTTTTCATTTATTTTCTCCATTTACATTTCTTGTTCCTTTGGGCCTTTTAATCCATTATCTTTAAAAAATTGATTTATGATAGGTGATATTTTTTCTACATCTAATCCTTGTCCTTCCATATAACCATAATCAACTATTATTGCTCCTTCTGGTGTTAAATTAACACAAGATAATACGGTTTTGAGGTCTCTATTCAAACCTTTATCCCCAGTTATATTTAATCTTGCTATTAAATATTTACCAAGGTCTTTTCGTAATTTATTAAATTTGTTTTTATCCATTTTTTTTCTCCGTCGTCTATTTAAACACAATTCATATAATATAAATATGGAAGCAAAAGAAAACCCGCCATTTTCAGGCGGGTTTCATTAATTATCTACTCATTTTGACTAAAAATTATGCTCCGAAAGTTGCTCCGGTTGGCGTAATGTTGAAGTCAATCTTAATCATTTCTGCGGTCTTTGTTGGCTGTAACCAAATTGCACCAACCATCATGTTTCTATCGATAACATCTGGTGTGTTGTTGGTTTCGTCCATTACGACCTTGAATGTATAGAGACCTTGTTTCTGTTGTACTGAATCAAGATAAGGAGTTACGATGTTGATAAATCGAGTCCTTGTCTGTACCGTGTTCTGCTCAAATACAAGATACTTTGTTGCAGATGCGATATATTTCTTTAATTCAATTAACAATCTTCTAACATTAATCCTGTCAAGTGCTGATGCTTTTACTTGAAGTGTTTTCTGACCCCAAGTTACAATGCCTTGATTGATGAATGTTACAATTGGATTTACTCTACCTTCATATAAATTATCTCTTTCAGCTTGTGTCAATCTTGTATATACTTGAGTTGCCTCTGATATACCACCTCTATTTAATCCTGCAGGTGCGTACCATGGTGCTGCAACTTTATCGTTGAATGCCATAACTGCGGCAATAACAACTGTAGGTGGAACCCACAAGTATTTTGTATTGTCGTTGTCATACATCTTAACCCACGGATAGTATGTTGCTGAATAATTAGAATCGATTCCTGTTACTGCGTCGATAGCGTCTGCTACTGATGCTTCTAATCCGACCGGGTCAAAGAAGAAGAATGTATCGCCTCTGCCTTCTGCCATATCGTTTGCGTATGTTATTACTGAACCGTGATAGATATTTAATATACCAGGCAATACTAACATGTTTATATCGAATTCGTCTGGGTTTGCAACTGTGTCAATTGCTTTTCTATATGCTAATGTTCCTAATGCTACAGGAGATGAACAGTTAAGTCCCATTACGTTTGCTGCTGTTA
>Ga0307379_10010275_pt1 | contig 12407 bp, 12 predicted proteins | sample UN2MG_FD_202237 | JGI IMG/M metagenome (GOLD analysis project Ga0307379, IMG submission 202237) | Soil microbial communities from Risofladan, Vaasa, Finland - UN-2 | ecosystem: Environmental > Terrestrial > Soil > Coastal area > Acid sulfate soil | place: Finland: Risofladan, Vaasa | collected... | reverse complement strand
CGGCGGGTTTGGCGGCTATCCGGGCAACGTTTGGTAACCAGTCGAAGGGTCGCTGCATCAAAATCCGGGCGAAGCGGAACACTGGCTGGCATGGCAAATCTCCTTTGCCAGCCTTGAATCAGAATTCGACTGATTTGGGAATCCCGCCAGAGTCAAAAAATCATGCCGTTGGTATTAGATCCGAGCTGCGGCGGTAGCAATGAGGTCCATATCCACTTTGGACATGTGGACGTGTTGCGCTGGGCTGCGGATCTTAGGGCGGATTGCTACCTCGAGCGTAACCTAGGCAGTCCTGACGGGTGGCAGCAGCCTGACAGCGCGGCGGTACTTTGGGGTCGGATCATCACGCATTGAACCGGCGGGCGCTGCCTGCTGCTTCTCGATGACATCGCCGTCATGGACGTCCGGATCGCCGGTTAACACGACAGACCGAGATCCTAGCCCGCCAGCCCAACGGAGAGTCCCCTCGTCCGGCCTGGCCGGGGTCGCACATCACAGAAGCAGAAACCGGCCTCTATGGGCGCCTAACGACGTATCTAAACATTTCGGCCGCCCATGTTGTGCCGCCCATGTTTGATGATGTTTGACTCACCATCTAATAAAATGGCGCCCCGTAGGGGTTTCGAACCCCTGTTTCCGGCGTGAGAGGCCAGCGTCCTAGGCCACTAGACGAACGGGGCGTTTAGGCCAGACAGGACCAAAGCTATTACTTGGGCCTGAGAACCGGATCAAGGGTTATTGAGCTTTGAGCCGAATGCGGGAAATCACCTTGCCGGTGGTGATGTCGATGACTGCGATCTCAGGCCCGGCGCTCGAATTGAGATGCAGCGCCAGCCGGTCGCCATCAAGAGCCAGCGAGGTGACATTGGCGTCCGGCGGGATTTCCAGCGTCGTCTCGACTCCGGAAACAGCCGGTGCGGCGGGCGCCGCGGCCTTCCCGGCCTTCCCCTGCCCCAAATGTGAGGCTTGATAGACGATGGCCGCCATCACGAAGGCGAAGCCGCCGACGAGCAAGATCCCCATGGCGATCACGGCGATCTTGAGCACCCGCACCTGACGCGGGCTGAACACCGACCCCGGTAAAGGCGTATTGTCTGGCTCGTTCACCGCCATCGTCTAAAAGACCTCATGCCGCAATCAAACCCGCCACCTGCCGAACGCCTCACCGCCGAAGTGGACGAGAGCCACGCGGGCCAGAGGCTCGACATCTTCTTGAGCGGGGCCCTGCCGCAGTTGAGCCGCACCCGTTTGCAGGCCCTGATCCGCGAGGGCCAAGTGGCGTCAAGCGGCGCGACCATAGAGGACGTAAAATATCGGGTCAAACCGGGCGACAGCTTCGAGCTCGCCATGCCGCCTGTCGCCGAGACCGAGTTGCGCGGTGAAGCCATTCCCCTCGACGTGGTCTACGAGGACGACGCACTGATCGTCATCGACAAGCCGGCCGGGCTTGTGGTGCATCCGGGCGCCGGCCAGCCCGACGGCACCCTGGTCAACGCGCTCATCGCCCATTGCGGCAAGTCCCTGTCGGGCATCGGTGGCGTGGCGCGGCCCGGCATCGTCCACCGCCTCGATCAGAACACGAGCGGCCTCATGGTCGTGGCCAAGACCGACCAGGCGCACCGGGCGCTGGCCGCGCAATTCGCCGATCACGGGCGCACCGGCGAACTCGCGCGCGGCTATCTCGCGCTCGTCTGGGGTGCGCCGCAGCGCACCCACGGCCGCATCGATGCGCCGATCGGGCGCCACCCGACGAGCCGCACCAAGATGGCGGTGCTGAAGCCTGACAAAGGACGCCACGCGGTCACCCATTGGCGCGTGGTGGAGACCTACGGCCATGACAAGGGCGGCCCCATCGCCTCGCTGCTGGCCTGCACGCTCGAGACCGGGCGCACCCATCAAGTGCGCGTGCATCTGGCCCACTTTGGGCACCCGCTGATCGGCGATCCGCTCTACGCCCTTGGATTTAAATCAAAGCTGAAGAAGCTTCCTGAAGCCGCGCAAGCCAAGCTTGCCGCGCTCGACCGCCAAGCCCTTCATGCCGAACGACTTGCGTTCGTGCACCCGGTGACCGGCACCTTACTAGAATTTAATAGTCCGCTACCTGCCGATCTCGCCGAGATTGCGGATACACTCAAGGAACTGTGATGGCCTACTGGCTTTTGTGCATGAAGCAAAGGTTCTATAGAGGAAGTCGCCGGGGGGCGGTTTGAACGGGAAGAGCGCGGCCGCTTGAGGTCGCCGGAGACGGGTTCCATGGCCGCCAAAAGTTTGCCGAGTGTGAGCGCGCATGGCGGACTCACACGCTATCTCGAAGAAATCAGACAGTTCCCGATGCTGGAGCCGCAGGAGGAGTACATGCTCGCCAAGAGTTGGCGCGAGCATGGCGACCGCGACGCCGCGCACCAGCTCGTCACCTCGCATCTCCGCCTCGTGGCGCGCATCGCCATGGGTTATCGTGGCTATGGCCTGCCCGTGGGCGAGGTCATCTCCGAAGGCAATGTCGGCTTGATGCAAGCGGTCAAGCGCTTCGACCCCGATAAAGGCTTCCGCCTCGCCACCTACGCCATGTGGTGGATCAGGGCCGCCATCCAGGAATACATCCTGCGCTCGTGGAGCCTCGTGAAGATGGGCACCACCGCGTCGCAGAAGAAGCTTTTCTTCAACCTGCGCAAGATCAAGGGCCAGCTCAAAGCCCTTGAGGAAGGCGATCTGCACCCCGACAACGTGAAGAAGATCGCCACGAGGCTCGGCGTGCCGGAGGACGACGTCGTCTCCATGAACCGGCGGCTCGCCGGCGATTCATCGCTCAATGCGCCGGTGCGCAACGACGCCGAGAGCGGCGAGTGGATGGATTGGCTGGTCGATGACGGCATCGACCAGGAGACGGCGCTCGCCGATTCCGAGGAGAAAGAGCAGCGCCACGACATGCTGCAGGATGCGTTGCAAGGTCTGAACGAGCGTGAGCGCCGCGTGTTCGAAGCACGCCGTCTCGCCGAGGACCCGCTCACCCTGGAGCAGCTTTCCACCGAGTTCGGTGTGTCCCGCGAGCGCATCCGCCAGATCGAGGTTCGCGCCTTCGAGAAGGTGCAGAAGGCCGTGCAGAAGGCCGCCAAGGCGGCCGAACCCGAGCCGGCCGACGCCGACTAGCCTCTGAGCTTTCCGAAACCGCCAAGCCCGCCCGCCGTCAAGGCGGGTGGGAGAGCGCGCGCGAAGCAGTTAAGGTGGTCGCCGCCATCGGAGCATGCGCGGGGGGCCAGAGCCGATGAAACATCTGAAAGTCAGCGGCATCGAGATCGCCTATCTCGATGAGGGCAGCGGCCCTTGCGCCATGCTCGCCCATTGCTCCAGCGCCTCCCATAAAGAATGGCTGCCGCTGATCGAGACGCTGAAAAACGACTGGCGCGTGCTCGCGCCGGACTTTATCGGCTACGGCCAGTCCGACCCCTGGCCCATCGACAAGCCGTTCAGCATCGAGGCCGATGTGAAGGTCCTCTTGAGCCTTGCCAGAAAGACCAAGAGCCCGCTCCATCTCGTCGGCCACTCCTATGGCGCGGCGCTGGCGCTGGAGGCCGCGCGCAAACTAGGGAAACGGGTCAAGAGCCTCACTTTGGTCGAGCCCGTGTCCTTCCATCTCTTGCGCCTCGAGAACCGACCCGAATGGAAGCATGTCGAGAAGCTCGGCATCTCCGTGCTCGATCCCGTGGCCAAGGGCGACGACCGCAAAGCCGCCGCCGCGTTCATGAGCTATTGGCTCGGCCGCTGGCGCTGGTGGCTGTCGCCCGAGCGCTTCAAGAACGCCATCGCCGTCACGATTCCGAAGGTCGCGCTCGAGTTCTCCATCGCCATCGACGCGCAGACGACCGTTGCCGACTACGCCGAAATTACCGCGCCGACTCTGCTGATTGTCGGTGGCAAGACGCGGCCGCCGACCCGAGCCGTCGTCGAGCTGCTCGGCGGCGCGCTGCCAAACGCCACGGTGGAAGTCTTGAAAGGCGCAGGCCATATGAGCCCATTCACCCATCCCGCCGAGCTCAATCGGATGATCCTCGACCATCTCGCCGCTCACCGGTAGCCGCGAGCGTCTCCTCCGGCGACAGATCCTCGGCGTCCTTGGCGAATAGCTCCTCGAGCTCGACCGCGGCGGTGAGCGCGTTGGCGCGGACCTTCTCGGTGTCGGTGTAATATTTGTAGGCCTCGTAGAGACGCCCCTCGTCGTGGCGCTTGAAGGTCGCGATGAGCCGCTTCGCCTCGTCGGGTTTCAACCCTAGCCCGCGCAGTAGCTTGGTCGTCAGCTCGAGCGCCGCAAGAAACGTCTCGCGCTCGATGATGGTGACACCGAGATCCATGAGCTTGTGCACGTGGATACGGTCTCGCGCCCGCGTGTAGATCGGCAGATCCGGAAAGTGCTTGCGCACCACCTCGGCGACTCGCAAGGAGGCGTCCACGTTGTCGATGGCGAGCACGAAGGCCTGCGCCTTATGCGTCCCCGCGGCGCGCAAGATATCCAGCCGTCCGGCATCGCCGTAGTAGATCTTGGCGCCGAAGCGTTTGACGAAGTCGACTTGGGCAATGCTGGTGTCGAGCGCGGTGAACGGGATGTGGCGGGCGCGCAAGACGCGGGCGACGATCTGGCCGAAGCGTCCGAACCCGGCAATGATCACATGCCGGTCGCCTTCCGGCGGCATCTCGTAGGGCGGCGCCTCGGGCTTGAGCGCGCGCGCCACCCGATCGTCGATGAGGAGCAGCAGCGGCGTCGCCGCCATCGACATGGTCACCGCCAGGGTGAGCAGGCTCGCCGTGTCCCGGCCAATCACGCCTTCGAACACACCCACCGAGAACAACACAAAGGCGAACTCGCCGCCCTGGCTGAGCACGATGCCCAGGCGCCGCGATGGTCCGTTGCCGATCCCCCACCAGCGGCCGAGCCCATAGAGAATTACCGCCTTGATAGTGACGAGCCCGGCGACGATGGCCGCAAGCGTACCCGGTTGCGCGACGAGCACGCCGAGATCGATGGACATGCCGATGGCGATGAAGAACACCGCCAGCAGAAGACCCTCGAACGGCGCGATATCCGCCTCGATCTGGTGGCGATATTCGGAATCGGCGAGCAGCGCGCCCGCAATGAACGAGCCGAGCGCCGCCGACAACCCCACCTCCTGCATGATCACCGCCACGCCCACCACCGTGAGCAGCGCGGTCGCCGTCATCGCCTCGCGCACGCGGGTGGCGGCAACGACCCGGTAGAGCCGGCTCAACAGGAAGCGCCCGGCCACGATCACGCCGAGGATGGTAAGGATCGCGATTCCCGCGCTGCCGAGATCCATGCTCGGCTCTTCGCCACCGAGCGCGAACAGCGGCACCAGCGCAATCAAGGGAATCGCGGCGAGGTCCTGGAACAACAGCACCGAGAAGGCGAGCCGGCCATGGCGCGTGGTGAGCTCGCCCTTCTCCTCCAGCACCTGGAGCGCAAACGCGGTGGACGACAGCGATAGGGCCAACCCGATGAACAGCGCCTGGCTTAAGGCCAGCCCAAGGGCCGCTCCGATCGCCGCCAGGACGAAGGACGTGACGACGAGCTGACCAGCACCGAGCCCGAAAATAGCCGAGCGCATGGACCACAACCGGATCGGGCGCAGCTCGAGGCCGATTACGAATAGAAGCAGCACCACGCCGAACTCGGCGAAATGCAAAACCTTGTCCACATTGTCGAGGGCATAGAGGGGGCCGAGGACATACGGTCCGATGACGACGCCGGCGGCAAGGTAGCCGAGGACCGAGCCGATACGGGCCAAGCGACCGAATGGAGCAGCAATGGCGGCGGCGGCGAGAAACACCGCCACTTGGATCAACTGCGCCGTTGTCATGGTCGCCTCGTACCCTCCTGCTCTTTCGGTACCACGCGATTCGCCGGGCAGCTAGCAGCGGCATGGATTGCCGGTCACGGGCCGAGGCTCTAGGACTTGACCATCATGGATTCAATCCGGCCTGAACCAACCCTCCGCGAGGCGCTTCCCGTCTGGGCCAAGATCGGCGTCACCTCGTTCGGCGGACCGGCCGGACAGATCGCCCTCATGCACCGCGTGCTGGTCGAGGAGCGCGGCTGGATCAGGCCGGAGCGCTTTCTGCACGCGCTCAATTTCTGCATGCTGCTGCCGGGGCCGGAGGCCATGCAGCTCGCGACCTATGTCGGCTGGCGGCTGCACGGCACACTTGGCGGGCTGGCCGCCGGTCTCCTGTTCGTGTTGCCCGGCGCGTTCGTGGTGCTTGCCCTTAGCATCGCCTATGCCCTGTTCGGTCAGGTGCCACTGGTCGAGGCGGCGTTTGTCGGCATCAAGGCCGCGGTCCTCGTCATTGTCATCGAGGCGTTGATCAAGGTCGCGCGGCGCGCGCTGCATCGCCCGCACGATTGGGCCATCGCCGCGGCCGCCTTCGTCGCCATCTTCTTGCTCGCCGCACCCTTCCCGCTGATTATCGCCGCGGCGGCGCTTATCGGCTTCCTGCTCGCGCTGGTCTTCCCCGTCCCCGTCCCGCCGCCGCTCGTGACGCCGCCTGTCCCCTTGGGACGTACGTTTCGCACCGCTGCGCTTTGGCTCGCCATCTGGATCCTACCGCTCCTCGCCGTGGCCGCCCTGTTCGGCCGCGACGACGTCACCGCCGATATCGCGCTCTTTTTCTCCAAGCTCGCGGTGGTCACGTTCGGCGGCGCCTATTCGGTGCTGGCCTATATGGCGCAGCAAGCGGTCGAGACCTATGGCTGGCTGAGCGCCGGCGAGATGCTCGATGGACTCGGCCTCGCCGAAACGACGCCCGGCCCGTTGATCCTCGTCACCGAGTTTGTCGGCTTTCTGGCCGCTTACCGCTCCGGCGGCGAACTGCGGCTCGCCTACGGCCTGTTGGGCGCCGCGGTCACGCTTTGGGCGACGTTTGCCCCCTGCTTCCTGTGGATCTTCGTCGGCGCGCCCTACATCGAGCGCTTAGGCTCGAACGCGAGGCTCGCCGGCGCACTGCGCGGCGTCACCGCGGCAGTCGTCGGCGTGATCTTGAACTTGAGCGTGTGGTTCGCGTTGCACGTGATCTTCGGCCGCGTGGCGGCTGAATGGCACGGACCATTTCGCCTATGGGTGCCGGACCCCGCCAGCTTCCACTTGGATGCAGCCCTGCTGGCAGGCCTCGCCGCGATCCTTCTGCTTGCGCTTCGCCTCGGCATCGTCACCACGCTGGCGATCACCGCCGGCGCCGCCCTCGCCTACTCGCTCTTCTTGCATGCAGCCTAAACGCAAAGCGCGGGCTAAAGGCCCGCGCTTCGTCACGAAAGTAGTGGTCTCGCGAAAACTAGTCGCGAGGCACGTACAGGTTCACGAACGGCGCCCGGATCCAAGTGCCGCGCGGGCCCTTGCGCACCGAGGTGAACGGCGCCTCGACGTCCGTATAAGCATCGTTCGTCCTCACCGAGGTGGTCGGCGCTTCGACGTCCGTATCGTAGCCGTTGCTGCGCCACCAGCGGCCGCGCCGCCAGCCGGCCTCTTGGACCAGCACGGTCTCGGCCTCGGGCTTCGTAAGGCCCATCGTGCCGGCCGATGCCGGCGTGGGCAGGAACATGGCCGCTGCGAAAAACGCCGCAACGAAACCAAAAATGATCAGTCGGGTCATCCGTCCTCCTTATCGAGGGTTGGGGGTTTGGCTCTGATCCGCTGTTGGAAGCCGTATCGCACCAATGTGGCGACACGTGGCGCGCCATGCAACCCCCAAACTAGAGCCAACCTTTGTGTTTGAAATAAATGTAAGGCAACACGGCAAAGAGCACCATGAGCCCCAGCGCGAACGGATAGCCGAACAGCCAATCGAGCTCCGGCATCGCGTGGAAATTCATGCCGTAAATTGAGGCAATCAATGTCGGCGGCAGGAATACCACCGCCGCCACCGAGAATATCTTGATGATGTCGTTCTGCTGAATTTGGATCATGCCCAGCGTCGCATCGAGCAGAAAGATGATCTTGCCCGACAGGAACGTGGCGTGATCGGTGAGCGAGTTCACGTCGCGAACCGCGGCGCGGACCCGCGACTGTAATGGCTTGCCCTCTTTGCGCTCGTTGATGGCATAGGCGAAGAACGTAAGCAGGCGACCGAGCGAGTGGGCACTCTCTCGCGCCTTCGAGGTGATCTCGCCCTCGCGGCCGATGGACTTCAACAGGACGTCGAAGCGGCGCTGCCGCGCGGCGACGACGCCTTTGTTTTCGAAAACCGAGTGGGACAGCCCCTCGACCTCGGCCTGAATGCGCTCGATGAAATCCGCCAGCCGGTCGACGATGGTGTCGAGCAGTCCAATAAGCACGGAGGTCCCCTTGCCAAGATCGGTTTCCTGCCGGTTGCAGCGCGTGGCAAAAATGGCGAACGCACGTGGCTCGGCATAGCGGACGGTGACCAGCCTTGTGCCCGCGAGGATGAAGCTGACCGGCGTCGTCTTGGCCTCTGTATCGCCGCCGAGGTAGAGCAGCGTCGCCGTCATGAAGTGGGCGCCATCCTCCTGATAGAGGCGGCTCGACACCTCGATCTCTTGCTGCTCCTCCCGCGTGGGCACGTCGATCTTGAGCGACGTCTCGACCTTGTCCTCCTCGTCCTGAGTCGGGTTCACAAGGTCGATCCACACCGCCTCTTCGGTAATTCTGTGCAAGCCGGTCTGGGCCTTGAGGACGCCAGCGCGAAATTCATAGATCGTCAGCATTGGCCCCCGGCCTCCGTGCTCGAAACGGCTGTCCCAGAAAACCCTTATATACCAAGGCCCATATGTCCAGGGTGAGACATCGTGGACCATCGGGACCTTTGACAGGGTTCGTCACGGGGCCTAACAAATTCTCTTATGGGCTGGCTGCGCAAAGAGAGAGACCTGATCGGCCTCGTCGTCGTCTGGACGTTACTGCTCCAGTCGATTGTGCTGCCGTTCACCTCCGGTCTCCACGCCGCGACCCTCGCCTCCGGGCCCGGGGCGAGCACGATCCTCTGTACGTCCAGGGGCACGGTCGTCACCCCGGAAAAGCCTGGGCAGGACCGCCAAAAGCCCGACTGCCAATGCTGCCATATGTCCTGCCGCCAAGGGTGCGGTGGCGGCAGTGGCATCCCGCCGGACTTGGCGCGGGTGCCCTTGCCGTCCTCGACGGTCATCGCCACAGCCGGCCTGCGCCTCGATGCGCCCGCGCCGCAACCGGCCAAGCACCATTCCGCACAGCCTCGCGCCCCTCCCCTCACCTAGCCTCCAAAGAAACGCGCCGTTCTTCGTGACGCCTCCCTTGCACCATTCGGGAGGGCGAGTCCGAGCGCGCGCCAACATATCCGAGTTCAAATCCACAAGGGCAACCCGGCGCTTCAAGCAGCCGGCGTCCATTGGGGGGGCTATCACAATGCGTTCTACATTCTCGCGCGCCGGGTTGCCGGCGCTCACACTCTGCCTCGGCACGGCCCTTGCGGCCGTCCCGGGCACCTCACACGCGGATTCCGGCACAGGCTCCGGTCCGCTCGCGGACACCCACGCGCCGGCCGGCGTCATGTTCGACCACATGCACAAGGCCGGCGGGTTCATGGTCGGCTTCCGCTACGCCTATACGAGCGCGGGCGGCGACATGCTGCACGGCACCGGCAAGGCAAGCGATCACGAGATCATGGAAAAGGGCTGCACGCCGCACAGCTGCTCCATGACGCCGAGCGACATGGCCATGAACATGTACATGCTCGACATCATGTACGCGCCGACCGATTGGATGACCCTGATGGTCATGCCCATGTACATGAGCCACGACATGACCATGCGGCCGCTCACCTCTTCCATGAGCAGCATGGACCACATGGACATACCGATGGACGAACACAGCGCGCACATGCATAGCGGCAGCCATTCCCATGGCACCGAAGGCTGGGGCGACACGATCTTCGGTCCGGAGCTCAAGATCGCCGACGGCCCCGGCTATCATCTGCAGTTCGCACCGATGATCAGCGCGCCCACGGGCGAGGTGAACAAGAAGACGAACGGCGTCTTCACCCACTACATGATGCAGCCGGGCTCCGGCACCTGGGACTTCGTGCCGAGCATCACCTACACGGGCCGCGCCGACCGCATCACCTGGGGCGCGCAAGCGCTCGGCGTGGTGCGCATGGAGGAGGAGAACGATAGCGGGTATCGCCTCGGCGACGTGCTCCAGGCGACAGGCTGGGGCAGCTATCGCTTCGCCAACTGGATCTCCGCCTCGATCCGCGGTCTCTACACCGAGCAGGGCGAGATCGAGGGCCACTATAACGGGCCGCACGGCCATTCGAGCCCGCCCGACCTCCAGTTCAACTATGGCGGCCGGTTCTGGGATATCGGCTTTGGCATCAACACCGTGGTCCCGAGCGGCGCGTTCAAGGGCTTGCGGCTCAGCGCCGAATGGCTTCAGCCCGTCGGCGAGGACGTCAACGGCTATCAGCTCGAGCGTGAGGGCACGCTATGGGCAAACGCCAGCATGGCGTTCTAGACCGGACTGCGGCCGCCTCCCTAACGGGGCGGCCGCTAATTCTTCTGCACGATGCAGGCACCGCCATCTCTTCTAAGGCGCGTGCAGATCTCGCCGGCGTCCGCCCGGCTGTCGGCGCCGATCTGCACCATGTAGAGGGCGCGGCGGCCACGGCTCAAATTCCGCTCCGGCAGCACGAACGGCTCGCGCTCTGCAAGCACCGACGCATGCTGCCGCCTGAGCCGCGCGAACTGGGCGAGAGCCCTGGCCTTGGAGAAGGCGCTCGACACATGCGCGCCCCACGGACGCCACGCCCCGCTCGCGGTAAGCGGCTCGGCCTCGTACACTGCCCGCACCACGAGCGGCGCAAGCTTCTTGCAAGACTCCTGCACCGTATCGCCCATCGTCTTCAGCGATTCCGGCAACTCGGTCTCCGCCAGCTTCCATTCCTCGGCGGCGCGCCCGGTGACAAAGATCACATAGGCCCGCGTCTCGCCGGGCAGGGTCCTGTTGCCGGCAAGCCAGCCTCGGACCCGCTCCTCGCCGGCGTTATAGGCGGCGGCCGCCAGCCCGAAATTGCCGAACTCTTTGTTGAGGTCGGCCAACAGGCTCGCCGAATGGACGATCGCCGATTTCGGCTCCAACGGATCGGCGAGACCGCGGTCGTCCGCCGTGCCGGGCATGAATTGGGCGATGCCTTGCGCGCCCTTGGGGCTCACGGCATTCGGGTTGAAGCGGCTCTCCCGCCAGATCAGCCGCACGAACGGCATGGGCGGCAGCCCGCGTGCCTCGGCCTGCTGCTGCATCAGCGGGCAGACCGTATCCACGAACGGCTTCGGCCCCGCGGCGGCAAGGCCGGCGGCTTTGATGCCGGCGGCGACGCCGGTGATATCGAAGGCTTCCGCCGCGTGCGCGGCGCTCCCACCGAACACAAGCAACGCGAAGAGAAGCAGAGCCTGCAAGGCGCCCATCATGCGGCCACTCTGGGCCATGGGCGCGGCCAGGTCCATCCGGGGGTTTTCGGCGGAGCCGCCTAGTTCTTCAGGACGATACAGGCGCCGCCCGCTGCCTGAAGCTTGGCGCAGAGCGTGTCGGCCGCGTCGCGGTCGTCGAGGCCGACACGGGCGGAGTAGCGCAAGTCGGTGCCCATGCTGAGATCGCACACCTCGACGATGGTCGGGCTATAGCTGCCGAGAATGCCGTCATACTTCTTCTTGGCTTGGCTGAATTCGTCGAGCGTCTGTTGCTTGCTGAAGGACGAGGCAATCTCCACGCCCCATTGCGGACCGGATTGGCTGCTCCCGGCGCTGTCGCTCTTGGCGCCGCCGCCCTTTGTCCCTTTGACGCGAGGCGCGAGCGGATCTCCTGCCTCCACCTGCGGCTCGGCCAGCACAGGCCACGCGCCGAGCATCAGTCCCAAAGCCCCAATCGGGAACATCTTCATGAGAGGAATCATGCCGCAATTCTGGGGGGCATACCAGACCGGCCTCGCTATACGGCAAACCGCGCGTGAACGGCTCAGTCGGGCCAGGCGCGCATTGCCGTCTCGGCGACGCGCTCAAGCTCCTTGCGGCTCGCGCCGCTCGCCGCCTGGATCGCCATGCCTTGGATCACCGTGGAGAAATAGCGCGCCAGCGCCGCGGGGTCGGCATCGGCCGGAAGCTCGCCTTCGGCTTGCGCGCGCTTCAGGCGCTCCCGGATCGCTTTCTGCGAGGCCGCCCGCCGGGCGGTTAGCTCGTCCCGGATACATTGAGCATGGTCGCCGGCGCCGGCGATCCCTTGGACCAAGAGGCAGCCGGCCGGACTCGACTTGTCCGCCAGGGACTGCGCCGTGCCGCGCAGCAGCGCCATGATGCCGTCGCGGGCCTTCGCCACCGCAAGCGCCTCCCGGATAAAGCCGGCACGGGTCTCCGCGTAGCGGTC
>Ga0307379_10010273_pt1 | contig 12410 bp, 24 predicted proteins | sample UN2MG_FD_202237 | JGI IMG/M metagenome (GOLD analysis project Ga0307379, IMG submission 202237) | Soil microbial communities from Risofladan, Vaasa, Finland - UN-2 | ecosystem: Environmental > Terrestrial > Soil > Coastal area > Acid sulfate soil | place: Finland: Risofladan, Vaasa | collected... | reverse complement strand
CAGTATAATAAATTAAAGAAGTCCCACCAATACAACCATTATTAACTATTTCTTTGCATTCTTCTATATCATGCATTTCTTTGACTGTTTTATATAATTGTGTATTTTTCATCATCAAACCTATATGTTATCGGTTACTCTCTCGATTCCTCGAAAGATTTAATGACATTAATATAATTCATCTGGTATTATAATGCAAATTATTAATGAATTAAAATAAAGGTTTTATAAAATGACACAATATAACACGAAACAAATATACTTAACATTGAGGCAATTCGCTAAGGCTCATGGGTTTACGTCAATAGACGGTATAAGATGGCTTATAAGGATTGATAGGGAGTTTGTAAGTACTTGCGTCCGAAAGCTTGGAAATAGAATTTTATTAAAAGAATCTGAAGTCCTCAAATACATAGACAACACTAAATACACTAAAAACCCTAAGTTCATTAATAAATCTTTTGGACGTCCTAAATCTAAAGTCAACCATGATCTCAAGCCTACCTGTATAAATAAGGACAAGGCTAAGGACGGCAAACCAATAACACTATTTGAAATTGTGCAACAGGCTAAAAAAAGATTTGAAAATAAGCCAAAACAAACTAAGCTAACTAGATTAAGAACGCTAAAATAAAAGCCTTCAAAATAGATGTTGCCTAATATCTTTAAAAATGATAAGATTAATCTTAAGGACGGTTACGTTCAAAGGAAATAAAATGATAAGAAATAATTTAATATTTAAATCAGAAACTAAATGCGAAACTTCAAGGGTTAAAAAAGACGGGTTAAAAACCACTTCTAACCCGCCAAGGAACTACCAACAAATGATAGATAAACACTTTACTACCGATATGCTACTAAGGATAATAAATAAATTAAAAAACATGCTTAACAACACAACGTATGAGGTTATATTATGTATAAACAAACAACAAACGGAGTTTATTTATGTATAAACAAACAACAAACGGAGTCGTATTATGTTTAACAACACAACTAAAGGAGTCGTATTATGTCTATAAATAATAATCGCATTAAAGATTTAAAGCAAGCAAATAATAAGATTAAATTAATATTTACTGAAAATAAGAGAGCCGATAACCTGTTAAGACTATCAGCTCTAAAACACTTAACCCCAATTAAGAGGTAATCATTATGACATATCAAGCAAATAATAGTCAAGCAATCCAAGAAAATAAAATAGAAAAACCAAATTATACTCAAATACCTAATATAATTTATGATTATTGGTTGCCTAAACTTTCCCCCTCAGCCTTTACGGTTTTATCTTTAATTTGTAGAAAAACATTTGGTTGGCACAAGACAAGCGATACTATTTCAAAAAATCAATTAATCAAATTAACTGGTATTACTAAGAATACGATTCAAAAATCAATAGAAGAACTTCAAAAGAATAATTTATTAATCGTTCATCAATCAACAAATGAGTACGGCAATCAACCAAACGTTTATTCTTTAAATATTCAAAAGCCAAAAGATAATTTATATGATGGTCAAAATTTAGGGGGGGGTAGGTCAAATTCTGACCTAGGGGGTAGGTCAAATATTGACCCCACAAAAGAAAGAGTATACAAAATAAATAAGAAAGAAAATAAACAAAGAAAAGAAAATGCCGAATCTAAAGATTCTCTCGAGTCTAAAGACTCTCACTTATGTTCATTATATTTATTTGAAAAATTAAAAAAGGTAAGACTCGATAGAAAAGTACCAGATTGGAATAAATGGGATAAAGAAATAACTAATATGATTAAGCAAGACAAGAGAACGAAAGATAAAATTATTAAAATGATTGACTGGTTATTTGATACAGATAATAAGTTTGTTGTTGGAAGTACTAAGTCGTTAAGGGAAAAGTACGATAATATAGCTGATCATATGATCGATGAAGTTAACAAGGCTAATGAGTCGCTAAGATACAAAGAAGATAATATCCAGTGGTTAAAAGGCAAAATATCATACCTTGAAAGAGTTGGGGCTAAAGGAAATTTAAGGTTTAATGATCATGAAGTTATAGACTCTGTTCTAAAGAGAAGTCATTCATTGAATGCAAAAAATATGATAGATATAGTATCATCTTGGGATAAACTTAGGAGGTAATTAATGCTAATAGTACTAAAAAGAAGGGAATTACATTATTATGATGAAATTGTTTTTACTAAAAAATTAACTCCCTTTGCTTTTAAATTGTATATAGTTTTATGGAAATTATGTGATGAAAATGAGAGAAGTTATTTAACCAATAACCAGTATAAAGATATCTTAGGAGCAAATGAAAACACTGTAAAAAGAGCGTTCAAACAACTAGAGAGCCAAAAACTAATAAAAGTAAAAAAAAGATTTGATGATAACGGATTTTCTTTATCTAATGAAATAATAATTCTACCGCAAAAAAATAAATTAAAATGTTAGATCAAATAAATAAAGAGACAAGATAGATGAACGAACTAAAAAAGCTTTTAAGAGTGGTTAAAGCACATAATAGACACAAGCCTAAGATTTGTATAGAGTGCTTTCATCAAGACGATATATCAATAGCTAAACAATGGGAAAGGCTAATTAATTTTGAAGAAGTAGAGGAGAAGTAGATGGAATGTATAAATTGTAATGGCAAAGAGTTTGAAGAAAGAAAAGCTTTATTCAACCCTACCTTAGATGGAGATACTTTTGAAGTTGAGGCTTTAGCAATGGTATGTATTAATTGTGGATCTAAACTAATGAATGACAAGCAAATGGATGCTTTTAGGAAAGAAACAGCCAAAAAATTAACAAATAAAAATAATTTAAAATAAATACTTGCGTAATAAATGTAAAATATATTATTTATAACTTAGCTACTAAGGATATAGATAAATGTTATTTTACCATCATGGGAAACCTGTTGCAAAGCAACGTCATAGAATGGCGGGAAACATTGCATACGACCCACAATCCAAGATAAAGAACGCATTAAAGTATGAGTTTGCAAAGCAACACAGCTCCCAAGGCTATTTAAACGCCCTACAAGGGGCTATTAGAGCAAAGGTTGATGTTTGTTGTCAAATACCCAAATCGTGGTCTAAAAAGCGGCAATTAGAGAGTTTAGGGCGATATGTAATAACTAGACCTGATCTTGATAATTACGAGAAGTTTTATTTTGATGTTTTGAATGGTATAGCATACAAAGATGATTCACAGATAGTTTCTATTTTTTCACAAAAAAGATATTCGTATATAGAAGGCGTTGAAATAAATTTAACCCAATTGGGGGGTATTATGATAAATGAACACGCAATTACATACAAGGAAAATGTATTGGTGGACGATTTAAATTATTTAGTTAAGAAGGCTAATAAACTTGGCTTAAATAATCGTCAAGTAGTAAGAGTCTATCAGCAAGAAGATGAAGAAGGTACTCACGTTTACTTTGAAGTTGACGGATTGAAAGATGACAAATCGTAAATTTGTAGGAAAAGAATATCTTCTAAATGATAGTTGGATAGTTGATTTAAGAGAAGCACATTATAAAATAATAAGAAAACAAGAAAAAAAAACAGGAAAAGAAATGAAGAAAATAAAAAGATATGATTTTTATGGCAATGAAATAAACGAACAGCAATATCTTAGCCAAGAAATTGAGAAGCTAAAAACAACAATTAACATTTATGTTGAAGAGATAGAATTGCTTAAGGTTCTTAACAAGCAAGAATATCTTTTAATATCACCAGGACTTTTAACATATATTAAAGAATTAGACAAATGGTTAGACCCTTTTGAGGCTAGAAAATGGGCTAAAGAGAATGGATATGAATATAGAGAGCCTTTTAAAAGACTTGGCGAATTGTGGGTAAAAAAGGACAAATAAATGAACGAAAAGCCGAAAGAAAAGCTAGCTATTTGCAAGTATTGCAGAAGGGTTGCGATGGTCAAAAAATATTTAATAACTAAATTTGGGAAAACTACAAGTAAATATTTGTGTTGGGATTGTTTTAGAGCCAGTTTATCAGCAAATACGACTCTTTTTGGGAAAATTAGGGCGTTAATAATAAAATTATTCAGGGGGTTATTTAGATGATGGAGTGCACGCATTATATAGAGATAAATCGAGAGTCTTGCCTTGGAATGGCAACTGTATATGTTAAAGATTGGAAGGCTGAAGTATCGGGGCTATTTTTATTTCAAAAAGATGGAAAAAGGTGGGTTAACTTGCCTTGTAGAGAAGTAAAAAAGGAAGGGGAAAAGACTAAATATTACAAGCAAATAAGCTTTCCTTGTAAGGAAGATGAGACAAAATTTACTGAAATGGTAAAGACTGCAATAGACGTTCATGCAAAGGCTACTAGCGTTTTAAATCCTGTAGAGGAAGTTGAAGAAAAAGAAGAATTACCGTTTTAAATTAAATAAACAATAACAAAAGGAAAAAAAATGACATTTTTAATTAAATTAACATACATAGATGGAAAAGAAGTAAATGTATCACTTCCAAAAGACGAAGTACCTAAATTTTTAGAAAAACTAAGAAATAACGAAGCTTATTGGTCGCCAGAAGATGATACAGCCTTTTACACACCAAACAATCAGGTTAGGTTTACCAGTATAAATAAATATGTACCGCAACCAGATGCTGTAAAGCCAGCAGAAGAAGTAAAAGAAACTGATATAAAGCCAGCAGAAGAGGTAGAAACCGATGAAATATAAAAATATTGATCTTGAAGCTTTTGATGAGGATAAAGAATAACCTTAGGGATAGTACCCTTCAAACCACAGGTAAATATGAACGAAATTACATGGAAATATGAAAAGAGAGATATAGATGATCTCATTGAAAACAAAGACAATCCAAGAAGGATATCAAAAAAGAAAGTCGCTGAACTCAAAAAATCACTCGGAAAATTTGGGGTCTGTCAACCAATCGTTACCCAGCCAACGGGAGAGATTATTGGCGGACACCAGAGGCTTAAAACCCTTAGATCAATCGGTATTCAAAAAGTTGATGTTGCAATACCTTCCCGAGTACTTTCAAAAAGAGAATATGAAGAATTAAGTATCAGTTTAAATAAAATTAGCGGGGAATTTAACCTAGATATGCTTGCTAATCGGTGGGATATGGACGTTCTTTTAAATTCTGGGTTTTCAAAAGACGAATTATTTTCGGACGTTGACCCTCAAGAAAAACCTAAGAAGTTTACTATTAGCTTAAAATTTGATAATGAAGAGGATTTAAGACACATAGAGAGCCAAATAAACACTATTTTGTATGACTTTCCAGAAGTTTTAATGAATGTAAAGGTAAAATAATGAAGGTTGTAACTGGAGATTGCTTAGAAGTACTAAAGGGCTATCCTGACAATCATTTCACTACAATTGTTACAGATCCTCCGTATGGTTTATCCTTCATGGGTAAGAAGTGGGATTATGATGTTCCAAGTATAGATATATGGAAAGAGTGCTTAAGAGTGCTAAAGCCTGGTGGAACAATGCTATGTTTTGCAGGTTCTAGAACACAACATAGAATGGCTGTAAATGTTGAAGACGCAGGGTTTATTATTAAAGATTGCTTGATGTGGATATATGGTTCTGGATTCCCGAAATCATTAAACATTGGTAAGGCTGTAGATAAGTTAGAAGGCAATGAAAGGGAGATTGTTAAAACTATTAGCAGTCACGATATTACATCTGGTGGATTGGTAGGTAAAGAGTATTCAAGGCAAGATGTCAATGTAACCAAAGGAACATCAGACTTTGAAGGATACGGGACAGCTCTTAAGCCTGCATACGAACCAATCATAATGTGCATGAAACCTAATGACGGCACATACTCAAACAACGCTCTAAAGCATGGTGTGGCAGGGATTAATATTGATGCTGGGAGGATTGAGACTGATGATAAATATTCATATCCGAATGGACCAAAAGGAAATGGGTTTCATGGAGGTATTGGCCGTCAGCCTGATGGTAGTAGAACAAAACATGTAGAAATTAATCATCAAGGCAGATTTCCTTCAAACATAATACTAGATGAGGAAGCTGGACAGATGCTAGATGAGCAGACGGGTATATTGAAGAGTGGTGGAGGGGATAGAAACTCAAAAGGGAAAACCGATTTATTTAATGGATTTGGAGATACTGGAATAAAAAGGGAATTTCTAGCAAGTCAAGGCGGAGCATCTCGCTTCTTCTATTCAGCAAAAGCTTCAAAATCTGAACGAAATGCAGGGTGTGAGGGATTGGAGGAGAAAGCACAAAAGATAACCAATCAATATAATATGATTAGAGAAAATGGAACAATGCGAGAAGTTCCGAAGCCAAGACAAAATTCCCATCCTACAGTTAAACCCATCAAACTAATGGAATACCTTATCAAGCTAGTAATGCCACCTAAAGACGGATTGCTACTTGACCCTTTTGCGGGGAGTGGAACAACATTGGTTGCATGTGCAAGGCTTGGATATAATGGTGTTGGCATAGAAAAGGAAGAAGAATATTCAAGAATAGCAAGAGCTAGGCTTGGAATGGAGACAAAATAATGAAAAAAAATATGTTATTAAAACCTGGAGAAAAACCAGTTAGAGGCAGAAAAAGAGCTGTTATTAATTGGGACGAGGTTTCTAAATTTATAATGGCAGGCTCAAATGGTATGCAAATAGCGGCGTATATTGGTATTTGTGAAGATACTCTATATAGCAGGTGTCGAGAAGATAATAAAAAGGATTTTTCCCTTTTCTTGACAGAGCAACGTCAAAAAGGCAATACCTATCTCCTTGGTAAACAGTATCAAGTAGCTATGGGAGGCAATGTTTCCATGCTTATATGGCTTGGGAAACAACGTCTCGGCCAAACAGATCAACCTAGGGATAAAGAAGAGTTTAACGGCTCATTATCAAACCTTTTAGGAATGATGCACATGATAAAAAGCTCTGGAGATTTTTCAGCTTTAGTAAAATTAGCTAGAAAAGACACTAGTGAAGAAGAGCTTAAAGAAGATGTAACGGAGAGAGATTAAAATGGGTTATGCGTATCCGCTTTTTTTATTATTTTTAATAATAGTTTCTATCAAGATAATTTATGATGAGACTGGATTCGACCCTTATGGATTGGAAAGCTACAATAAAGCTCAAAAAAGATATAAAAAAGGACTTATTAAAAGGTATAAAATAAGAAAAGAAAAAGAAAAAAATAGCAAAGAAGTTGAAAAAATAGAGAAAGAAAAGTTGGAAAAGAGAAAAAGAGATGGAAATGAATGAAAAGCACAAGAAATATAAAAATACAAAAGTTTTTGTAACAAGGTTAAAAAAAAAATTAGACAAAGATATGCTTCGATTAATAGATATATATTTAGATGCTATTTACGAAAAATTTAGAGATTATCCGAATGAATTACTAGATATATTATCACTATATATAAATATAACGATAAAAAACAGTTAGGCTAGAATAGCTCAATGGTAGAGCCTCCGACTTGTAATCGGAAGGTTGAGGGTTCAAGTCCTTTTTCTAGCAAAATAATTAAAGGAGGTTAAAATGAAAGTAATATACGAATTTAATCCAGTACCAGGAACAGAAGATTGTTTAGATTTACAGTTATTTCAAAACACAGTTCCGATGTATATATCTCTATTAGAGATTGATAGCTATGTAAGTGAAATTAAAAACAAAAAAATTAAATGTAAAGCCAAGGAAATGTGCGACTACATAGAAGAGATTATTGATGAGTTAGGGATAAAATATTTATAATGAAATTAGTCAAATTATTATGGAATTTTTTATTAATGTTAACTGTATATGCTGTATTTAGGGAAAACGCTTTTTTTAAAAAAACAATAATTTTAATATTTGAAGGAATTAGGCAAGCAGCTGTATACATTATAAACGAAACTCATTAAGGAGAGAAGTCATGATAAAAAAAATATTATTAAAATTCAGCGACAAAAATTTTAGAGCTAATGCTGGTTTGCTATTAGCTACAATAGCATTTTTTGCAATTTTGGTTGTTAAAAGTTATGCACACATAGAATTACACTCTGATATTAACCTAGATGCGGAACAAATGTTTGATAAGTCAAAAGATAAATCTTCTCAAATAGATTCTGTTACAAAAATGTATGATGACAGAAAGGAAAGTATAGAAAAATGGGCTAAAGACGACCCATATTGTGATAATGATTTAAAAAATAAAGTTTTAGAAAAAACAAATGAGCAGGAAAAAAGAGATATTAATATTATTAAAAATAATGATTACACTCTTGAATAGGATTTAAATGGAATTAACAGCTCTTAGCGATAAACAACTTGAATCATATCAGCAATCTACAGCCAGAATAAATGTAGATGAAGGCCCTGTAAGAGCAGGAAAATCGTTCATTGTACTGCTAAAATGGCTTGATTTCTGTAAAAACGGGCCTGCTGGGCCTTTAATTGTGTGCGGTAGAACGGATAAAACAATAAAAAGAAATATTATTTTGCCACTTCAAGATATGGTAGGAAATGCTTTAACATATTGTGTTGGAAAAGGGGAATTAACGCTTTACAACAGGATAATGTATGTGGTGGGAGCAAATGATGACAGAGCAGAGGCTAAAATCAGAGGTTCGGAGTTTGCTGGAGCTTTGTTAGATGAGGTGTCTTTATTGCCTGAAACCTTCTTTAAAATGCTTCTATCGAGGCTTTCTATAGAAAATGCTAAGTTATTTTGCTCTACTAACCCAGATAGTCCATATCATTGGTTTAAAACTGATTTTATAGATCGGGCAGAGGAGTTAAATTGCAAAGTTTTTTCATATAATATAAGAGATAACCCAACTCTTAGCGAAAATTATATTAGAGATTTATCGGCAGAATATCAGGGTCTTTGGTACAAAAGATATATTTTAGGTCAATGGGTTTTAGCAGATGGTGCTGTTTACGATTTTTTTGATGAAGAAATTCATGTTATTGAAATGCCAAAATCGCCTGCAACGTATTATATTCTTGGAATTGATTATGGAACTACAAATCCTTGTGTGTTTACTTTAATCGGATATAACGCAGGTTCTTATCCAAATATGTGGCTTGAGAAAGAGTATTATTACGATTCAAAGAAGGAATCTAGACAGAAGTCAGATTATGACTATTCGCTTGATTTAGTAAAATTTATGAGCGGTTTTAATGTAAAGCGGATTTACATTGACCCATCTGCTGCTTCCTTTAAACAAGAGCTTCGTAGAAATGGGATTTACAATGTAACTGATGCTGAAAATGACGTAGTTCCTGGAATACGGTATATGAGTCAGTTGCTATCAAACGGAACATTTAAGGTGTGTTCTAACTGCGTAGAAACGATAAAAGAATTTGGAAATTATCTGTGGGATTCTAAGTCATCTGAAAAAGGTGAAGATAAGCCAATTAAGAAGTTTGATCACGCCATGGACGGAATTAGGTATGCCCTTTTCACCCATTTCTTTAAAATGAATCTAAAGCCCGAATTTACAGCAGCCGATGCTGATAATCTAGAACGCTTATATTCAAATAAATACAATTGAAAAAAATTCAAAAATATGTTATAATGCGATTAAAGACCCAAATATTTTAATTGTTTTTTATTTTTCTGTAAAGAACTAAATAAAAAAGGAAACCACCATGAAAAAATATTTATTCATAATATCTTTTTTATTCGCAAGTTGCACTCCAATCATAAAATGGCAAACAGAATATCCTGATAATTATTTAGAAGAATATTTAGAAGAATTAATTAAAGAAAGCACAGATAAAGATATCGATTTCACTCCGTTCACTGGAGAAGAAAGACAAGAAGTAATCGAATAACGTAAATATTTTTTAGGGAATCTCTGTAACCTAAAGCGTTACATTGTAGGGAGAGGGGAAGTCAGTTATCAGTACCCAGCTAGCACTCCCGTCCCTATTATTTCAATACTCTAAACCACCCCAGCAATGGGTAGAGTTCACATACACGAGGAACAAATGACAGATAATTCTATAGTTAGGGAGTACAACGAGCTCTATACCGAAGCATTTTACGCTTGGAATCCGTTTTTTCCATTAGCTAATAGGGATTTGCGCTATTTTTTGGGAGATCAATGGGGCGAGCAAGAGAAACAAAAGCTTTTTAATGAAGGTAGAAGCGCCCTAGTTTTTAATTATATTCGTAGAAATATAAATATGATTACTGGATACCAAAGGAAACATAGATTAAGCTCTGTAGTCGTTCCAACCGAAGATTCAGATCAGGAATCGTCAGATCAATTATCACAATTATTATTATACGCTTTTAATTATGGAGAGGGATATAGAACTATTTCTGAAAGTTTTGGTGGAGCATTAAAAACTGGATTTAATTTACTTAATTTGTGGGTTGATTATCGAGACGACCCTATTAATGGCGATATTAAATACGGAAGAGACCCTTATAACGGATTTATTACAGACCCATATTGGACACAACTAGATTTTTCAGATTGCGCTCATGTGATAAAAAGAAAATACGTTTCTCCAGAACAAGCTAATTCGCTACTTCCAGGGCATGAAAAAGATATCGCTACTCTATCTAAAATGGGCTGGTCTAGAGATGATAAATTCACATGGCTCCCATACCAAAGACAGCCAAATGGCGAAGATTTTATCGCTTATAATGAAATTTATAAGCAGGGTTGGGAAAATGTTCCAGTTGTCGTAGATGAAGAGACTGGAGAATATACAGAATGGGAAGGAGATAAAGAAGGTCTTAAATATTATTTAAGGGCATATCCTCAATTAAAAGAAGTTAAAAGGCCTAAAAAGTATATTGATTGTCATATAATTCTTAATGACGAATTTATCAGGACTGAAAGGAATCAATATGGTCTAAATGAGTATCCTTTTGTGCCTTTAGTTGGTGTTTTTGAGCCTGAATCTGAAAACTGGGCTCTAAAGATGCAATCTCTAGTAAGATGCCAAATTGACCCTCAAAAAGAATCGAATCGCAGACGTTCCCAAATGATCGATTTGCTAGATTCTCAACTAAATTCAGGTTGGATAGCTAAAAAATCAGCAGTTGTAAACCCACGATCTCTATTTCAGACATCTCAAGGAAAAGTTATTTGGAAAGAAGATGGAGCAGAGCCAGGGGATATAGAAAGGGTTCAACCAGCACAAATTCCTCCTAGTATGTTTGAACTGCAAAAGCAATTTGACCAAGATATTATGAATATCGTTGGTATTAATGATGCAGCATTTGGAGAGACAGAAAACGCTCAAGAATCTGGGCTAATGATGATGATGAGGCAAGGGGCTTCAATCGTTAATTTGCAGGATTTGTTCGATAATTTAAGATTTGCTCAAAAATTAATTTCCAAAAAAACTTTAAAATTAATTCAAACTTGGAAACCCGAAAAAATTGAAAGGATAATAAATAAAAAACCAACAGATAAATTATATAACAAAGACCTCATAAAATACGATATTACTGTCCAAGAAGGCGTGTTAACAGACGATCAAAGACAAATTTATTTCAAACAATTAATTGACCTTTATCAACTTACTGGTGGCGCTCAAGGTGGCCCAGTAACTCCTATGATGCTTGCTAAAGCAGCACCTTTACAGGGTAAATCAGAATTTAATCAAGAGCTAGAACAAAACCAAAAACAACAAGCCGAGCAAGCTCAACAGGCTGAACAAATCCAACAAAAAGTTTTGCAATCTCAACTAGAACTTAATAAATCTTCTGCAATTAAAAATATTAATTCTGCAAAAGAAGATTTCACAAGAGGCCTTTCAAACATGGGTCTATTAGAAGAAAGAAATTCAGAAGCAGTTCAAAACAGAGCTCAAGCATCTCTTGATAGAGCCAAAACAATGAAAGAACTTGAATCGATGGACGATGACAGGCTAATGAAATATATGCAGATTGTCCAGATGATGGATTCAATGAATAAAGTCAAAGAGGAAGAAAGCAAATCGGAAGATGTGGCTATTACAGCTTCATCAGAAAAATTAAATACTTCAATTCCTCAACAACAAGCTATTCCAGATGGGGCATCTCCTCAAAGCGGATTAGAATAACAACCTTCGGAGGTTTAAATGAAACAAGAATCTAATAGCAAAGGAAAAGGTTTTAATATTGCTGACAATACTCAAGCGAGTCCTGTTAAAAATATTAAAGTTGATTCTGAAAAATATGATATGGGAAAGATTCAACCCTACAGTGATGGCACTAAAGGATATCCTTCTCAAGCATTACCACATAGCATTTAAGGAAGTAAAATATGGTACAAGAGACTGGGGAAACCCGCGATGCAATTATTGAAGATGATAACAAAGAGATTGAAAAAATAATAGCTGCTAATAAAAGGGAGAAAGACCCTTATTGGATAGTTGTCTTTGCCAAACCGTCCAAAATTGCAGTCGATGGGAAGCCCACCCTTATAAAACATATTAAAGCA
>Ga0307379_10010272_pt1 | contig 12413 bp, 15 predicted proteins | sample UN2MG_FD_202237 | JGI IMG/M metagenome (GOLD analysis project Ga0307379, IMG submission 202237) | Soil microbial communities from Risofladan, Vaasa, Finland - UN-2 | ecosystem: Environmental > Terrestrial > Soil > Coastal area > Acid sulfate soil | place: Finland: Risofladan, Vaasa | collected... | reverse complement strand
ACCTTCGCCTTGAATTGCTCATCATAAACTTGCCTTGGTCTCAATTGGTCCTCCTCTTTCATTCTAAGGAGTACACCTTATTTTTGCAATTTTTTGGTCTAAAAAACCGGGACCATTATAGAGAAGATCTAATGACCGAGCATTTAGAGCCATTTATTGCCCATGTTTTTGGCATCTATTACAGAGCAATTAGTCATCATGATTCAATTCAAAGTCATGCTCTTTCAGGTCATGGCTTAAACACAATGATTCTTCTACGATCTCAGCTAGAGACAATTCTAACATTTTTGTATATTACCCAACCACAAACTGATTTAGATGAAGTTTATAAACGAATTGACAAATATCGCGATTGGGTCGTAATCAAAATGAAGCAGAATATGGAGCAATCGCATAAGTTTGATTTTGCTCAAAAAATATCTCGTTCCGATTTTACAGATAATATTAACAACAATTTTAAAATAGTTAAAGATAAGTATATTAATTTACCAAAAGAATTTTCTCTACTAGAGAAATCTAGTAATTTTTTATCACGAGAAAAAAGAGAAACCCTAGCGAAGCAATTCGCCATTGAGGGACTTTATCACCATATTTATGCCGAGTCATCGGCGAGCATCCACTTCGCTGATATTAGCGATTGTATGGAAGAAATTGATTCGTTTAATTTCAGTTACACAATTAGGCATAAGAATGGTGCATTCTGGCCAATCTTTATCTCAAATATACTTCAATTCTATTTAATCAGACAATTTTCAGTTTTTTTTGGAATCGATTCAATTTTATTACCTCGACTAAAAGCTATTTTCCTTTCAAAAGATCAGCTACCAAAGCAAAAATAGGCTGTTGGAGTAGCATATGACTTCGGGATTTTACATTTTCCCGAATCATCCTCGTATCCTTATCAAAATCAAAAGGGAATTTGTGCCAGGTTTTACATTATTACTTTTTTTCAATGGCGGTATATTGAATAAAAAGTATTTCCTTGTCAGCGTAGCCATTGGGCTTGTGGTTTGGAATAAATTCTGTCTCATTATGATTAGTTTCTATTTTTTTTGGAATTCTTTCTATAATTTTATCAAAAAAATAAATAGGCTTCGGTGCCAGGTTTTTTATTACCTTTCACATTACACATTCGGTTCAGATGCAAATTAAACACAATATCACGTTGGCCAAAGGTAGCGCGGCTTTTAAGCTATCCCTTGTATCAGGGATGCTATTCATGTTTTTCAATGATATCTCTGTTTAATTGGCTAAAATCCGGCATTTTCCCTGTTTCTAATGGTATTCGTAGGGCTTTTGATAAGATTTGTTGATATTTGCTTATATCAGAAGAACATAAGTCAGGAATGTCGTTCCCGTGAATAAAATCGTTTCGTATCCCGTACATTTTGTATATTAATCGCATACTATCTTTTTTCTCAAAAGGCAATAACTGATATGTAATGAGAGCTATCCTTAATCTTAGTTCATCAGAGACTTGATAGAACGCTTCAATTGCAGAGCAACAATCAAGAACAGAGTCCAATAGTTCTTCTCTTCTAAAGCTGGATATAAATCTACTCACTGCTATTTGATAGTTTTTATTCTTCTTGTTCTTGGCAATCTTTATGCCATTGTCAAAATAATTTATGAAGTTTTTGTCAATGTGAATTGTTGAAAGAGAGGATGTGTCGTGTCTGTTGCTAACAAGTTCAAAGTTATCTGCAATGAGCCAAGCGATATTTCTTAAATATTGATCTGGCACATTTTTTTCATTGTTTTCTATTAATGTCCATTTCGCTTCTTCCACATTTACTACATTGAAATTGTCTTTATTTACAGTAGCACCATATTTCAATGCAAAGAACTGAACGGTATTATAAATATAACTAGCGATTTCAGTATCTCTAAAAGCTGCATCGGAAAATATTCTTACCCTATCAAAAATAATTTCTTTTGAAGGCGGCTCTATGTTAATTACTCCAATGATTCCCATTTTTTATCCCTAAGTTTTAGAATAGCCTTTTTTTGCTTAAGATAATTGAAACCAGGTTTTTCATTAGTACTTTTTCATCCTGCATTCGGCTCAGATGCGAATAACGTCAAGGATCAAGGGCGGTAGGCCGGCGCGGGCGGCGAGATCCTGGACGAACTGGCGGAAATAGGGCCAGGAATGAAGGACCAGACTTTGCTTCGAAAAGACCTTGAAGATCTCGGCAGTTAAGGGGACTTTATCCTGGTAAGTGAACTTGAAGGTCACGTCGATCTTCAGACCGGGTTTTTCCTTGTTCTTTGAAACGGCGGTCAGTTGATGGTGATTCAATACCGTATACAATCCCTGTTTTTCATCAAGGAGTTTAAATTTTGAATCATCCTTGATCGTCACTTTCGCCGGGAATTCAAAGATTTCATCTCTTTTAAACTCGGTCTTGATTAATTCAATCCTCAATAAACTGAGATTGTTTATAAACTTCCTGTAATCTGCAGGGCTTACATTATTTTTTTCTTTTGCCATTACGCAACCCTCCATAGAGGCTTTTCTATCTCTTCACTATGTCCGGTAAATTGCCAAAAAGTTTCCTGCAGGTTATGAACAGCAGTATGAATATAGCTCTGAGTCTGGGTGAATTCCGACTTTACGCCGCAAATCGTGTTCTGCTCGGTTAGCAGATAGATCAAGAACTGGTTCAGGCTCAGGTTTTCTCTCTTGGCGTTCTCCGCCAGCTTGCGATGGAGCGACTTGGGAACGCGCAGCACGAACTTGCCGCTGTAGGATTCCGGCTCGGGGATGGCGATACCTCTGTCCAGCGCGGTAGTCAGCCAGGCCTCCATGGCGTCACGGATGTTGCCGGCAACTTCCTCCATGCTCTCTCCCTGGGTCATGCAGCCTTTCAGCTCTTCCACCCGGGCGAAAAAGCCGTCTTCGGCTTCAGCCTGGATGTGGATGCTGTAAGGCAGGGCCAGGTAATAAGAGATGTTTTTCTTTTCCATGGCTTATTCCTCCAAACCAAGCATTTCAATCATAATCTGCAAATATGTTCTTTTAACAACGTGATTGTGAACCGGAACCGTCATCTGAAGATCCCCTTTGCAGAATACGAAGTGGCTTCCTTTCTGATTCTTATTGTCCAATGTAAATCCAAAATGCTCTAAAATCACTTTTACCTCATCAAAACGCATATCGACAGGTTTGCGCAAAAGCCGTTCAATTAATTTCTCCTTTTTTGACATGCGTATTATAGTAGTACTATATTTGATACCACTTGTCAACAATTCGCGTGTTTAATTTTTATTTTCTTTCAAACAATTGAGCTAGAAACTAGGTATTCGATTTCTTAGCTCAGGACAACGGTTCAACATGGGATTTAAACCCCTTGTTTAGAGGTAATTAAGAATCAGTAGGGACAGGTCGCGACCTGTCCCATTAGTGTAAACTGGGGGAAGGCCAATGTTTTTCTCTTGTCTGATCAGCCATTCTCCATGCTTCTTCTCTTCTGATAAATGGCGCCTTGAATTTCTTTGGATCGCTGTTCATTTCATTCCGTCACGGATCTTTTCGGCCAATTTTTCCATTTCAACCTTCGTTGGCTTCTGCCCTCTCAAGGTGCGGAAAAAAACAGGGAGGACTTTAACTAATTCCTGGTCAGCCATAATATCTCCTGGGACGATCCCCTGATCCGCAGCAGCCAGGTCAAAGAACAGGTACCATTCATCCGATCCCTCGACCAGGTAGAGCGCTTCGGCATATTTTTCAAGTATTTCTCTCCCTTTCGGCGGCGGGATCAGTCCCCGCTCCATTCGGCTGATATTGGCCGGATCGCATAAGGCCTTCTTGCAGAACATGCGCAAGGTCAGCCCCTGGGCCTGTCGAAGCTGTTCAAAATACCTCCCAAAATTAATCGTTTTTTTCACGACCTCCTCCTTCTTTCTCTTGTTGTAGTATTTATACAACAGTCAAAAAGAAAAGTCAAGTTTTAGGGCTTGAGTGCCAGGTCTTGAATTATCAGGTCGATCATTGGACCTTTTTCAAATCTTCGCAGGGCCAAGCTGCTGCGCAAATCATGCCAGCCCGAAAATTACCCAATTGCCCAAGGATGCGCCTGATAGATTCTAATTTTTAGATAAATGCATTCCTTGTCGTCAAATTACTTGGAAAAATGACGGCAAGGAATACAAAATACTTAAACCGAGATTGAATTTTCGTTGACACAATGATGCCGCAGGTATATGATCATGGTGAGGTGAGTTGAAATGACAAAATTCACTGCCTATATCGAACGAGATCCGGAAACCGGTTATCTGATCGGCATGGTTCCAGGAATTCCAGGCGCCCATACCCAGGCTGAAACTATAGATGAATTGCTAGCCAACTTGAAAGAAGTTTTGGAGCTTTGTATTGAAGATCTTAACCTGGAGGAAAAAAAGAATCTTCCGGAGTTTATCGGGATACAGCAGGTGGAGATCGCAGTTTGACGAAACTGCCTCTGGCAAATGCCGAAAAGTTGGAAAAAATTTTTTTGCAAATCGGGTTTAAGAAGATCAGGCAAAAAGGCAGCCACGCATTTTATAAACATTCCGACGGCCGTACAACGACCCTTCCTTTCCACAAAGGGCGGGTGATCTCCCGACCTTTGCTCCGTGAAATTCTAAGAGAAATCGAAATCGGCGTTAAAGAATTCAACTGCCTGTTGGATCAATAAAGAATCCAAGTAAAACCTATCCTGTTGCTGCACTGTTTTAAAAAACCATTAATTTGACCCCTAATGCATAACCCAAAACATCGGAAATTTTTTAATTTCCAAATATTTCAGGAGGCAAAAGTTCCCATACAAGGAATCAACCCCAGCTCATATCATGCTGATTTTCATCATTCCGGAACGGGACTATACGCAAGGTGCATTTTTTTTCGCTATTTCGTGGAGCACTGGTACCAGGTCTTTCATTATTACTTTTTACAAGAATACGAAGACCACCATCTGCTTCTTTGTTTAGGACGTTGGAATTTCAATTTGTAATTTATAATTTGGGGTTTGTGAGTTTGAACCTTTCCAGAGCCAGGTCAATCAAACGCCCCGAAAAAGGGCGGCAATGGGGAGAACCTGAATCCCATTCATTTCCAGATATTCCGCTCCAAGATAAAAGAGGAAACCCTTTGTTTTCTGCGGCGCGTGGTTGACAAACTCCCGCAAGTGACTTATATCCCTTTTGTCGACCGTTTCGCTGGCCTTGATTTCGACGGCATGAACGATATTTCCGGCTTCGAAAACACAGTCGATTTCCCTGCCGCCGGAGCTTCGGTAATAATAGAGCTGATCGGCCTTGATGTATCCGAGTTTGCGGCGCTTTTCCAGCTCGGCGATGACGAAATTTTCCACCTGCTGGCCAATGCTCACCTGCTGGTTCATGGCGGTGATAATGCCGGTATCGCTAAAATAGATTTTGGCCGCCTTGATGAAGCGCTTGGCTGGGCCGTACTGGTACCCATACAAAGGGAAGGCGAGCTGCGACTGGGTCAATATGTGCAAGTATTTTTTGGCGCTGGGGTAGCTCAACCCCGATTCCCGGGAAAAGCTGGAGACTTCGACCAGAGAACCGAGCGAGCGGACCAGGTGGTGGAATATTGCCAGCAAGCCGGCCCCGTGTTCGATGTTGCCCAGCTGCAACAGGTCACGGATGAAATAAGTGTTCTTGTAGTTTTCGATGAGTTCGAGTTTTTCCGCTTCACTTTCGCAAGCTACTATTTCAGGGAATTGTCCAAATTTCATGGCCGAGGCGATTTTTCTGCGGGCGGCCTGCAGCCGTGGTGTTTCCAGATGTTCGCCGAAAAACGAATGATCGGCATTCCCCTCTTCCTCACCCCAGCAGAGCGTGGGCAACGATTGAATGTGGATTCGCCCGGCCATAGAATCGGCCGCCGCGTCAAGCAATCCCAGCGTGCTCGAACCGCTGAGCAGGAACGTGGCGCCCTGGTTGTCAATGGCATATTTGACCGCCACGGTCAGGCGCGGGCAGCGCTGAATTTCATCGATAATGGCATTTTTTCCCAAACTTTGGACAAACCCTTTCGGGTCTTTATTGGCCCAGTTCAACAAGTCGTAATCGTCGAGCGTGGCATAATGGAAGCCGGGAAATCGGGTTTTCAACAGGGTGGTTTTTCCCGCTCGCCGCGGCCCAACTAATAAAACCGATTTTTTTGGGGACAATGTCAGCCATCTTTTAAACATGCTTTAATTCTATCATGGATATTTCTAATGTCAAGTTATAATATAACATTGACATGATGCTCAGTCGAAGGATAATTCCATGGTAGCAAATACTATATTTATACTTTTTCCAAAAATGCGAAGACGCCCATCGATTTCTTTGTTTGGGACATTGTAATTTAGAACTTGGAATTTATTTTGAATCTTGGATTTGTGATTTGGAATTTTATTTCAGGCCTGAGAGACATTGAGCGAAACTTTTCTATTTTGCGTGGTTTTTCCAACTCCAGACAAGCGATTATTTTGGAAAGCATCGGGGTCAGGTCTCAAAATTAAAAGTTAGCCAAAAAACCATTACATTTTCCTTATCCGACGCTTCATTACTTCCCTGGCCAGCCGTTCAGCCAAAAGCCGGCTGGCTTTGTCCGTTGTTAATTCATTTTTGAATATCCTCACCATTGCCGACACCGCCGCATAATCCATTTTCATGATCTCCCCTATTTGCTTCAGGCTGTTCGCCGTGTGCTGCCACAAACCATATATCAGCAGCTTGCGATAAATATTGCCGCGTTTCCGCTGCCATAACGCATCTTCGGAGATGCGCATTTCCACAAACATAATCTCCATGATATCATCGGCATTTACCAGGCTCATATCACGGACATCCGGCTGTTCCCGTTCGTCTATCATTCCGCCAGCATTATTCATTTGTTTAAACGCATTGCGCAAAAAACCTACACTACCCAGCAGCGCATTCTTCCCGTATATCTCCTCCGGATCGATTTCAGTCCCATGTTTGCTATAACTCGCCACAAATCTCCTGTATTCACTTCTATTGCCATTGAACATGCCCAACAAATCCTCTGTTCTTAAAAACACGGGTTGTTTTACATTCTGACTGTAAAAACGATAGCTGCTGTGTACATAAAGGGCTGGCTTGTCTACTATCCCGGCCCGCACCGGGTTCAAATGGATGTAAGCGCTCAATACTTGCAGATACTCATCCTTTTCAACCAATATCGCCTTGTAACGCCCCTGGAACACTGAACCGACAATGTCGTACTTGTGGCGGAACCAGTTGCTGTAACTTGCATTCAGATAATGCATGGCCTGACTCAGGTTGCCTTGCGGCGTTTCAACTAGCATATGATAGTGGGTATCCATTAGTACATAGGCATGGACCAGCAGCTGGTATTTTTCGGCGGTTTCCCCGAGCTTGATCAGGAATTTTTCCTTGTCTGCCGGACAAGTGAAAATGGCATCGCGGCGCTCGCCCCGGGCGATCACATGATAAAAAGCGTTTTCATATTCGATCCGCAACGGCCGCGACATGAGCGGATTCTATATATGAAGAAACGAATTGTCAATTTTTATTTTTGAGACCTGACCCCGATGCCTTATTCAACCTCCTTGTTGTGGTCAGCGAGACGAAGGCTGAGAAGTTCAGCCAGTGCGACATCAAGCACTGCCGCACTAACAATTGCGAGTTCACGCGGCGGCAAGCTTCGGTATTCAGAGTAAATCTCCGATTCTCCAGGAAATACCTCAGCCAACCACCTTTCAATTTTCCAAGTCATAGGAAGAGATAGGTTCGAAAACATCTTTAATAATTAATCTATTCATTTTAAAAGTATAGGGTTGGATGTGTTGAGTGTCAAGACAAACCAGGCAAGACACACAAAATCATTATGGCCCTCCATTGACCAATTTAAGAAGATATTCTTTGACAATTAATAATTCCAAATCTATACTTTTAACATAACTACAATTAACATTATAAATGATATAGGAAAAACATAGGAAATTATTATGGCTATCACGATTCTAACAGGTATTTTAGTTCTTGTTACAGGGTTCTATGCATGGGTCACTTTTCGGATGTCTCGTGCAAATGACCGGGTTGTACGGTTAATGGAAAATCAACTTTTCACGTCCAACAGACCATATATAAATGTATCAGTGACCTCCGAGCCCGGCAGTCCAATCTTCATGCTAAAAATCAAGAATACTGGAAAAGCTGGAGCGGAAAATCTTCGATTGTCACTGGACAAACCATTCCAACAATTTGGAAAAACTGACGAGGACCATGACCTATCTAGTTTCAATGCATTTAAGTTTCCAATAGCATGCTTTCCTCCAGATGCTGAATTTTTATTTTATCTCGCACAATCATTTGTGGTATATGGCCAGAAAGCCAACTCTTCACTCACACCATTAGTATTTTCGGTTAGAGCTCAATATAGTTATGCCAGCAGAGAAATCGATGAAAATACAACAATCGATCTTAAACCATATCTTAGAACGGTCTCCCCTCATCCACAGTGGAAGGAATCTCTTGAGCAGATCGAAAAGGCAATTGACAAGCTCGTTTCTGCAGTTGGCAAACTAAGTAATAAAAAATGACTAATAATGTATTCAAACTAACTGGCGCTACATCAGAATCCGAAAAAACTGCATTGCAGAACGCCGTTATGACAACCGACACGGAGATCGACCGTCTGGTTTATGAACTGTACGGCTTGACGGAAGAGGAAATAAAAATTGTAGAAGGTGAATGTTGACCGGACCAACTGATTTTCAAGCTCTTTACAAATTAATTAAATCTCTGAAATATCATTGGACACTAGGCCATTTTATTAGATGTTTGAATATTTAATAAGGAAAAATTATGCAATTTAATCCTTTTAAAAAAACCTCCTTAACAGAACTGGATTCAACTGACCTTGCTGTGCTTATTGATATACCAGAAGGCTGGTTTATAGAATATAAACGTGAACCATGCAATTCAAAGAACTATGCAAAGGAAGCTTCCGCTTTCGCCAACTCGAAAGGTGGATGGATGTTCATTGGCCTTGAGGAGGACTCCAAAACCAGAAAGCCTCTTGGGGGGCCAGGACTTCAGACAAGTGAAGCTTCAATTTTTCTTAATGCAGCCCGAGATGCAATTATCCAGAACCTCAGTCCTTCACCATATATTGAATTGACAACTGTTCCCGGTCCAATCCCAGCACTGTCTATTCCAATTGATAAATGCGTTTTGGTTATTCATATTCCGGAAAGTCAAAACACCCCTCACATACATTGTTCAGGAAAAATTTATCGCCGCCAAGCAGATTCATCTGACCCGGTGGAGATCAATGACCGAACTGAGCTTGACGCTCTCTATAAACGAGCCGAAAATTTACATAACTTAATTGATGAAAAGCTCAATCTAGGCTTTGACGATGCATGGCGAGATTATGGTGAATTACCTTGGCTGCATTACGCACTTGTTCCTGATCCAACCTATCCATTTGATCCACATGACATCGATCTCAATAAATTCAGGAAACTTCTAGCACACCACACAAATATAGTGGATCAGTTGGAAATGAGTCTCCCAGATATTTACCCATCATCACTTGGATTTGTTGCTCGGAACCATAGAGAACAAATAACTCCCGATGGGGCGGCTGTAACTTTTGAGTATACATACGATGGAGCACTTTATTTATCAATTCCTTTCACCACTGGGACAGTTTTAGAACTTTGCAACAATTCAGCTTTCATTAATAATCACACTGCAAAACGCTTTATTTCCCTTCTTAAAAACAATCGCTTAGGTGAAGCCCGTGTTATTGATTGTTCTTATATCTGTGTTTGGCTTGTGGGAATGCACACAATCATTTCTCGTTTGCTTAATGAAGCAGGAGAGTGCTCGTATTATTTTACAAGAATTCGAATGTTTAATGTATTTCGTTCAGTCCCGTTCCTTGATTCCGACTTATATGTTGATTCATATTTAAATCGTTCCATTCCAATAATTCATCGCAAAGAAATTGTGATTCCATGGAGAAAGAATAGATGGCTAAAAATTAGTAAAATTTCCGATTTGGGATCTTTTTTATCCTGCATAGGATTCATTCTTACTTCACTGGGGATCGGCGATGATGGAGATTTAGGAAATATTGTCGGTCAAACAATCGACGCTCTCACTAAAATAAATAAAGTTAAAATTTATTAAGGGGGGAAAATGAACGAAATTTCGTACACGTGTAGCCACTGTGGCAAGCAAGCGTCATTCAAGCCTGAAGAAGAAAAACAACTGCTAATTGAAATGAAAGTGCGTCGCCCGCAAACGTACTATGTGTATTGCCCTCACTGCGGGAGTGAAAACGTAGTCACGATCAAGCCCGAATAGGTGAAGACACGTGGCCACCGCAAAAAAACCAACACCAGAAGAAACCTTTTACGCTGATTGGGCCAGAGAATCGATAAGGCATAATCTTGATCTTGCCAACGATATTCTCAGGCAGCTGATAACTCTCAACACAGCGTTATTAGGCGGGAGTGTTCTCTTCCTTGATGAACATTTGGTTCCGTCCCCGCTTCGGTTCCTTGCCATCCTTTCGTTTCTTGTCGCGCTTATACTTTCGTTCTTGGGTGTGCTTCCTTATGAGGGTCAAGTCGATATAAGAAACATTACGGCCGTTAGGGAACATAAGCAGAAGGCGTTCCGTCACAAGCACGCCTTTCTTTGGTATTCAGCTTTTGGAATGGCCTTAGGCTTTGGCTTTGCAATCGCGGGGCTTCTTATTAAGCAAATTTGCACCTAACAACTGTTTTCAGTCGACCCAAAGCCACTACGCGAATATGGGCGGCTGAAGCTTGGTGTTAGGCGTTTGAATGTTACCGATAACCAGAGATAAGGATTGAATACCAATGAGTAAGACATTCGACCAAGGCAAAGATGAAGCCTCAAAGCTATGTCAGTATTTAGCCTCCAACCGTTAATTGGAAGAAAGATTCAAATCGATGAAAAGCACTAGAGTAGCATCTTATCAAGTTTGATAAATCGTGGAAGCTGATTGGATGAGTCACTTTGATGCATGACTGCATAAAGATTTATTGGTAGATGGTATACAGTGAACAGTGAAATATAAAAGACAAAGAAAATAATCTCAGATAAAATTTAAAATATCACATAATTCGCTAATCAAATAAAATACCAGTTCAGAACTGAATGAATGAAACAAGATTTATCACAAATTTCCTTATTTACATTTTTATCAAATAGGTATATAAATACAACAAAATAATAATCGGGAGGGATCAATGGAACATACAAAATCAGAAACAATAATTTTCATTAGCCACATCGCCGATGAGCAAGCTGAGATCGCTGGAATTAAGGATTTCCTTGAAAAAACGTTTGGTCAAAGCATAAAAATATTCGCTGCTTCCAGTTGGGACTCCATTCAACCTGGAGATGATTGGTTTAAAAAAATAGAGGACGCAATTTCTTCCTCAGATGTCATGCTTGTTTTCTTAAGCACAGAATCCGTTAACCGTCCTTGGATTTTGTTTGAAACTGGGGCGGCTTGGTTCTCAAAGAAAAAAGTAATCCCCATTTGTTACAAAGGCATGATCCCCAACGCTCTGCCAGAGCCTATCAGAAGACTCCAAGCTGTCGACATAAATGCTGACACACAAGCAGCATCTTTTTCCAAACTGGCTCAAGCAATTCAGACTACCTGCAACCTTCCAAACCCAAAACCGATTGATCTTGAAGAACTGCCGGTTGATACTGGAAAGACTGGTCCAGCTTCTTTTCGGGCCTGGGTCATGCGGCCAAACGCCCATATTGGTGAAACCATTGATGGGATCTTCAAAGTAGGTCGTGTTGATTTCTGTGACCTCGACCGCGCTAATGAAGCTGGCCTTGATGCAAGCACCTGCCTGTATGTTCGCCTATATGTTGAACCAGCATCCATAGGTGTATACTTGAACGCCATAGCTCCAGACAAGATCGCTTCATTCTTTGAAAACGAAGATGTGGTCGGAAAATCAATCATCTCAAAACTTACTCTCAAAACTACGCATCTATCTGGCACAATTGAACAACGCCCAGTTCCCGTGATCATTATCGAATCAGTAAAAGTTACGGGGATCAACTGAGAGGGGAATCTTACTCGGTGCTTGATTTCTTAACTTTGTCAGCGGAGCATGAGGGGCTTGAAATGACAGTTTTTGCTATCCTTCCCCATCTGCTGCGGCAAACAACTCGGCAAGCAGGCGTTGAGACTCCCACAGGCCCGATTCGCTAAAGGCGACCGATTTTGTTTTACCAAGCTGGTACTATTACATGATTTGACTGGCTTGAAGTACCGGGAAATTATTGAAAAACCGATCTTTTCTGATTTGCATTACCTATCCATGTCCCGTTTGTACCATGATTTTTGCAAGAAGAAA
>Ga0307379_10010271_pt1 | contig 12414 bp, 8 predicted proteins | sample UN2MG_FD_202237 | JGI IMG/M metagenome (GOLD analysis project Ga0307379, IMG submission 202237) | Soil microbial communities from Risofladan, Vaasa, Finland - UN-2 | ecosystem: Environmental > Terrestrial > Soil > Coastal area > Acid sulfate soil | place: Finland: Risofladan, Vaasa | collected... | reverse complement strand
CGACGTTGGCGATGATCGTCTTCGCCAAGCCCATCACGTCGGTCATCGGGCGCCTTTCTCGAAGGGCAGGCCGGGGCAGGAGGCCCACGCGTCCATCTTTCGGGCGGGTCGAGGCACGAGACCTGCACGTCCATCTCCCGTAGGGTGGGTGCTTGCACCCACGCGGAGATCGCGCCTTTCCTGCGTGCGTGCAAGCACGCACCCTACGAATCTCGGCCTCGGCCCCCCAAAAACCGAAACCGTGCCTTTACGCCGCCTGCTTGTGAATCTAGACGCGGACTCCCGGGAAGTCAATCCACGTGGGCGTTCTCGGCCACGTAGCGGTAGGAGTAGAGCCAACCGTTAGCAACGCACCAAACGTCGCGCCGGCCGCTCACGTGGGCGAAATGCTGCATCAGCGTGGAGCCTTGGACGCCGTCGATCCCGGGCCGCGTGTCGTAGATGACGCTGTTCCGGTAGCGATCGGCGTGCCACATGGCGTAGAAGATGCCGCCCTGGGCGTACACACCGTCGAACGCCTCGTTCAGGGCGGCGACGTCGCCGGCGTAGTACCTCCCCTTGGGATCGCGCAGCTCCATCACCGCGTCGTACGACTTCGTCTGGTACGCGCCGATCCCGTAGTAAGCCTGCTCGACGTTCCAAGGCAGGTAGCCCGCGCTCGAAGGATTGTCGCGCGTGTTCCAGTCCCTCACGAGCAGGAACTCGCCCCGGCAAGTGCGCTCGACGCCGGCGTCCTCGTATCCGCAAGGCAGGATGAACTCGAAGGCGTGCTGCCCGTACGGAACGTTCTCGAGACGTTCGAGGACGTCGTCGCGACAGCCCAGGATTTCGGACTCGTATCCGGCGACCGCATACGCCTTGCCGCTGCACGGATGCGTGCGCGAATGGACGGCGGGCTCCCAGCTCGAGTCGCCGCGGTCCAGCTCTTCCTGCATCCGGGCCCACATCGCCTCGCCGCCGGCCGACCGGCTGTTGATCGCGATCGAGACGGGAATCCGATACGTGCGGCACGCGTGGACCGAGGCCTGGTAGGAGTCCGACCCGTCGTCGGTCATCCCGCGCCACGGAGCGCCCGGGTTCGCGCTCGCGCGCCGGCCCCAGTTGTCGTTCGACAAGGTGTAGGCCGCTTTGCGATCGTCGTAGTACCGGGCGACGGAGTCGAAGCTCGCCGCGTCGACGCCGGTGAACTTCAAGTGGATCGTGGGACTCGTGCCGAACCCGACCGACACGTAGGCCCTGGCCTCATCCCGATTCAGTCGCACGCACTCGACGCCGTTGAAGAGGTCGGCCGAGGTCTTCTCCGGGAGAGTCGTCCACGGACGGGCAGTGGAGTCGCGTCGGCACACTTCCGCATCGCGCCGGACGCCGGAGAGACGAAACACGTACGTGACCGGATACCGGAACCCCCACTTCTTCCACATCGCCTCGCCGATGGAGATCACGAACCCGTCGTTCTCCGCGGCCGTCGTTGAGCGATATGGCGGACCAAGCCAGAGGAGGACGGCGAGTCCAACGAGCACAAGCCCCAGTTGCCTCCTTCGAGAGTTGACCATTTCCTGCATGCTGTGTCTTTCCCCTTGCGGCGCGCACCCGATCAGCACGGCGGTGGGCGCGACAATCCGACATCGCACCGCGTGAAGACCGGATCGATCGTCTCCGGCCGTCTCGTGTTGGTTCTCCGTTCTGGAGACGTGTTTGACGCAGCCCATTGTAGTCTCCGGCCGGTGCGATTCAAACGGGTCGCGGCGTGGAATCACGTTTCGGCGCACCCTTCCGCGCCTCATTGCACTTGGGCATCCGCTCGGGTACATTGGCGGCGAACGGTGCAGCCTGTGACCACAAGAGCGGAGGTCCACCATGGAAAACGGAAGGCTCGGCGTTGCCGTTCACGGGGCCGGCTGGGTGGCCGGGGCGCATGCCGAGGGCTGGAAGAAGAATCCGCACGCGAGGATCGTCTCCGTCAGCGACCTCGACAAGGAGCGCGCCCGGCGGTTTGCCCGGGAGCACGGGCTGGACTGCGCGGTTCGCGACGACTACGAGGAGGTCCTGCGGGACGATCGGGTGGACCTCGTCGACGTGACCAGCCCCAGCCACGTCCACGCCGAGCAGGGGGTCGCGGCCGCGCAGGCCGGCAAGCACGTGCTGGTGGAGAAGCCGATCGCCCTCTCGATGGACGACAATCGGCGCTTGCGCGACGCGGTCGCGGCGGCCGGCGTGAAGAGCCTGGCCGGCTTCTGCCTCCGCTGGAACCCGGCCGCCGAGACGATCAAGTCGCTGGTCGCTGGGGGCGCGATCGGCGAGCTGTTCTACCTGGAGATGGACTACTGGCACGGACTGGGCCCTTCGCATCATGCCTGGGGCCTGCACAGCAAGAGGAAGACCGGCGGGAGCGCGATGCTCTTGGGCGGGTGCCACGCCGTCGACGCCGTGCGCTGGATCGCCGGCGACGAAGTCGAGGAGGTCGCGGCCTTCTCCAACAACAAGAAGGGCCTTTTTGAGTACGACGCCAACGTCGTGGCCGTGATGAGGTTCCGAAGCGGGACCGTCGGCAAGACGTCGACCCTGTTCGACTGCGAGATGCCCTACCAGTTCAACATCGACCTGGCCGGCACCGAGGGCACGATCCGCGACAACCGCGTCTGGTCCAAGCGGCTCTTCCCCGGCCAAACGAGCTGGACGACCATCCCGACGATCCTGCCCGACTCGGCCGACGTCTATCACCACCCGTTCGACGCCGAGATCAACCACTTCGTCGACTGCATCCTCCACGACCGCGAGTCGCACTGCAACATCGCCGATGCGTACCACAGCCACGAGCTGTGCATGGCCATCGATCGGTCGATTGCCGAGGACGGCCGGCCGGTCAAGCTGCCGCTGGAGTGACCATGGAATCGCGAGAAATCGTCCGCCGAGCCATCGAGTTCCAGAGCCCGCCGCGGCTGCCGTTCTGGCAGCACTGGAACCACAAGATGCCCGGGTTCCCCGACGACGTGCACAATATCTGGGAGATGGATCGGGCCGAGGCGGGTTGGTTCTTCGACACCCCCGGCATGGACGACTGGGGCTGTGGGTGGAGCACCACGGAGCAGAAGAACATCGGCCAGGTGACCGCCTTCCCCTTGGCTGATTGGTCGGCCCTGGACGCGTACCGGCCGCCGGATCCCCGCAACCCGTTCTACTACGAGCGGCTCGGGCCGATGATCGACGAGGCGCGGGGCCGCTACGTGGTGCTCACCGCGCACGGGCTGCTCTTCTCGCGGCTGACCAGGCTCCGGGGCTTCGCGGCGACCATGGAGGATTTCTACCTGGAGCCGGAGCGAGCGGGCCGCGTGTTGGACATGATCGTCGACTTCAAGCTCGCGCAGTGCGACGAGCTGAAGCGCCGGTTTGGCGACTCGGTCGACGGCCTGTTCGTGGCCGACGACTGGGGCACGCAGGACGGTACCTTCATCAGCAAGAAGACCTTCGACGAGTTCTTCGCCCCGCGCTACCGGAAGATCTTCGACGCGATCCACGACTGCGGCTGGCACGTGATTCTGCACAGTTGCGGCCGGATCAACCCGTTCGTGCCCACGCTGATCGAGCTGGGCGTGGACGTGCTGAACATGCAGCAGTCGCGGAGCTACGGGCTGGTGGAGTTCGGCGACGAGTTCCGCGGCAAGGTCTGCTTCGCGGCCACGGTGGACATCCAGACGACCATGCCCCGCGGGATCGAGGAGGAGGTCCGTGAAGAGGCGCGGCTGCTGGTCGAGCACTGGAGCACGCCGCAAGGCGGCATGATCGCCTTCGACTACGGCGACTGGCCGGCGATCGGCGTCGCCCCCGAGACGCCCCACGTCATGTTCGACGAGTTCGCCAAGCGGATGCATTACTGGCAAACACCTACATGAGACCGTAGGGTGGGTCGAGGTACGAGACCCACGCGGGCGCAGCGAAGGCGAAGTCAACCGAGAAGCGCGTGGGTCTCGTGCCTCGACCCACCCTACAGCGAACACATGGCGTCATTCATCCTTCATCATTCCTCCTTCATCCTTCCCATGTATCTCCGCAACGACCGACTCCAGAACCCAATGCTCCCGGTCGACGTCGTGCTGCACCCTTCCTGGTGGCACCGCCACGAGGGGATCACGTTCGACGAGGACTTCTTCTACCACCCGGCCCGGCGCGTGGAAGACGAGCGGCGCATGGAGCAGGTGCTCTACGACCGCTGGGGGCAGTTTGGGTTGGGCGAAGACCGGGCGACGGACGTCCCTTGGATCGGACCGGTCCACCTGGCGGCCGGGTATCTCACCTCCGAGATGCTCGGGTGCCGCGTGGACTACTTCGAGGACGGGCCCCCGCAGGTGATTCCCGCCAACATCGACTCGCTGGCGATCTCCCGCGACGCCCCGTTCCAAAGCCCCGCGTACGAGCGATACGAACGTCTGCTCGATGCGCTCCGGGCCAAGCACGGCGACCTGAAAGGCGACGTCGGCTGGGGCGGCATCCTCAACACGGCCCTCGACCTGCGAGGGCAGGCGTTCTTCCTCGACCTCTACGACCGCCCGGAGGCGGCCGCCCGGTTCGCCGCCGACCTGGCCGCGGTGATCGAGCGCTTCACCGGCCGGATCGCCCAAGCGACGGGCAGCACGTCGATCAGCGTGAACCGCAACGTGCGCCACATTGCCGAGCCGGTGCACCTGCACAGCGAGTGCTCGAACGTGATGATCTCGACGGAGGTCTACGAGCGGTTCTTCCTCCCGTTCGACGTCGCGTGGAGCCGCCGCTTTCGCCCGTTCGGCATCCATCACTGCGGCGCGGACCCGGATCGGTTCGCCGAGTCGTACGCCAAGATCCCGCACCTCGACTTCCTCGACGTGGGCTCCGGCGGCAACGTGGCCAAGCTCCGCGGGCACCTGCCCCGCACGTTCCTCAACCTCCGGCTCAGCCCGGTCGAGATCGTCGACCAAACGCCCGACCAGATCCGCGCGACGATCCGCCGGCTGGTCCACCAGTCCGATAACCCCTGGCTCACGGGCGTCTGCTGCATCAACATGGACGACCAGGTGAGCGACGAGCAGGTGGCGGCGATTTTTGGAGAAGTGAAGACGTTGCGAGAAGAGTACGCGGCGGGCGACGTTTGAACCGAGTCGCGTGAGCCGTGCCAAGCGGCCGGAATCACGCGCAACCCTGACCGCAGCGTTCAGCCCGGCCGGCCACTCGTCCCGCGGGTCCGCGCGCCACGATCCGAGCTCGATCGACCCACCTCTTTGCGACGCGGGAGCGCCGTGAGGAGGTCGTTGACGCGTTTGGCGAACGCCTGGAGGAAAGTCGGCGTAAGTCATTCCTCTCGAACGGGTTAGGGCGGCTCGCGCGGAACGCGCTTCGTTGACGCGGCCTCCTTCTTGCGTACGATAAGACAGCACGCTCGGTGCAACGACTACCCTTGGCAGCGGCCCCGGGCCAAAGCGGGCTCAGCGCCGCTGTCGGCGGCCTCGTCGGTGGGAACCGAGCGGCAGGTCTTCGATCACGCCATGATGAACCGACAGCGTCGAACCTCCGTCTGTCGCGAGGGCTGGTGCTACCTGCTCCTGCTGGCGTTCGTCTTTGCCTGGGCGATTCTGCGGGAGGCCAACTTGTTGTTGATCGTTGCGGGCCTGATGTGCGGGCCGATCGTGTGCAGTTGGCGGCTGGCGAGGAGGACGCTTCGGGACGTCCAGGTGCGGCGAACCGCGCCTCGGGCCGTCTATGCGGGCGAGCCGCTCGCGGTCGAAATCGAGTTGCGCAGCGCCCGGGACCGACGCGGAAGCTGGGCGCTTTGGGTCACGGACCACGTGCGTCGGGAAGACGACGTTCCGGGCAATGGGTCGCAGAAGCCGGCGACGCTGTTCTCATACGTTCCCGCGGGAGGGACTCGTCGACGTGCTTACCACGGTCGGTTTTTCGAGCGAGGGCGCTACCGGCTCGGGCCGTTGGAGGTCTCCACGCGGTTCCCGTTCGGGCTGCTTCGGGGGACGATCACCCCGGATCAAGAGGAGACGCACGCGCTCACCGTGTTCCCTCGGCTCGGTCGGCTGACGCCGGCCTGGAAGGCGCGGCACCGCGAAGCCTTGCAGGGGGCGCGTGGGGGACGTCGGCCCGGCCGCGCGCCCGGCGCCTTCTGCGGCGTGCGTGAATGGCAAGCGGGCGACAGCGTGCGTCGGGTCCACTGGCGGAGCACGGCGCGGCACGGCGAGGTCGTGGTCTGCCAGTTCGAGCAGCCTCGCAGCCGCGACGTCGCCGTGTTGCTCGACTTGTGGCAGCCCGGTGAGCCTGGCGTGGAGGACCTCGAAAATCTCGAGCTGGCGGTCAGCTTCGCGGCCACGCTGGTCGCCGAGGTGTGCCGAAGGGGAGGTGGGCGTCTACTCCTGGGCATCACGGGCGCCGAGCCGGACCTGACGACCGGTTCTCCGTCGGCCCCGCTCGTGGAGCACGCGATGGAGCGGCTGGCCGTGGCGAAGGGTTCCGAGGAAGATCACTTGCCGGGGCTTCTGGACGCCGCCCTCCGACAGATCAAGCCCGGCACGGAGGTCGTGCTGGTCAGTCCGAGACGAGGTCCTCTGAGCGACATGCTGCGTACCGCCCCCGCCGGCACCGATCCTCTGCCCGAGCCGGCCGGAAGCGAGATCCGTCTGGTGAGCCCGGCGGATCCCGGATTTTCCCAATACTTTCAGCCTGAGCCGGCCGTCTCAAGCGAATAGGCACTCTGCGGAGCTGATCCCTTGCGCGTTCGGCGGCTATTGAACGTGAACATCGCCACCCTGGCCGTCCTGGCGACGGTGATGTTGGGCATGGGTCGACAGAGCGTTGCCCTGCCGCTGGGGATGCTCCTGGCGGTATGCGCCTCGGTATGGCTGACGGACGTCACCGGCCGCTTCCGGCTGAGCGCCGCGGCAGTCAACGTGGGCGTGATCCTGGCCGCGGCGGTGTTGATCGGGCGGATGATGCGGTCTCGATGGACCTTGGACTTTCCGGCGGTGGCCGAGGTGTTTTTCTGGGTGCAGATTCTCCTCCTTTTCGAGGAGAAGACGCGCCGGACATGGTGGGACCTGATCGCGTTGAGCCTTGTGCAGGTGCTCTTGGCGGCGATGATGAACCAGGGACCGCTGTTCGGCCTGGTGCTGGTGGTCTTCCTGTTTTTCGGGTTGTCGGCCTTGACGCTCTTGCTCCTCGATCGGGAGCAGACCTCACGTCATCGAGCGGGTCGAACCCCAGGGTCGGCGGAGGTCTCGCCGCGACCGGGCGACGTGGACCGATTCCGCTGGGGTCGGCTGGGCAAGATCGCGCTGGCGACGTTGGCCGTGGGTCCGCTGTCGCTGTTCCTGCGGTACCGAGAACCGGCGCCGGAAGTCGCCGGGGAGAGTGACGCCGCGACGCCGTCATCAAGCGCCGGGCGCTGGCCCTTGTGGGGCAGGACGCCGGTTTTCGCCGACTCCCCGGCTCCTCGGCGGGACCAGCCGGAGTTAGGGGGCGAGTTCTGGGGCCGCATCGGCGGCATGGCGCTGACCAGCCTGCTCGTGTCGCTGGTCGTCTTTTGTGCGGTTCCCCGGTTCGGGCGTTTCGACTTCATGTTCCCCCGCTTCGGACGCGTCAAGTGGAGGGAATCTTCGCTCCGACGATCCGTCGGGTTCTCTGACCGGGTGACGCTGGGCGAGCTGGGCATGATCATCGAGAATCCGGAGCAGGTCCTCCAGGTCCGGTTCGTCGATCCTGGGACCGGCCAACGATACCCGGTGCAAGGCGACGTGTTCCTTCGCGGAGCGGTGCTCACCCGATATCAGGCCGGTCACTGGGAGCACGAACTAGCGAAGCCCCGCTTTCGGCTGCTGAAGCCGGACGAGCGGCCGCCCGACGGCTCGCTCGTGCGTCAGGAAATCACGATCGAACCGATGGATCGCGAGGAGCTGTTCTGTATCTGGCCGTTCGTCATGACGCAAGAGGACGAACGGCTCCAGTTCGACGCCCCCCGGGAGCGTCTGCGACGGCCGGCGGAGATGCGGGAACAGAGGTTCTCGTTCGAGCTGGGGACCACGGCCTTCGTTGAGGGCATGCAGGAATCGCTCACGCCGTGCCAAAACCCCGTCGACGCCCAACCTTTGCTCCAATGGCCTTCCGGCTCCCTGCCGGGGCTGGCGGCCCTGGCCGACCAGTGGATTGTCGAATCGGGCATTCCGGCGGACGATCCGCTCAATCGGGCTCGCTTTCTGGAACGCCAACTTCGCGAGTCGGATCGATTCGTGTACAGCTTGGAAGGCACCGCACGCGACGGCATGCTCGACCCGATCGAAGATTTCATCGTCAACAACCCCCGGGGACACTGCGAATACTTCGCCACCGCACTCACCCTGATACTCCGCAGCCAGGGCATTCCCGCGCGGCTGGTCGTCGGCTACAAGTGCGACGAATACGGCTACCTGAGCCAGGCCTACTTGGTTCGACAGTCCCACGCCCACACTTGGGTGGAGGCTTACGTGGCGCCGCAGGACCTCTCGCCCGAGCTGCGCCAGCGCAGTCGCTCTGCGGATTGGTCGAACGGAGGCTGGCTGCGGTTGGATCCGACGCCGGTCGGTTCCGGGGCCGGTGCCACGGTGGGCAGCGTGGCCCGGGAAATGGGGAGCTGGTTCCAGTGGCTCGGCTCCGTCTGGAAGAGAGACGTGCTGGGGATGAGCCAAGCGCGGCAGCGCGAATTGATCTACCGTCCGCTGGCAACCGGGGCGATACTGACGATTCGCAACGTCGTCGATCCCCAGTGGTGGCGCACGGTTCTCCGGACTGCCGGCCGGGAAGTCGTTGCCCTCCCGTGGAGATTGTGGGAACGCGGGTCCCTGGGCCGGCGCGTCGTGTTGCTGGTCGCGGTGCTGGCTTCCGGGCTGGTGCTCGCCTACTACGGCTCTCGGTTCCTGCCCCGGAAACTCCGTCGGCACTTGCCCGGTTTGGGCGACGCAAGAGCAGGCAACACGCGGCCCCGTGTTGCGTTCTACCGCCGCCTGGAAGCCGTGTTGGCTCGACACGGCCTGAATCGCTCCGTCTCGCAGACCCAGCGAGAGTTCGCCCGGGAGGCGGGCGCGAGAATCGTCGCATCGACCGGCCAGTCCGGGCTCATCCATCTGCCGGCCCGGGTTGCCGAGGCGTTTTATCAAGTTCGTTTCGGCGGGCAGGCGCTCGCCCCGCGCGAAGCCGCCGCGGTCGACGAGGCCCTGACCCGGCTCGAGCAGGCGAGCGACGGAAGGCAGGACGGACGGCAGGACGGAAGCCTTCGCGATCGGGAGGGGCCGCCGGAGTCCTGATGGAGAGGACTCGGGGAGTTCAACGGCCCGAGTCGGCCAAGGTGTGGCTAGAAGAACTCCGCGTACCAGTCCTTGAGCGCATCGACCCCGCGGCGGACGGCGAGGGTTTCGTTGGCCAGGGTGAGCATGCGGCAGCCCTTTTCGACGCATCGGGCGGCGTAGTCGGGGCCGGCGGGGACGGTGCCCCAGGGCTTGTTGTGGCGGCGACAGGCCTCGGCGACGCGGTCGATGGCCTCCCAGACCTTCTCGTGATTGACCTGGGCCGTGCATCCCAAGGCCTGGGACATGTCGCCCGGGCCGACGAACAGGAGGTCGACCCCCTCGACGGCCGCGATCCGGTCGACCTCGTCCAGCGCGCCCAGGGTCTCGATCTGGATGGCGACGAAGCCGTCGCGATTGGCGTCGGTGACCAGCTCCGGGAGCGGCTTGTAGGTGTAGCGGGCATCGAACCCGCTGGAGTTGAGGCCGCGGTCGCCCCGAGGGCCGAACTTGCACCAGGTGACGAACTGTTCGGCCTCGGCCGCCGAGTTGAGCCGGGCGGCCATCAGGCCGTCGGCCCCCGCCTCCAGATTCTGGGTGGCCACCGAATAGCCCGTCGGAGCCATCCGGACGAAGAGCCCCAGCCGGTTCGCCCGGGCGAAGGCAGAAGCGATCTGAATCTGGGGCACGGTCATGCCGCCATGCTCCTGGTCGAGCCAGAGGCCGTCGAAGCCGCCGGCCATGCCGAACACATCGAAGACCACGGGATGCACGATGCGGCTGACGGAGAAGACGCGGAGCACCCTGCCGGTCGCCAGAAGGTCCTGAAAGAGACGGGCCATCACGAGTTTCCCGCAGTTTGGGGGCAGCAGATGTCGAAAACCAGTAGGAATCAGGAGTCTGACAACGATTCCCCAGACGGTCAAGCGACCAGGTGGCAGGCCCGCATCTTGGCCCCCTTTTGGGCCAGTTTTGCGGGAAACACGACGCGGGAGACGATTTTCTGGAAATATTCTGGAGCTTGGCGCGAACCAATAACGTAGTTGAGCGTCTATCAGGCGGGGGCCTACCGGTCCCTTTGTCGCGCGGTCCTGCGTACCCGGCAGGGCTCTTGACGGCAACGGCGATTCGTGGCACCCTAAAGATAGTAGGGGAGGGAAGCCTTTTCTGCGGCCCGATGGGGTCGCCGGCTGCCCTTTCCCGAGTGTGTTTGTTTCTGTTCTCTCGAACCGCGCAGCAGCGCAGAGGTCCCGTGATGGGTAAGGCAATCCGCAATCTGATCGCCGGCAAATTCGACGTGGATGGCATTGGCCAGATCGCCAACGTCGTGGTCGACGTCGTGACCGGTATGCCCTTGCGCGGGTTGCGCCTCTCTGAGACTGCGCGGTCTCTCCTAGTACGGCTCGCCTGGCGTGTGGGAGCCGGTCACGTGGCAACAGTCCCCTGTTGCTTACGGCCGGTCCATGCGGGCGCGACGTGGACGCCTGAACCAGCCAGTTCAGGCGCGTGCCCGTCGCGCTTGTACAAGCGCCTGGGCAGGCCGAGGTCGGCGATACGGTCCGGCAGATCTTAAGGCCCTGTTGGCCTCGAGAGACGTCTACCGGACGTACCTTGCGGATCCTCGGCTGAGCCGGCGGCGGAATGTCTTCGCCTTCTTGCATTTCCGCCTGCTCTCCATCGCCCTAGGTCTTGGCCTTCGGTCCGTGCATGGAAGAGGAGGGAGAACGATGACACTCAACAATCGTCAGACGACTTTCGAGAAGCAGCAACTGGTGCGGCTGGTCCGGGCCGCCCAGAACGGCGATCGGCACGCCTTCGAGGCGCTGTTCGAGAGCTACCAGCGCGCCGTGTACGTCACCGTTCTCCGCCGGCTGGGCAACGAGGCCGAGGCGCAGGAGCTGTGCCAGGAGGTGTTCATCCAGGCGATGCGGAAGATCGGCCAACTGCGCGACCCGCTCTGCTTCGGCGGATGGCTGCGGTCGATCGCCAATCGGATGGCGATCAATCGGGCCGTGCGAACCCGGCCGACGCTGACGCTCGAGTCGGACCAGACCGAGCCGCGCTACGCGGAGCAGGAGACTCCGCTGGACGAGGTCCTCGCCCAGGAGCAGCGGGACCAGGTTCGGGTGGGCCTGACCCGGCTGTCGGAGATGGACCGCGACACCCTGGTGGCGTTCTACTTCCGGGGTCGGTCGCTGGTCGAGATGAGCGACGAGTTCGACTCGCCGGTCGGCACGATCAAGCGGCGGCTGCACGTCGCCCGGAAGCGGTTGGCCAAGGAGCTGTCGGCCTTGGCGCCGGCGTAAAAAAACCGGCCTCCCCGTTGCCCAGTGTTTCTGGAGCAGCGGGGAGGCCGGCTTGTCTTGGCGAGGAGAGGTCCTTTTCGCCGGGCTACGGGTTGAGGATCCCGAGCTGTTCCTCCTCCTCTTCCTGGATGATGATGCGCGGCGTGACCATCATCATCAGGCTTTGGGTTTCGCGGCCGATGCCCACGTTCTTGAACAGCCGGCTGACGTAGGGGAGCTTGTTGAGGATCGGCACGCCGAACTCGTTGCGGCCTTCGCTAAGCCGCTTGATGCCGCCCAGGAGCACGGTTCCGCCGTCGGGCACGCTGACGGTGGTGGTCACGGTGACGAACGAGAAGGTGGGCAACTGCACCGTGGTGCCGGACCGGGTGGTGGTCCCCCCGCTGCTGCTGGACGTGTTGTCGTTTGGCGTTTCCTGGTCGCCCTGCTGGGAGCTGTTCACGGTCGTCGTTTGGGAGCCCTCAAAGGTGAAGGTCTCCACGTCGCCGATGCGGCTGAAGAAGGGCACGACGGTGAGGCGCACGAAGCGTCGGTCGTCGGAGACCACGGCCTGGACCGTGAGGAACGTGCCTTCGGAGAGGACGACGATCACCGGCTGCTGAGCCGCGGCGAAGTCGCCCACCACGGGGATCACGCTGATGACGAACGGGCTTTGCGAGGTGTCGGAGACGAAGGCCTGCTGGCCGTTGAACAGGGTGACCTTCGGGGCCTGAAGGATGTTGCTCCGGCGGTCGCCTTGGGCGGCGCTGACGAAGAAGAACGCCTCGATGTCGCTGAGGATGGCAAACCCGAGCTGGGCACCCGCCGTGGCGTCGAAGCCGCCG